>Ga0181612_165731_pt1 | contig 11463 bp, 4 predicted proteins | sample HoacroProtozoa21_FD_119630 | JGI IMG/M metagenome (GOLD analysis project Ga0181612, IMG submission 119630) | Hoatzin crop microbial communities from Cojedes, Venezuel. Combined Assembly of Gp0051906, Gp0051904, Gp0051908
AGACCTCTAATATTATCAAGTCCAACTGTCAACTCATCACCACCATGCCTGTTAAACCACATTCCAAAGTGCCACATCTACACGCTTTCTGAACACCTGCAGGGATGGTGACTGCACAACTGCCCTGGGCAGCCTGTTCCAATGCTTGACCACTCTTTCAGTAAGAAATTTATCCTAATATCCAACCTAAACCTTCCCTGACACAACTTGAGACCATTAAAGTCATCAAAGCCTACCACCTGAGCTTGCTGCTCACACATTTGGATATGTTTTTTACAACCCTATATTGCCAGATACTTACACCGTCACTTTTACCCAAGAATAAAAAAAGCACAGTTGCAACATCTTAGAAAAGCTCATTCCTACTTCACAGTGGTAGCTGGAGAAATAAGTAGAAATGAATAAAAATACTTCAATAAAAATCATAAGCTACTCTAAGAGGCTTTCTGTCTTGCTTTATGTGAAGAATCTGCAAAACAGCTCATTCTGTTGTATAAGCCAGTTTCTATCGGCAATTTCTTCAGCAGAGTTCTGAGAAGCGTTAATATTCTTTTTCTTCACCTTCTGACAAAAGATTGCAGGGAAGGTATATTGCAGCCTGCTGCTTCTTATTACTATGCCTGTGAATAAGGCAGGCTTCTAAAAGACATCAGCTTGAGGTCCTTGTGCACTGAGCTGAGCTGAAACTGCTACTGGGTGTTTCATACACAGCTGCAGTACTGTCAATGGGCTAAAAGGTATCACCCTTACCTTCCACGGGCAAAAAAATTTATATAGGAATAAGAATTTCAGAGGACGATCCAATGATTCTGAACTAAAATCATTCATGCAGATGGATCATCGTACTCAAACCAGCATTCACATCCTTTCTAAGCAATCACACCACATATAACTAATGTAATGATGCTGTCACAAACAGAATTTCATTAAGACACATCACCCCCCTCAAAGGAAAATAATCGGGTAAAATTTAATTCTATTACAAGTATAACATATCATTAGAGAGAAGAAAAGAAAGCAAAAATAAGGAAAAAAAAAATCAAGAAAGCCCAACGGGAGAAAACATGAAGAGGAAAAGCTGGCAATGTGCAAGTATATGGACATGCAGCAAGGGACACTATTGAACGCAGTGAGGACACAGAGGGTTTAACTCAGTCGATTACCCTAAGCTGCTTTGTGTCTTTTAAGATACCTTGGGGTACCCAAGACATACACATGTCATAGTTAAATACTATGACATAGTTAAATACTAGCACAGGATCTACAGGAACCAGCAGACAACTTTTTGGAGGTGCAATTAGAAGCCATATGAGACAATCCAGTACTTCAAATGGCACTTGACATCTACGAGGCGAGTTGTATGTGGAATCTTGAGATTCTAAATGGAGTAATCTGTGTCTGACACCTAGTGTCATCTGACGTGTTTCTACTTACTCCTGGCCTCCAGACTCCCAAAAGAGCTTCTATAGCTCCTCTGTCTTATTTGTCCGTCCAATGTGGATGTGACAGACACCTGAAGTATCTCAAACATCCCTAAACTCCTATGTACAGGCAAATGAATTGCCCCATTATTGACTACCATGGCAGCATAAATGCCTCGCTCACATGCAAAAATCTATATTTAGGTATCTGCATTTAAGTGTCTAAGACTTTAGCTTAATCCTGCCCAACACAACAAAATCAAGAAATATAAAGAGGAGTCCAAAGTATCATAGATGTGAATAGGGGATTAAAAAAAAATTAAGAAATTATTTTTTAAGGTGAAGCTTTTATTTGCATTCCCTTTGGATTCCATGCAACTGAGAAATAACATATAAGCAACACAAGAGCCCTGCCTTCCAAAAATTCCAGGTGCCATCTATAAGGCAAAGGAGACAAAAAGAAAGAATGTCTGTCTTGATCAAACTTCATTTAGCAATTGTCAGCAATAAATGAAAACAAAACAGACAGATGCAGAATTATGGCTATCAGTGGCAAGAATGATGAGAAAGTAGATATTCAATAACTAAGACTATTTGGTAGCTCTTGTGTTTTGAAGCAAGTAGAAGAACAAAGTAAGTAAAATGGCAGAAATGACAGAAGGGATAACATTCACTGCTGAGTCTTCGAGTTTATATTTACAGATGCAAGTTACAATAATTTTTCAAATACTAGTATTCCTTACCGGTTTTCTGTATTTTATTTCTGTGCATGCACTGTATTCATCATCACCTTCATCGGCGTAAGTCTCTGCTACTGCAATGGGAACACAGGTACTAGGACTAGTTAAAAATTCTTCATATTTCCTTGTTATTGAGGAACTCTCTTCAGTATTGTAATACCCAATGTCAAAGCAATTGTTGTCTATATCCTTTCTGACATCTGTCATGGCATAGTTATTTTCCTCTGTGTCTTTGGTAGAAATTTTCACCAAAGTCTTCTTTCTGGATGTTGTTTTGGGGCTTCGTTTCATTATTTTGCCACAATGATCGCAAATTCTGTCTTTCACAGACTGCAGGCACTTATGAATCCGTGCAATGGCAATCTGACATTTAGTCTTTTGTCCGGTTTCCTCTTCTCCCACTGAGGAGTCAGTACTGAATGAACTCAGCAGCAAGGCAATGAATAGGTTGAGCACCTTAAAATAGTTAAAGTAAGTTGGAGACATTACAAGTAACAGAACAGACATTTCAGAAAACTCTCCTTAGATTAAAACAATCTCAATCTCGCTTTTATCAACCACTGCAATGATTTTTTTTTTACTATTATACTGGAATATGAATATAATATGATGTGGCTCCTTTTGAAAGGAAAGGCAGGAGAAAAAAAGAAAGAAGTGAGGGTTTGGGCATATCAAATACATTTTCGCATACTCTGATGTCCATAATGTATGAGGAGGTAGATATGTTGAAAACCAGCAGAAAAACATAACTTTTAATAACACCTCCATCAAAAAGGTTCTGGTATAGACCAACAAACCAAGCAGATGAAAAACATTTTGTCTTCCAGTATACATGCATTAGATCTAGTATATGTCACACAAAACAGAAAATCTGGGTACTGTAAACTTTTGATAATATAAGTTGGTAAGCATTAAAAGCACTGAACAGTTTTGTTATTTTATCCTAGCAACACAAAAGATCAAGAAATCAGACACTTAACTATTGAAAGCACTGCACTTCTACACTTTTCATAGAAGAAATAATTTTGTGTATTTTGCTCAGCAGCTACCTCTTATGTGAGAAAGTCAGGGGAAAAGGAAAAAAAGACTGAAGAAAAACACATATATTAAGTAACATCCAGAAAAGAGAATAGTGTGAATACTCTTCAAATGACAAAGTTTGCCTTGGAAAAAAAAAAGCCAGTATAATTGGATGCGTTCAGTAGGGACTGAAAAATGTTGAACTCACCACCAGGTTTCCTACCACGAGGACTAGCAAGAAAATGGGAAGACACAGCCCTTTTCCAGCCACTTCCATACATTCCCACATGGTTTCAATCCATTCTCCACATAATATTCGGAATATAATCAGGAAAGAATGACAAAAATCCTTCATATGCCAGCGTAAATTCTTATTGGTGCTTATTTTACTGTAATTAGTCTCATAACAATTGCCCAAAACCTGCTTTCCTACTACAGCAAAAATAAATACAGTGATAATCAAAACCAGAGTGAGGTTACCCAGAGCACCAACTGAGTTTATAATAATTTTCATAAGAGTATTTAAGGCTGGCCAGGACTTTGCCAATTTGAAGATCCTAAGCTGTAAGTAAACACAAGAGAACAATGTGAGTGGTGAATACTGCATAGGTAGCACAGCAAACATAAAAATCAGACCCAGCATTTATCATGCTGTCTTTACTTCAGTAACACCATCATATTTTCCCCCCCAAAGGAAGGTTTTTAATTGTTCTGGTCCAAAAGCATTGTGCTTAAGCTCAGATGGCTAATGTCACTGAGAACAGAGAACTGCCAAAGGAAGCTTTCAAATTGTTTGCACTAAGTTAGATACAAGCAGGTGTAAGTCTATTAGTATCAACAGCAGTAACAATAATAGTAATAATAATAAAGTGGCTTATAGGTACTCGGATGAGGCTCACGAAAGTCATTTTGGACTAAATCAAATGTAATAAGACAAGACTTGAAAAAAGAATTTTTTCTACCACTTGCCCAACAGACTAAAAATATGATCTGAAAAGCCAGATGGGATCTATTCTATGCACCCTCATGAGTGTAAAGGACATTTTTAGTCAAATTAGCATTCAGGGCTGTTAAAATCTCTCAGTCATGATACACAAGAAGAAACAGAATTCAACTGAATGTCTATGCGTGATTTCTCTGAAAAGCTACAAAGAATGTTAGAAATAATTAGTAAATCCAGCATTCTAAAAACACAGTAAGGACATAAGCAAAAAACTAACGTTATACATAGACATCTCAGAGCTATGCCTGCTTTTCCCTAAGATGGAGGAAAACCTTGAGGAGACCTCAAGGCTAAATCTAAGCCTTGAGGAAGGCTATGTTATTTTACAAATCTCAACTCAAAAGGAAAAGCTGTGAAGGAACCTTTGCTATCCTTACGCTCATGCAAACACTCAGATAGTATCTTTTCCTGATTGAAGATTTGAAATGTAGTTGAGCAGTGCCACTCTGCAGACCTAACAGGGAACCACTGAACTCTCTGCTAGATCAAATCTCCAAGGAGGTGCACTCTGCCAGAGGATTTGTAGTATCCAATATACACAATAAAATAAACATATTTAATATATTCTTTAATATTCATTTCATATTTGCTATAATTAAACGTTCATGTTAGCTTACTACATACTAACAAAGAGAACTGATTTAACAGATTTGCCAGTAAAACAATTTGAGGGTATTTCACTGTGATCTTTTACAAATCTAAATAACACATGTACTTTTAAAACAGAATAAAGAAATAATTACCAGCCTGAGAGATGACAGATTTGTTTGAAAGCTTATTAGGCCAATCATAACAACTACACTATCAAAAATATTCCATTTTTGCTGAAAATAGTTGTAAGGATCTAGAGCAATGATTTTCAAGATCATTTCTGCTGTAAAAATCAGAGTGAAGACCTGGAAAGAGGAAAAAGAAATTCAGAAAAAGTCACTGAAAAAGTATGTCTCCTTATGGGACTGTTCCAGCATAAATATGGGGTTGTAATTCCATATTCACTCTAACATAGGCCTAACTTACCTTGTCACTTACGTAAATCATGTGTTGGTAATTGGAATGCATGCCAGGGTGCTCCAGAGCCATGAATATGGTATTCACAACAATGCAAACCATGATTAAGAGATCAACAAACGGATCCAAAATTACCAATTTCACCTTCTCTTTCAGTACTCTCCAGAATGGACAACAATTCCAAATTAGATACTTTTGAGCAGAACGTTTCCATAATGAAGGGCATTTCAGTTTTGACTCTTGCAGTTCTAAACGACAAAGAGGGAAAGTGACACACGAATAACCTTATGTGGAAGTTCATAGTACGAAGGAAAAAACAGTCAGTCATAGAAAAGTTTGAAAAGAAATATCAATCTCACGGGAGCAGAATGGCATCATTGAAAAAAACTGTTTCACTCATTCTACACAAACTAATCACAGGCTAAAGGAAAACATCAACAAATATAATAATTACAGAAACAGGTGATATTATCCACCTCTTCATATTTTTATTATACTTTATATTTATATTTTTATTTTCACTTATTATTTTATACTTTATTTATACTTTTACTTTTATTATAGCCTTGTGGTACTCCACTTGTTACTTGCCTCCAGGCAGAATACAACCTGTTCACCAGACATTTCAAGCCCAAATATCCAACCATTTTTTTGACCAGCTGGTTGTCCAGCCACGCAGCCCATAACACCTAATTTGGATGAAAAAAATACTGTGGGAGACAGTGTTCAAAGCTTTGCTGAACTCAAGTTAACAAAAAAGTTGCAGGTGTGATTTACCCTTGATAATCGCAAGTTACAGTTGCAGTTCCATGAGATACAGAATATTTATTTTACTGAAACTTACATTTGATTGTAGCATAATTTTCCCTAGTGACTTTTAAAATTATGATGACTGTTTGTGACATTTTGATCTCTTAAATCAAGTTACACAATCACCATAGGAAAAACACTAAAGAATGACTTACGTAAATTATCTGTAATAACAGTGGCTGCACTCATCAACCTCTGTCTTCGAAAGGGATCACTAATAGAATCCACTGACAATTCGTAAGACAGCAGTATCTGCTTCTTTTGTTAGAAAGATAACAGAAGACAATGTAACAAGGGAACATGAAGCAATGGCAATATAAAAATTATGTTCTGCATAAGCTAAATATGCCTTTTTCAATACACACTGTAAGGAAGGTTTTCCTTGCTGAAAGAATGTAAAACAAAACAATCCAATATCATGTGTTCACCTGTGAAGGATATTTCATCAAAACCAGTAATATTTTTCAAGAAGTTGTTTCCTTCTGAAAATATTTAACAACAAGAATAATGACTTTATAGAAGCAGTACAGACTCCTTAACAGGGGAGCAAAGGAAAAAAATCATTCCATCTTCCCAGTGACTGATAAATAGAACATACAAAAAGAACACTGGTGATCAGTTTTAATAAATTATTGGCTATTTAACTATATATTTATTAAAAAGTTATTCAGTGAATCAAAATTATCAGTTTTCCCAGACCTATTAAGCCTGTCAAGATCTATGCTAATAGTGAACTGCCTAAAACTAGGAATGGGACTACTTTCGTGGCTGCAAACAACAGGTGAGACTCTGAGGCAGAGAAAAACAGAAAGAACAAAGATTCCAGTATCAGGGAGGACATAATAAGAGCTACCAGCTCACAGGGAGCTATTGACTGACCACATCATAAGGCACAGTACCTTAGTATACCCTTTCAGCACAACTCGATTTGCTTCATTTTCTTTTTGTGGGGAGGGTATACAAGTAAAGATATGTCATATTACTACTTCAAACTTCTACACTAATATGATTTTTATGAGCATATTCTATAAAACTGTTATTCAGGGAATGAAAGTGATATTCTTGGCATCAGGGGTTTAATAGTAATTATTTATTTTTGTCTCTGGTATTTTAATGACTTGAAAAGCTAAGCAAAACTTACCTGATAGAACTGTCACAGAACAGACATATAAAATTAATTTATAATACAGTGCTGCAATGTTCATTTATCTATCTGTACTTTTTCAGAACCTAAAAGACTCAGTTAGACTATTCTAATTACAACCCAGTAACCAATGCAACTTTTCCTTTCATTCCTTTCTGTAATATTTAGTGCCTCAGAGGAGAGAAAACTAGAAAGGTCTGTGTGTCAGCCTGACTAAAGTCCTCAGTCTTCTTGTTGAAATTCACATCTGTTCAGAAGCATTCAGAGCTAGTGTTTTTAGAAAGGTTAACAGCATTCATCAACACTGAACTGGTTACTGCTGCTCATCTATCTTTAGCTGAAGTAAATAACCGGCGACAACAAGTTCTTTGACAAATTGGGATTTAAAACAAGGATATGCACTAGACAAATAGTCCATTCAGGTTTTTATAGAACTCATCACGTTCTACCAAAGTGTTTCTACCCAATGTGCTTCTTCCTTTTTGACTTAGCATCTTCAGCATCTCTTTGAGATTAAAGTAGAGAGTACGTTGTTTGAAGAGTCCTCAGCTGCAGCAGAGCTAGTACCACCAGTAGTTGCCGTAACTTGGAACAAACTGTCATGTTTGTTGCACATTGTACTTATTTGAGTAATGGTAGAACTCCACATCACAGCAGCTCACCCTGCCTGGGTCATGCTCTCGGCCTTCCTTTTTTTCTTTTTTTTAAATACGAAATACCAACACTTCTAGGACAAAGTGAGAACTGTGATGTAGGGGAGTGAGAGAAAGTGAGTGCACAGGTGGAGAACTCTTATGATAAATAAATAGCTTCTTCTGCTGTCAAATGATCATCTGTACATGTCAGACGGCATAAGACTACAACAAGGATCTCATCCAGTCACAATTACCTGGAGCTGGGTCTGGTGACAGTGTTCCTTTTAAGTACAGCAGAACCAAACTAGGTCACAAAATGGTGTATCATTGTTAACACAGCAAGGGAAACATTAACGACACTCTGTAAGAAGCAAATACTATACTAAAGGAGACGACAGATGGCAGTTGCTGCCAAGTGGATGATTCTGACTCCTTTGGCTCAGACACATAATTTAATATAGCTAGGATCATGGAATTCAGAAGAAATTTCAACCATGCTGGCTGCCAGAATGAAAGCCTAATCAATTTTAGCTAGGATGCCACGTCTGATAAAAACTCCCCTACATGGACATTTTTGAAAAGGAAGGAAGTTGAGCCATTACTCCTTTCCTAAACTGGAAAGTTTCAATTTTCTATGAGATGGGTGGGGACAATTCTGATGTTCTCCCAGAAGCAAGAGCGAATCTGCCACAAGATGGAATAGACTATCGTTGGGGGCGGGATGGGGGGAAGGTGGAGGGTCATAGAAAATGTGTTGGGAGACAGAGGGGTGAGGGATAATATAAAAATGAACAGTGTAAGTTTAAGTGATGATTTCCAGCTTTCCACATCTAGAGACCCTACTCAATTATGGTAAATGATAAGCAAAGAAATGGAAGGAAGAAACACATCTGAGAAGGTGAATGAAGACTGTTTTGAAATTCCTGCCTGCATGATCAAAGGCGTGGCTGGGAACGAGAGTTTCAATCAAGGTATTATTTGGACATAAACAACTACTTCTGCACCATCTGTTTTTCCAGTGGACCCTATTTGGTGTAACTCACAAGCCTGTACTGAGATTGGCTGTTGCTGAACCAGGATAAGGGCATTAAAAGATTTCTTTTCAGATATTGTTGAAAATAACTCAGCAATATGAATAACTGCCTGAGAATTATTTCAGAAGATTCAGCTCAAGATTAAAATGCCTAAATATAGGCACCCAAATGTGGATGTCTGCATAGAGCCAGAGAAAAACTAAAGTTGGGAAGGTCCTTTAGAAGTCCTTCCACTCCATCACTCAAAGCAGGGCAAACTTCAACTGCAGGGCCTTTTCCAGCTATGTTCTGATTATCTCCAAAGACGAAGATCCAAAAATTTCTTGGGATGATCTGTTCTAATGTTTATCCTCTGTCACTGTGACTTTTTTTTTCCCCCTTAATAACTAATCACAATTTTCGTTGTTGCAAATTGTTCCCCTTAACTTTCCATTGTATATCTGTAGAAAGATCTTGGCTCCTTCCTCTTTATATACTCCCATTAGATATTAGTAGACAGCAAAAATCAGATTATTCCCTTTCCCTTTTCTCCTTCAGGCTGAACAAACCCAACTTCTCCATCCCTCCTCACATATCATGTGCTACAGCCCTTTAATCATCTTGGCGGCTTCCACTGGCTTTGTGTGATATCTCAACATAATCCTTCTACTGGAGAGCTCAAAACTTGACAAAATAGCCCAGGTGCAGTCACACACGCACTGGTCATGCCAAGTGAATATACACACATGGACTAAATATTGAAAAGGTAACAAATCCCTAGTCTACATGGACGCTGGACCATAGGTAACATGATAGTAAGGACTGCCCATGAGAGATACGGTATTTTGCCAGTGTCAAATGTACTGTGAAAAAACACCAAGGTTAAGCTAAGTAAGAATTACAAGTCTTAATAGCAGTTTCTTAATGAATTTAGAAAGGAGTGACGAGCAGGGGGATCTTTTCCAAAGCCAGAAGTCACTGCTGTAATCAGGATATGAAACAGCACATGTGGGATTCAGTCTAACGTTCAGACATCTGCATTTAATTTGTCCATGTGCACAGTGCATCTGAAATCCCATTATAATCAATGCACTTTTTTTTATAAGTTTGATTCACTTAAACATAAGTGTCTGAAGCCATCTGAGATGGTCTGTTGAGACATTTGGTATCTATCTCAGACATCCAAAGTCTCAGACTAAGCAGACATGACACATCATGTCTGTAACCTTCTGTAGAGTAGGTGGAGGCCAAGTAAGACACTCTAAAAATCCTCTAATGCCACTAGGTATCATTTTGTGACCCAAAAAATTAAATCTCCATTCAACTCTGGGAGTTTAGAACCTAAATCAATTATAGACATCTGCAAACAAAAACCTGGAGCACAATCCAGTTGCCTAAATCTAGGAATTTAGTAACATCTGAGATGCCATAATGTATTTAAGATATCAACACAGTGCTGGAAGATGTGTCACAGACACCAAAGATATCCAGGATATCCAATCTGTCCAAGAACATCCAAAATGGCATTAGACGCTTACAGTTAGACAGGAGAATCACGCCCCTAACATTAGAAGTCTTCGTACTGAACTAAATCCAACCCTAAGCATTTAGGCCAGAGAATTCGCTGTGTGTACAAAAAAAAGGAAGGTTAGATCATTAGGGAAATTCGAAAACTTACAGCATTTGATCTGGTTGTTTATGCAGCACAACAGAGATGCCAACAGATCTTACCACAGTGGCAAGTGCGGAGGGCTACAATGTGTCATAAGTATGCTACTGGCAGCCACTTTCCTTTCACGTCCATATAGTGTTGTAGCCCTCTGGTCCCAAAATCTAACTTTCAGATTGCTTTAAAAAACAAGTCAATCCAATGCATGCAAGAAGGGCGGGGGGCGGGGGGGGAGGCGAGGAATTGCAAAGGAAGAAGGCTTTGCTGCTCATCAAATTGTCATACCACATGCAAGTGTAACGAATATATCTTCTATTTCAAATACATACAAGTTTCTTGTGGCAGTGACCAGGCTGTGAATGAAATATATCCTCTTTGCCATGATCACCTATAATTAAGCTTTGACTTAAATTAGGGGTTTTTTTCTCATTCTCTTTTTCTTTCAAACTTTTCAGGTCAGCAACTGACATTTCAGGTCTGACATTCATGGCCGCATTACTCTCTCCAGCAGCCAACATCTGTAAAAGAAACAGCAAAAAGTCGGTCTGTTAATAGAAGGCAAATGGACCCGGATCATATACCGTTTAATCATTAGGCTATCTGAATGCTTTGCAATAATAATTCTTACCTTTCAAATGTTAAATTACTACAAAGAGTTATGAATAACACAAAATGTTATTCATAATACTGCAAGATATAGCAGGGTTACTTATTAGCTACTAAAATTAAAGTCTGTCCTCGCCACTTTAGACATTGTATTTTGTATCTGAATTACAGAATATCAAGGTGTATGCTTTTACTCTCCTTTTCTTGCTTTGGAAAGGACCTTGAGCCCAAAGACAACAGAAGACTAAGGGCTCAAACTAAATTCTAAAATGTTAAACCTTTCTTAACCACTAATCTCATTGAAAGAAAAACAGAAAAAGCCTAAGTAAAGCTTGGCAAGCTAGAATTTCAGACTGAGAAATATCACAGGCCTGTTGACATCTGTAGAGGAGGA
>Ga0181612_177033_pt1 | contig 11463 bp, 9 predicted proteins | sample HoacroProtozoa21_FD_119630 | JGI IMG/M metagenome (GOLD analysis project Ga0181612, IMG submission 119630) | Hoatzin crop microbial communities from Cojedes, Venezuel. Combined Assembly of Gp0051906, Gp0051904, Gp0051908
CTGAACAATCCCATCTCCCTCAGCCTTTCCTCCTAGGAGAGATGCTCCAGTCCCCTCACCATCCTCATAGCCCTCCGCTGGACTCTCTCCAGTAGCTCCTCATCTTTCTTGAACTGGGGAGCCCAGAACTGGACCCAGTACTCCAGATGGGGCCTCACCAGGGCAGAGGAGAGGGGCAGGAGAACCTCCCTCGACCTGCTGCCCACACTCTTCCTAATGCATCCCCGGATCCCATTGGCCTTCTTGGCAGCCAAGGCACACTGCTGGCTCATGGTCAACCTGTCGTCCACCAGCACACCCAGAAATAAGTTCAGAAATGAGCAGAGCAGAGCAAGAAATTACTGCCCATGTAAATGCTCGGACCACGGATCTCTCGTTTAGCGCTAAAAAAAGCCCAAAGCTTTGAAACTAGCATTTCACCCAGATGGGAAGGGGAAAATATTGGAATTATCACAAATATTTACATGGCTGGAAGCTGTAGAGCACCTATTTTGACTGCAGCTCTCCATTTACGTGCCTTAAAAGGTGCCTTTTGCTTTGCTTTCAAGGAGAAGCTTTCTGCAAATACTCCAAGTAACTTCTAATCTCCCATCTCAAAGCAGGGAAACCTGCTGGGATGCAGGCAAATATCATTTCATCTTTTTATATACAAAATTCCTGTGCAAAAAAAGAGTTGGGAGCCCATACTCACAAGAAAACACACTAGCTTTCAGTCGCAGATGCTTGTTTTGAGAAGAGATGGGTTTTCACCCATTAGCACTTCCACCGTTGTCCATAGGATCAGCAGCCCCTCAGCACACACAGCCGTTTCCGAACAGTGGTCACGTGAAGAAGGATCAGCACCTCCAAAACACACGCACGACAGCCCTTCTAAGCCAAATAAACAGACAAGAAAAAAAGTGTCCTCTCTGGGGTCTCATAACTTCGAGGGAACAATAAATACGTAAAAAGAGATCCCAGTGATGACTTCCAACACTTTACTAGTGTTTCAGGTCACCTTCCTATGGAACAAGAACCATAATATTTCCAAGAGCGTTACGTTTCCAGACTCAGTAAATTAAAAGTAGCAAAAGCTGAGGTCCTCAAACGCTTCTATGGCCTTCCCCACCATATTGTGGGAATCTCCGCTCACAGCCCTCCCTCCTTCTCCTCCTCGGCCATTTCTGCCCTCCCCTCTGCACCTGCCTCCAGTGCTGGTGGGGAAACCGGCCTTTCCCTGGGAAGCACCTCTACGCGCAGCTTCGTCTTAGCAGCAGAGCACAGAAGCAACAGGACATTCAGAGCAAGCTGGATGAGAGATGTGAAACACAAGGAGTTGACACATGGTGGGAATTATCACATGGTCATTGTGTTCATCAACCGAATCCAAAACAAACAGGGCACGCTTTCTGTTACTTACGTTTTCTGTTTCCGCGACACGTGGAACTGCTTACGATCAGCTGCTGAGGGCTTGCGGTGGTGGAAGTGTAGAGGTAGGAGCTTCTGCGGATGGTGTCAGGAAATGAGATGCATGTTTTCATCTTTGTTGCGAGGTGAACAACTGCTCTCAGAGGCAGCCTAGCGCGTATCTGGGGCTGAGATCAGGGCTGAGGTAGCTGAGCATGTGCCCTCATTGAGATTTACCCACCTTATTCCCCCAGTGCACCAGCTGCCTTGGATATTTAGCTTGCATGAGCTGACTCGAAAAGAGCTTTTGGATCCTAAGCGGAAATTTTAGGCACCTAAATCCAAAATCATGTTCCTGAAAACTCCTGCATAGGAGGCAGCCACCTCCTAGTCCTACTGGAATCTCAGCTCCATAGGATTTTACCTTCAACTCCCCTGGTGCCATCCCTCTTAGCTCCCCTGTCCGTAACACCCAGCCGTGGGGGACTGTGCTGTGCATGCCCGGGAAGACCTCACTTTCTCAGCAGGCACTAAAAGCAAAGATCCAGCTGTGTTCAGACCTGAACCATTCCTCTACTCTGTGCTCTGGGAGTTCCTCCTGGTAGCATCCTCCCGTGAAGGGCTCATCACAAAGGTTTCTACCATCTCCTGAGGAAGAAACCTGCAGAAAGCGACAGCACCCATCTTAAACCCAGCGGTGTGGTGGCCACAGCACGCTCCCAGGACGCGGGAGACCCACTTCCAATTTTCTTCCCTTGAGAAGTTTCAAAATCGCATCCTAACCTGGAGGCCAGAGGCTGTTCTGGGGCAAAGATGTTCCCACCCTTCCTGCTGCAGGGTTTCTGCCAAGCAGCCCACGATACTTTGGCTTCACACCTCTCCTCTGGACGTGCTTCTGGGGACAGAACGGGGCTGCACCCATCAACCTGCCCTGGAAAAGCCCAGCAGGCAGTGGAGAGTGTATGGGTACAGGAACGTTGTATCACATAAGTGCTTTTGTGGATTTAGCTGTGAATAAACACGTGGCCTTATCAGTGCTCCTGGAATTGCCAAGCCAAATGTCATCCTAAGCGACAAGCAGTCAACGCCCTGGATAGCCACCGTCCCTCCTGGCCAGAGGGAGAGGTGAGCTCCGAGACTGGCCGCAGCTACATTTTCACAGCAGCTCCGGAACCAAAAAGAGAGCTCACGTCCCTCCGTAGGACCCCCCCTGCTCACCTTCCAGCAGATGTGACAAGCAGACCCGTGCCCGTCCTCCGCCAGCCGGTTCAGAGGCCGAGGCATTACCTTCAGCCCCTACTCCGTCGCAGCTCCGGCTGTCGGCTCAGGCACGCCTCTGCCTCTGCCACCTTCCCGAGGGCCACCACTGCTAACAGAGGGGCAGGGGGAGCAACAGGAGGGTCTGGGCTAAAATCCTCGTGATGGACAGGCCCACTGGGGCTGACCTGGCCAAGCTTATCTCGGGCTCACTAAAACTCACCGCACATCCACCGTGCTGCAGGAGGGGGTTTTGACCTGTTCTTTGCACAGGAACGGAAGCCAATTCCTCAAAATGTTTTGCCGATTTTTTGGCATTTATCCTAGAGACCCAGCTTTTGGAGTCCAGGGGTTATGTGGGGATATTAACTGTCATTCACAAAATTACATACAAATGGCTTGCTTGCCCTAACCGTTAAGCAGCAAACCTTGAAGACAGACATTTTAAATTGAAACCAGCTTGAACACTGGAAACACGGAAGCTTTCTAGCCTTCAGAGGGCTACCTGCACCTTCTCTCCCTGAACTCCCTCTTTCCTTGACCAGCCCACGGACTCTTGCACTCCCTCCTCCAGAGGCACAGCTCGCTCACGTTGTTTGCCTTTTCCTCCCGCGGTCAGCACGGCAGCCGCATTTGGACACACGGTAAGTGAGTTCTCCGGCTAAGCCGCTCGCCACAACCACATCTTAAAATCTGCTGACCCAGGCAGTGAGCCCCAGGTGCAAGATCTGTGGGCCCAGAAAAGGAGGAAATGCATCTCCACAACGTGGACTGACCGTTGTCATAAACGCTATAGGGCTTACTCTGCATCGGTGACTCTGTCTTGGTCGCTTGAAGAGCTCCATTATGTTACATTCCTGCCTGTGATTTTTAAGAAGAGATGCCTCCACAGGGGGGCAAAAATTCCCTACTTAAGCAGATATAAAGTTATTTATATATATATATTTATGCTTATATATCTGCATATATGTGTACATGTATAAACCTTCATAAGTGTATCGCCAAAAACATGTGAACAGCTGGAATGCTTCTGTTTTCTTGCAGGTCCTCCTAAAACACAGGCAATTCTTTACAAGAAGAGGTTGGTTACGCAGCCTATTTTGTTCTGTCCTGTGCCCAGCCCAGGGGTGAGGAAACAGCCAAGGGAGCTTGGCGTCAGGACAGCTGAGGATCTGTCCCTACCGTGACCACCGCTGAAGTGTGACGCAGCAGGCACAGCACCTTCCCCTCGCTGCTGGTGACCAGCCAGCCAGGAGCACCGTCAAAACAAACCAAAAAAAACCCCACAGCAATCGGTGAGATTTTCTTAACACTCTATGTTTTTTGGCATGTTGTCCTGGAGCAAGGGGTTCGTCCACCCCCTGCACGCCCAGCTAGGAGGGAATCACTGGTAAAACAAACCTCCTATGTGATTAAATAACCTTGTAGCTGAAGTTTGTGTTTGCTCGGTGTCTTTCTTGCCAGCAAACCATTTACGCAGGTTGTGCAGGGCTGTGACTGCTCGTTCATGGGTTTAATTGCCAGAAATGGAGCAGCCAATTGCCTTGATGATTAAGGCAGTAAGTAAAGACACCATGTTAAGTGCCTGATCATAAACACTATTTCGGATAAATTAAATCCTTGGCTTACATTTGCTCCAACCTGTCTGGCTTATAACTATGAAGTACTGCTTTAAATGTGTTTTCGGTCAATGAAACCAAATATCCCCAGAGTCAGGCATATTGCCTGCAATTTACATCCTCAACTTAGGCACAAATGAAAATATGGGGACTTCTGTTTAAACATAAGAGAAAACCCTTTTTTTTAATACTGTGAAGATGGTTGAACCTGGAACGGGTCACTCAGAGAGGCCGTGGAGTCTCCATCCTTGGAAGTATTAAAAAAACAACTGGACAATCTCTTGGGCAACCAGCTCTGGCTGACCCTGCTTTGAGCTGCAGGGTGCTTGCTCTATACAATCTCCACTGGCCCCTTCCAACCTCAACATCTCTCAATCTGTGTGAATCCTGTCAATATTTCTAAAGCCAAGGGCGCCCTGTGCTAGGAAACACAGCCTCAAACTCCATCCATTTGTTGCATTACATCTCCTAACCCACATGGATCAAAGACATCTCCTCCTCTTATTATCTGCCCTTTCTTTTTGCGGCTGCCCTGTTTGAGAGCTCCTCTGGATCAGCTGTTGACCACAATCAGACCTGTTCTTCTCTTCCAGGGGCTTCTGCACCGCCATCTCCCCGCTGAGAGACACCGCACGGAGGGACCCAAGGCAGGAATGGTCCTTGTAGCCAGGACCCGTCTTTGTCACCACCGCAGCCCTCTCTGTTCTGAACCAAGGTGGAGACCTGCTCAGAGCCTGGGAGATGAGGTGGGACGATGCCTGTTAACACAATCTGCGCAAAAGCTTCAGCCAGCAGACAGGGTTCTGTTCGTGGCATGGTGAGAAGCTACAGCCCTGAGCATCTCTTCCCTTCTTCCAAACTTTATGTCCGTAGCGACCCTTCCGGCATCTTCCCTTATCATCCCAGCACGTGGTTCCTGTCTTCATTCCTTCCTATTCTTACTGTCAGAGATTTTCCCCAAGTTGCTGCTCTCTCCTGCTCTGACTTTCGCAGCATCTTCCTCTCCACAAGCTGCAGACTTCCCCACTTTGATCCCAAATGTCACCTCTGAGGTCAGCCCTCCCTCCTGCCTCACTCCCTCCCTCCCTCTTCCAATCACCCAGCTACCTCCCCCTTCACCATTGCAACAACTCTGACACAAGCCTCCTCTTTCAAAACCTTCCCTATCTGTCCACGCTCACTAATCCTGTCTAGCCGAGCCGCCCTCCCCCTCTCCAACCTCTCCTCTCCACTCTGCATGGTCTTTCCCAGCACACATGGCCCAGTCACATGCCGGTGCTCGGGAGGGTCATATGATGGGCAGGGACCGCCAGGCAAGGCTGTGGCAGGACCCTGTTCGGTGGGACACCTCCATCTCCCACCCCATCCCACGGCCACTGGCTGCCCCGTGACGCGGCCAGGTGCCTGACCAGCAGCCTGCGGGGACGCGACACTGATGGCACTGGCACGGCACAGGAGGCAGGGGCCGTGGAGCTGCACTGCAAACGCGAATCCTGCACCGTGTCCCAGACCAGGCAGGTCTGCGGCCGCTGCTCCCCTGGCCTGCCCAGCCGGCAGATCTCTGCTCGCACCTCCTGTGTTGTGCTCTGCTTGGGAAATATCACCCTTGCTCTGTGAAGCGTAACACCGACCTGTACGGAAAAGCCCTCTTGTTTTGTCTGTGCCCTGACCTTAGTCTGTCTGCCTGTCCTTGGACTGGGAGTTCCCGGGATGAACATCGGCAGTGTCTGTACATCACAGGCAGGAACACGAGTACAGAGTACTAAGAAATGCCCCAAGCTTTTCTTAATTAATTAATTACAGAGCCGCTGACTCTTCCTAATAAGATCCACACGCTCAACAAACACAAGAAATGGGAGAAGTTAGGCAACTGGGAACAAATGGCCAGAGGGTGAAGCAGAGGCCGGTGGGGGACCAGCATCCTCAGGGACACCACATTCTTTCCCATCTTCACATTGCACGCGCTGTGACCGCATGTGATAGATGTCCTTAGCTTTTCACGGGGACACCGAGGAGTGAGGCTGGATTCAGGGATGGGATAACTGATGGGTTCTCAAAAAGTAAAATGTGCAAGTGAATGAAAACCAATAATGAAACAAAAATGAAACAAATAATATTGTCGGTATAGGTAAAGCCAACATCTGAGGAGAGCGGGAGGCTCCACGTATCTCCCGAGGGTGGCCTGAGGCTTTACCCTGTCTCAGGCAGATCCCAGCACTAAGCCCAGCTCAGATTTGAGAAGCAAAAGGTTCAGAAGAGAAGGTAAACGAAAAGCAGGATGCTGGAGAACAAACGATACCCTGGCCGTGATGATACACAGCACCATCTTCCGCTGCTTATTTCCGTGCCCCAAACTGTTGGTCACCCTTTTACTGAAAAACAGAAGATATCGCATAAAGCCTGTGTTTGTGGTTTAAAATACCATTCCACTTTAATGTGAATCACAGCAAAACATTGCCAAAGGATCTGCTAAAACACAGCCAAATCAGCAATCAGGACCGCAAGGAGAGGGAGAACGTGCACGAGCTGTCTACCCAACGCAGCCCAGGAAGAAAGAGTTATCTGGGATTTGCAGCCGTAAAGCCTGGGTGCAAATTAGCAATGATGGTGAGAACTACCATTATATGCTTTTATAGGGCTTTGCTACAGCAAGCAGCAAATTACTTGCTTTTAATAAATATCTCCTTTCCTGTGGGCACTGGCAAGTTGAGTGGCACACTCAGAGCTTCCTCGTTTTGGTGTCCATTCGGATTTGCAGAATCAGCTCTGAAAGCCTGAGCGCCACTGAGATCAATTTAAAGTGGCTTTAGGAGTGCTGAAAATCGAGCTCTAGATGGCTGGTTTGGGAGGTTTGCGGAGACGGAGAAGCTGTCAACTTTCGAATTATTCTGCCAAAATACCAACTTGCAAGAGCTTTTAGCTGCTAGTTACCAGAAATGAGCCCAAAGACAGAGCCGTGGCCCGGCCTGACAACCCCTCTAAGCAGGCAGGAGAACTGCTGCCTGCTCTGCTGGTTCTTAGGGTCTCCTCTCGAGCTGCGGTCCAGCTGCGTGTTGAGTACCTCTCACTGATGGTGCTACCTCATCCACTCCAGACTTGGGCCAAATATCCCTGCAGATATGAAGAAAAAGCACGTGGATAAGGATATGCACACTAAAGCAATCCCTAAACCAAGCAACCGTCCTCCAAACTCCTCTCTGGCCTCTCGAGCACCCTCAGGCTCCACTTACTAAAAAGTCAGGGGAGTAGTGTTAGTAATGGATTTTTTTTAATCTTTTCCCTTTGCTGGATGCAGGAGAGTTAAGGCAGAAGCGCCGGCTGGGGGCTCACCATCCACCATCTGAAGGGTCAAGCGATCACAAACTGAGACATTTCTCCAATCCCCCCCCAAAACAGGACCTCAGAAAGGAGCAGAAGCAAACACCCCCCTGACCACCCACGACACCTCTGCACTGCCAACGGGCTTGTCTCCAAGTCCACGTTCAAGCCCAGACATGCTCAGCATTCATACAGCTTGGATGGAAAAGCGTGGGCTTTGGGTAAAGGCGTAAGAAGAGAGAAAACATACGTCATTCCTCGGCACAGCCCTACAGACATCCCTGTCTGCAGAGTGGATGGAGCAGGCCCACCACGGGGTCTTCTGTCTGACACAAAGCAGCCAGGTGGTCTGGATCCATCTCAGGTACCACGCGACGTGCTGGGAATGACAAGCCGCTGAATTGCACTTGTCCACTTGGACACAGGGAATAGGTGTCAGGACACGCTGAGCTCTTACCGGCTTTCAGCCTGTGCTCCTGCACAGCTCTGCTGTGGCTAGAGATGGGGTAAGATCATTTGAAAGTCTCTGCAAGAACAGCACGCTCCATGAGAGCAACCTGGGGACTAATGCAAGGCATGGGCAGGGGTGAAAAGAGATAAAAACACCATCACAAAAATCACTTTGTGTCACTCAGGCACATCTGGAAAAACGGCACAACAAAGAGAGGCCAAGAAGAAGTTTGTCCTTGGTGAAGGGTGGTCCAGCGGCAGGACCGGAGACCTGCAGTGGGAGGGGGGCGGCTGGTGGGGATCAAAGCCTGCTGGAACCCTCAACTGTGGATGGCGATGCCTGGAGGCAGGTACAAACTGTAACATTCCTCCCTGTGTGACAACGTTCAGAAGAATTAGTATTTCGCAGGAATGCGGGGATTTATTCTTCAGGGCCCACCGTATCCGCGAGTGCTACAGCCCAAACGCTGCACGGACAGAGCATGTGCTTGATAAGAACCCAGGAACAGATGCCAGCGGATTTAATGTGGAACAGGAGGCCCATTGCAGGTTTGCAGACTGCTGGCAGGGTCAGCTGTAAATATTCCCTCACAATCAAAGGCATTCATCTAAGGATTACATGCTGGGGGCTTTGTGGTAAAGTAAATTTGCAACTAACAGGACCATTAATAGTCAGACAGTTTAGCTGGCTCTCTGACTGCCATTTATTTTCCCCCCTAGTCATTTTTACTACATCTAAATACCATGGGGATGTGGGACTTGAATGATGTGGCCTAAGAAATCAGCTTAGAAGAAGGAGAAGGGGTTACCTCCAACAAAGACAGCTCAACGGGGATCGACCGGGGATATCAATAGTGGGTAATGCCACTGAAGCATGTGAGCTGATTTCATAACCTGCTGGAGATTAGCCCCTTCTGTAAGCGAGCAAAGCTATCGAGGGATGTGAAGTATGGGTCCTAGGTTCATAGAGGGGCTGTGTTTGAAAGGCTGAGGAGGGGAGGAGAGACTTTGCGGGGTTAGGAACAACAGCGAAACAAACACACCGCGGCCTGTTTTCCCCCCCAGTTCGATGCTCACAGAGCAAAAATATCCAGGGCAGAAACTGTGCCACGAAAGTAGTCTCTCCCCTCTCTGCAGTAAGCGCAAAGTATCAAATAATTGGTGGCGCGATGGGGACGTACGACAAACCAAGCGGTCCTGGGCTTGAGCAGGCGCAGGGTGATGCCAGGATTAACCTGGGATGTTGTTTCACTGCAGAGCTGCCTCTCCAGGACCGCAGACCCCTTGGGGTGCAGCCAACTCTGCACACCATCCGATGGGAGGGTCCTCCCACGGCCTTCGCCCCAGCTCAGCGCACACTGAGGTCGCTGCCGTCTGAACAGCCCTTCTCTCTCTCGGTTTGTTCTCCGGCCCCGTCTCTACCCCTCCTCCCCCATCGTCTCAGAAACAAATTAGGCAGAAGGAGCCAAGAGGGAAACTAACACCAATCCCATTAAATTCTACTGCCTGGGCTGCGTTTTGTAATTGAAAAGAAAAACTGTTTTATAACTTAAAAAAAAAAAAAGAGCACAATTCCTCTCTCTCCCCTCCTCCTCCTCCTTCTCTCCTGCAAATCCTACTCCCTCTTTCATTGGAGAAAAGGAATGAAAATAGAGAAAAAACAGGCAGGAAGAATGGAGGGTGTGTAAAACACTCTCAGGTTTCAATATGTGGAATTAAAAATTTGCAGAATAGCGATAATCACTCCCTGACACTGCAGAGCTGACCTAAAGCAATGAAATCGATCTTTGACTCGTGCAAAGCAGCAATCCTTAATAGGAGCATCTTTGACTCTCACTGTGCCTTTGCTTTCAGTAACAAGCACCCCACGACCCCAAAAGCCACAATTCTTCCCCATCAGGAGGGCTCACTCGGGCCAAGTTCTCCATTTGTGCCTTGCTAGCGATGTGGATGCGACGGGATGCAACCTTAGCCGTGGGATACTGCGCAAATCCATCCTGCAGCCACTCACCGAGACAGCAGCACCCTGTCCCGGGCAGCAAAACACTCTCTCTGCTGCTCTTTCCACAGCGGGTCGTCCCTGGGAGAATGCGGGATGCGATGTCGGCAGCGCTGTTTGTGCACTGTGATGCTTTTTATTATCCTTGTGATCTCCAGAGCCGCTCACGCCAGAATTACTCTACCTCTGCAGGTCTTTAAAGAGGCTGTGTGAAGCTGAAGGCCTTTCCCTTTTCCCTTAATGCTCAGCTCTTCAAAGGTGCAGCTCATTTACACTTCTTGCTGTAATTTCTGCAAGGAAAGGAGATGGCAGTATGCTAATTTTAAAGACAGGGAAATAGAAGCATTAAAGACAATTACTTTGCAGAAGGCTCCCGATTTCAGTTTCCTTCTGCCCAGCTCCTGCAAGAGATACTGTCTCTAACCCAGTCTGAGATGTTCTGCTCATATGGAAGCGGCATTGAAAGGGTCTCATTGCTGGATGCACAGGCATGGAAACCTCTCAAATTAATTGCTGCTAACGAAAAACCTGTCTAATCCTTCCCCGAGATCATCAGCAGTCTCCAGACCTTTAAATATTTTGGCATATTCATTTACACATCATACTGATTTTAGCTTTTTGCTACGAAGAAAGAGGCTTAGGTCCTCTCGCGTCCTTTCTGCCTCCGCTCTGACTCACCACGTCTGGTGCTGAAGAAGAAACCGGCCTCAGCCACCCAGCACCCACCTGCAAAGAGCTTGTGACTGCAGCTGAGTGGGAACATTTTTCTATTTCGTATAAAAACGCTTGCAATTTCAGAAACTTTCCTGTTCTGCTCTTGGACTGAGCTGAGATCCTTAGGAAATCACGGTGGGGATGGAGAGTAGGAGAGCCCAAAAGACGCGTCCAAGAACTGCCGTTATCTCCCCGGGCATTGCCCCGCTCGCACCAGCTGCTGGGATAAAGCTTCCAGAGCTCCTACAACTGCTGTAAATACTGAGCTTCCAGCTCTTTTAAGGCGGATTATTATTCATTTTACCCTGGTTTATTACTTATTACAATATCCAGAAATTCCATCTGGGAGCCATGAAATCTTTCCCAGCAAAAAACTAATCAAAACTAGGAATTTCTCCTTAAAATTATTTCGCTTAACGAACTGTTATTCTCCCAGCATCTCTGGGTGGGAGCCTTCTTTCTCCCGGGCCATTAGGGTTACGGAGAGGTCAGTGCAGAGCCGCACTCCCTGCATTGATACGATGCCCATCATGACAGTTCCAGCGCATCTCCCCGCACGATCGTCAGCTCCTGGCCGAAGCAGCCAGGGATTATTTGGATGCGCTTCTTCCTCGCTGTTGCTAAGCTATCCTCACTGCTACTGTCATTCTTGGAAGCCAGAGGCGAAGAGCAGGACCTCCCCAGAGCCTGGCGTTGCACAGACAAAAGGAGGGCACGTCC
>Ga0181612_134423_pt1 | contig 11462 bp, 6 predicted proteins | sample HoacroProtozoa21_FD_119630 | JGI IMG/M metagenome (GOLD analysis project Ga0181612, IMG submission 119630) | Hoatzin crop microbial communities from Cojedes, Venezuel. Combined Assembly of Gp0051906, Gp0051904, Gp0051908
AGAAAGTGGAGGCTTGTCTGTAGCTGAAATGAATTATCCTTGTTCAGTGATAAACAGGCAGGTAAAACCCTGCTGCTGACATGGAGGACAGCGAAACCAAATTCTTGAGTAAGACCATGAAAATGACCAAGGTGTTCCAGCAGTTTGGAGACGGGTCCAAACACGTAAGTCGTCTTCTTGCAGATTTTTTCCATTTCTGTAACTGACTCAAATACAAAGTGTAGGAAAGTTTTAGCTCTCGCACACGTTCTGTTTCCAGCGGCTGTCCAAAGCTATGCTGGCCACCCGCTCGACAGGCCGGAATGATCCACCAGCGTGAACCATTTGGGAGACTGTAAGGACAGAACCCAGTGAGTAACTGGCCACGGCAAGCTTTCTCACGGGCTACGCTGTGCGAGTATTCACCCCAGGCCCTGCCCTGGGAGGACACTTCGGAGCCCAGGCTGAAATCCGTGCTACATCCACTTGACATTGCCAAGCTGAAATGCCATCAATAGCCAAGAAATGTATCACAACAGCTGAGTTTCTTTCATCTGTTCTGATACCTACCGCCCGTCACTCTGGTATTACAACCATATTTCAAAAATAAGGTCTTCTCTCCCATTTTCCAACAGGAAAACACCCCAAACAACAGCAAAAAATTGATTTTTAGAGTAGAAAATTTGGAAGTACTTATACAGCATTTATCCTGCTACATGTTCAAAGTGAAAGAGAAAATGAAGACTAATTCTCTAAACGCGTTCAGTTAATGAAACTTCAGAGACTACCTAAGATCATCCTCAGCAAAACATTTCAGACAAGAGTTAGAACTTTTGAGTGGCCTAATTTTTAAACACCACCACTTTAAAGTGTCAAGAAACTGCACCATGGCAAAAGAACCTCACTGAGGAGAATAAAACCCGAACAAGTCCTCTGCATATTGGTCAGGAATTGCGAGAATTAATCCTCCACAGAGAAGGTCCAGCCAGGTCGCGTCTGCTGTGAACGGTCACCCAGCCTCTACTGGCGAGACCTCCTTCTTCGCCTCTGCGCAGCCCCTGAGTTCTCCCCACACAGCCTCCACTTCTGCAGCAGACAGACAGGGACAGACCTACAGACACGTCCCTTCACCACCCGGTCTTGCTTCCCCCACAGGTCAATCGATTCTCTATCATCAGCCTTGGGGCTGGGGAAAAAAAACAGTAGGTGATAATGTAATTTAAAGACTTTGTTAAACGCTCGAGGGATCAGAATTAGGGTTGCACAAATGTTTCTGAATTTTTGGCAGCCTGATTTTGCAGTCCTGGGCATTGCTGTTTAACACGGTGTGCTCTCTCACCTTCGTTTCATCCTAAAATACGGTTTCAGGCAAAAGTTCACACGAACAAGATCAAAACCTTTACGGACCAAAACGTCCTTGCCACTCCACGGAATAATTCACAGAAGTGGCAGGTTGTCCTTCTCTCATTTCACACGTATTTAGACACCAGCAAAAGTCCTGGACACTTACAAATTTGGGTGTTCATTTTGGAATATGGTGAGAGTTTGCTTTCCAGATGCTTTCACCCCATGTCTGCCTCTGTTCTTTAGGCTTCTCACCCCAGTTATAATCTCGGTGTTTTGTATAGCCTAACCTTATCCTCCCTGCTACCCTTCTGCAAGGCTGGAAACATTTTTAACATGAACATCTTCCATCGAGTCTCTGTGCCCGAGGTGTTTCATATCCTTGACCAACATGAAGATACAATGACCAAAGAGCAGTCAGATTTCCTGCATACACCCATAGGGCTCAGTTTGAAGTATGTAGAAATTTTAATACCAAATTTGTGCTTAAACCTGTGTTAACATGAGTGCTGATGTTCAAGCTGATGCACAGCAACACCCATCTATGTATTTTACAGATGATTTCAGATCCGAAAAGGTAGCTTGTCTCATGCCAAACAAAACTGCAGCTTACCTTCTTGAGAGAAACAGTAAAATCAGGACTACAAAGAGCACTGACAGGATTACCTTAACTTTTTTTCTTCATTCTTACAGTGTATCTCACAAGAATTGATTAATTTTGTGACATTTTCTGCTCTTTTTTACAATCTATGCCATGAGAATGATTTGTCAAGACTATAATGCATAATACTTTTAGTATGCTGCACTACTGTGACCTTTCCCATCTTCTGTATATTTGACTGACTGGCCACCCCACTTTTGATCTACAGGTTTCAGAAGATGGAAGCATACACGAGACAGACGCGTCGGCCACTGACTTACTGCTGAGAAGATCACAATCACTTTATACTGATAATTTGTATGTTCTTCTGTGCATATCTGATGCAATTTCAGTCACGTCATGGAAAACTCTCAGCATGAAACAAAAACTCTTACACTCTCTGGTGTACTTAAGAAGTGTTTTCGTACATCAAAAGAGTGACAAATTCATGCATCAGGACTCAGATTCCAGAAAGGATAAGACAAGTTAAAGTGATGCTTATAATCCTCCAAATCCTCAAACTATCTGCTTATGCTTTCATAATGCTGCCACTGACAAACAATTACAATTCTTTGAGATAAGGACTAGGAAAATCAAAAACTAAACCAGAAACATGTGAAATTACCTCCCTGAGAGCAACACAGAAAATAAATTCCATTTATAGGGAAAAAATGTTAACTCCAAAGCGCTGAGCACTCGGAGGCCAGAGGCAGGAATACAAAGACGGCTACCACCAGCCGCGCAAGGAACACAGACCTTCGGCAGCGGCCTCGCGACCTGCCGAGCAGCAACGCATTGCCAACTTCAGTAACCCTTCTGGCACCAGGACAGGCAGGGATGCTGGCACACGCCGGCACCCGTCAGCGCCGTGCACGACCACCCAGCGCCGCGGCCCAGCCCAGGTGAGCAATCTCAGACCTACCTGAGTCCAGCTCGGACCAACCCGGACTGCCCAGCAGCCTGGAAAACAGGGCTTGAAGCCACCGTCTCTGGGGCTGCAGAGCTCACTGCGTTTGCTTCTGATTGCAGGCCTTCGTTATCCATTTTAGAATATATTTGGGTTCATGGGCACCTAAAATTACATTGTAAATACATTTCAACCTAATAGCCCTCATATTCACCATGGACATTCTGTAACTTCTACGTAATCATAGAAGTCTGCCACAGTGCATGTGATGCCATGTGAAATTAGAATTAGCTGCTGTCATTTTTTTCTCCACGTTTATTCCTTTCCAATTAAATCAATTGCTGTGGGTTTAAAGCCCTTGTCCATAAGCAGTAACGATGGGGAAATTGCTGAAGTTTTTGGAGGTCCTTTCAGTTAAGTACCAAAAACTCTGAAAGCTTATCTGGAGTTGGCACAAATCTCTCGAGTTTGTAAAATTAATTGGGCTGGAAGGCCTTCTGAGAATAAGGATATCTTTGTGAGTGATTTCAAGCTACTTCCTACTTATGATTGGAAAATACCATACAGATATTTTTTTTGTATCAGATGGCACAGCCCAGCTATATCCCAGCTATCTTCAATCACAAGGGAAAAAATGCTATATTTCAAGGATTTTAAGTGAATACCTAGTTCCATAAATACATCACGCTTCAGTATTTTAGACGCCTTCAACATACTGTCAAGACCAGCACTGCTGTTAGAGACTGGATGGCTGAAATACACCCCTGGGAGCCGCTGTTCAGCTGGACCCGCCCGACCAACGCTACCGGCTTTCGAGGATCGTCCTGGGCAGATCCCTTACCCAACGCCTCCTAGAAGCTCAAGTGTCAGAGGGGAGAAACGTTACTCCAACCTTTCCTCAGATGTTTTCACTGAACTGCAACCAAGCAAGTAATAATTTCACATTAGTACTCCCCAAGCTACAAAAGCAGCAGCGAGCTCCCTCTTTACTCAAGATGGCAACTGCACCACAGACACTTTGCTTGCAAATGATCAGCAGCAACACTGTGACCAAAAAACTGGTCTCCACTATGACCCACACTGGCTAGAAGGAGAGAAAACAATCTGTGTTCATCAAGCTGAAACTAGCTTAAGCTGCAAGCACAAAGCACTCACCCACGGAGACAGCTCTGCCTTCCCAGGCATCGTGATCCCCCAGTTGTGCAGCAACCCCTCTGCAACCAGTTTAAAACCAGTGGGGTTGTTCGCAAAGGTTAGACTCTTCTTACCTAAACGACTGGGAACAGACCATCAGCTGGGGCGGCAACTAGTGCTAGCTCAGATGGTAAAACCAAAGCCAGGCTCCTCTGCTTACACATCTTTGTAGAATCATCCCCTACATGGTATTTCTTTCACATAAGTGATCTTTCAAGACCTCCACCAGAACAGAAACTGAATGCTACGATAACGTAGCTACCACTGCTCTTAAGTTACGTCAGGCTGAGAAATTTGCGGCCAGTTCATAAAAACCACAAAGATACTGTGCTTATTTGAAGCACAGTAACCTAAGCAATGAAAAGAGGGAGCCCCTGCACTCCTCTCCAAATGGCATTTCATCAACGCAACCTCAAAAGATGCACGTTCGAAAGCAGCATCACTTCAGAACATAAATTCATGGAATATTCTTCTGAGATCTATAATCACTTTCCTGTTCTGGCTGTTGAATGAAAGCGAAATATTAGCGCTTTCAGATCATTTGAAATACCACAGCTTATTCACAGGGTATCAGGATAGACCAGTGAAGCAGTAACGTCTCTGGTAAGAAAGGAAAACCATCCAGTGGAAAAATCGGGAAATCGGTGACAGGGGCTCCAAGCAGGTCTCCAACTTTAAGGTAGAGCTGACCACATCTGCAATGACTATCAATTTGACAAAAGATGCAGAACGTAGCGCAGGAACATGACTTAAATATTCTTGGAATAGCTGATTCGTAGTTTTCCCAAATGAATTTTCCATTAATTGTTCTATGTAAAACAAAGCAATGCACAGGGGAGCAAGGACTGGACTCCAAGTCTCTGCTTCCTCCCATGAAGACTCTACCTACTGTTGTGTTATGACCTCTTTCTACACACACTCTTGGCATGACAAAACTTGTCAGGTTTTTTTCTTTTTTAATTCAGGGCATGGAAAAACACATCTGCCCCAAACTGTTGCAACCTGATGCTTCACACAGCCACCAGGAATGCAGCTTTTGCCCCAATGTCCCTTTCATCAGTACTGATCATTTTAAGTGGGTTCTGTGGCGAGGTGGCATTAGTGGTGTGTTGTAGCACACGCATGTCACATACTTCTTCTTTCTAAGAAAATAAGATATTTTAGATTAGTTTATTTTTATTTCAGCAGAGTTTGGACATCAATCCAGCTGGCCGTGCTCAGGAAAGGACAAGCTTCCATGCAACTCCCCAGCACATTTCTGTGAGGCAAGAACCACCACGCCAGGCAGCGAATGCCGCCCAGCACTTCTGCGGGTCAAAGCTGAGGTGCTGCTGGGACACCTTCTGCAGGCAGGTGACGGATGCGTGAATTTCTACCACTGCAAAGAAAAAGGAGGAGGTGTCCCACAGGCTGGAGAAACCAGATTTAACTTCTAGCTACGTTTAGACCACAGCTAACGAGACACAGAGAGCTGTATTTTCCTCTGGGGCATAAAGCAATAGCTACTGATCACACAGCTAGAGACCGTACGAACACGATCACAGAGGAGTGCGTACCTTCACTTTTTATTTTTTAAGCATTTTTTACTTTTGATGTTTCTGATCTCCCTGTTTTTAAGTTACTTTCATATAGCTTTTGTTGAAGTTTATTCATGCACATTTACTCACACAAATAACACAGGAGACAAATAATTTAGTCCCAATAGGTTAGCATCTTCTTTGTTTATGAAGTTATGCCAGAAGCGCTATTTCCATTTTATGCTATGCAAGGTAAAGAACATTTTTCAAAGCTGAGAGACTGGAAGCTTATTTTCCAGGCGATGAATAAAAATAACACGTAGAAGATGAACTACACCATTTTTAAAACCTTAAAGGATGTGTCTCTACTCATTGGTCAAGCTGAATTAACTTGCAGTCTCCAAGCCAAATGCAGGCTCAAGAAGTAGAGGAATAATTTAGTCACTGAACTGAAACGCTCAGTAATCTAAAATTATGCAAATATTCTCTTTGCCCTTGCAAATCTTTACAGATAAACTCTGCTGGTCTTTACTCCTGAGTTTGCATCAGTGTAGCAGTTTCAGTTCTTCTAAAACCGTGCCAAAAAACATTTTTAGCTTAGGGTTTGTGAAACTATTTCAGTAGTCAAAGTACATTCAGATCTTAAAATAGATGCTCAGATTTTTTTTAATTCAAACTAATTAAATTTACTTTTAAAATAAAAATACAATCAAGATAAATGATGTCCAAGATGTATTCAAAATGTTTTTAGCCAATTCATAAAAACGTTCCAGTTATCTATTCATCCTGCTTTTCCAGAAATCTACATTATATAAGCAACCCCTTGCAAGCATTCCCTTTAAAAATATACTCTGCAGTCCTCAGCCATTTCTCAATATTAATACAGTACTTTTTGCAGCTATCTTTTTAGAGCTGAGAGGTTTAAGTCTACTTTAAGGCTTTTCCCCAAGGTCGAGCGTTGTATAATGTTATAAACTTATCTAGGTGATATTCGAATGCATTTCCAGCAAGCATTTAATTCTGGTTTTAGAACTTTAATATGCGATACATTGTCAATTTAATAGTTTATTAAAAAAACACATTCTGTTTCTTCTGTAGATATTCCTTTTAAATAAATCTTATCAGTATTTACGTACTATATCCTTTAGTTGAGATTTCCCTAAGAGCGGCACAACATTGATAAGAGCAGGTTTAATAGGATAGTTATTGTGGATTAATTAATAATTGACCAGTTCATTACGTTAAATATGAATCTTAACTAAAATTTTAGTCTTCTGTGTAGTTTTAGGAACCGGTATGTATTTATCGAAGACCTACTCGCTTCACTCAAGCTGAGAAGGGAATGTGAGACCGTTAGGCTGCCCTAATGTGTAGGAACTTACAGCTGACCAAGAAACATCTTTATAATTCTATTCAGGAAATAAAGCATGTAATTTCCACAATCCCATCTGTCCTTCTTTCTTTCAAAAAGCCACTAAACTGCTCATACTTGAGAAGAAAATTAACCTTTTTACTGATTAATCACCGGGCAGCTTTGACTGGTGAAGAGAAAATTGTGTTACAAATGAACAGCTACCTGTTATCAAATTACAAGGCATTTTCATCAAAGGACCAAAAAATGCAGCGCATTGACCAGTTAACATGTTGCCACTGACCTGGGGGGGATTTTTCCAGTTAACAGCTTCTGAAGAATGCTTCCTTTTGATTCTTGTCTCTGACACAAAAATGATTGTCCCATTTAGCCACCGTTCTATCACATACATCAGAGAATCCTATTTACTCACACGCTACTGGAACCTTAAAACACAATAGTGCGATTGTCTCTGGAAGAAAATTTTAAGGATTGACTTTTTTTTTCTTTTTTGTAAAAAAGGGAGTAAGATCAAAAGCTAACTTTAATAGATGTTTGACTAAGGTCATACTCCTAGGAAATGGAACGCTGAAGATGAAAGAGAACAAACAGATTTGGCTTTTGATCTCAGCCAAATGCATTTGGCATTGTTTAGCTTTTATAAAATACTTCAACTTTGGGCCATACCATGACTAAAATGAATTGACTGAAGACCTGAGGTTTTAATAGTTCAGTAAGACTTTAACATGTATCAACATTTGGAAAAACGTCTTTCTTGAGTATTGGGCTACATTTTTTTCTCACTGGAATGAAGTCAGGTCAAATCTGGCTATTGTTGCTAATGCCAGACATGCATAAATGACTTTAAGAATGTATTTTCCTAATCACAGGCAAATTTAAGAGTCACTATCCACTAGTGCTATGAAATGAGGACTGCTGGTATTCCTAGCAAGGAATTGTAGGGGAAAACGCAGAGCACTGAGAAAAGGTATTGGAATTACTCAAATAAAACAAATAACTATGTCCTTAGCCAAGAGAGTGTATCAAATAATTTTACCAAATTTATTTCACAGTTCTAATCCTCCTAGAAAGTATTTTGGACATCCATATTCATAAATTAAATTGCAGTAAGGGAGGAATGGATTACAGTCTTCAAACTGTTACTTTCAAATTCTTCAGTAATAATGGCGTTTGCTTACTGAAGACAACTTGGTTAATTAAGGAAAAAGATGAGATAACATTCATTATAATTATCATTAGCCATTACAAGCACTGCAAAAACATGTAAACCATGTCTTAGGCTACACAGTCAAATTTTACAAAGGAGTTTCACCAGCCCAGGCAGCTCAGTTCTCCGATACACAACTTTAAAGTTTTGATAAGAATTAATGTTATATACCACAAAATACTTTACAACAGAAAATATTGGTGTTGCGCCAACATTTGGTCTTAGGAACTACACAGAAATTATACACAAGGAAAGAACTTCTTGATCTTACTGCCAAATTATTGTATTATGTTACTATATTACAACAATGATCAAGACCTGATCAAAAGCTGATAAAATCCAAAGATAGAAGGTCAGGTATTTGTCATCATTAAAGGAGACCCATCTGACCACAAACCCTAACCGTAACCCAGGGCAGGAGGAGGTGACTGCCCACACCCTCCTCCACCCATCGCCGCACCTTCCCCAGGGGCCACTTCAAACAAAACAACGTGGCCCCAGCAGCCTCAGCCATTTGCTCTCCAACACCCAGCCACAAATCTGACCACACAAAGCTGCCACGCGTTCACTCCTCCTTCACGCTGTTTATCTCTTAAAAAGAGCAAAACATCACAGCCTTGCCCCATCCCTTTTTTAAAAAAAGGGTAAGGTTTATTACTCCTTTTTGTATTATTTATTACTTTATGTACCGTATTTCTGCTGCTGAGGCAATACGTATGATTTGCTGAACCCACCTGGACACTGAAGATCTCTGCGGACCAGAAAACTCAATAAGCTTAGATCTGACTCTCCCAGGTACCGAACACCTGCACCCAGCAATATTTTAGCCATGGCATTCTCAAATATTACAAATATGTACCTCTCTTTTTGTAATAAACCTACCAGTAAGACCCTATCATCCATCACAAATAAACCTCCTTTTGTTTCTCAGCACCACCGTTATTTCTGTTTACTGTCACAGAAAGACTTACACCTTCAGCCAAACTGGAACCTCATCACTCATATTCTGCCCAACTTCAAATGCAAGCCACTATTGATCTACACTATCGCAAACCTGAAGCTTAAAAATCTCTAGCTTAAAACAGAAGGATTAGAAATTGAAAGGAAAAAAAAAAATATATAGAGACAGCTAATTTTTACACCAACACAGAAAAGCTATTCTGAGAAGAAGTCTCTTGTTCTCAAGCACTGAACACACACGGAGGACGGAGCCATCGAAGCAAGCTGGATACTGGCGCAAGAGTAGACGTGCGCATTTCAGGCAGAGCGAGGCCGCGTACCCACCCCTTGTCTCTCCCTCTCCACGCAACAGAGAAGTCGGATGCGGCAGAATCTGCAGCCAAGAAATGAAAAACGGGGGCCAGTGGCTGCTGGAGCCTCCAGCCCCGCCGCAGGAGGGTACATGCTGAAGCCCTCACTCCACAGAAACGCGGGAGCCGGGGGGAAGGCACAGACACGGGGGTCCACTGGACCTACCGTCAGCTGCTGTGAGTCTGGAGACAATCTCAAAGCTGACAGCAATTACACGTGTGCCTGTACGTATACACACACACACACGCTTGTGCGTGGAGGGTTTGTTTTGCATATGGATATATAATGAAAGCGTTTTCTGTACACGTACAAAATGGAAGCAAACATACGTGCTTTCATTCTCGACAGATTTTGCTGATCAAAAAACAGCATCCAATGTGGAATCCATTGCCTGTTTCTCCTCTTCGTTAAATTTCTTCAGGCATTGAAAACTTTCTGTTCTTCTTGAAGCTATGGTTATTTTCACTTCTCCACTCTCAAGACATTAAGCCTGCAGAACTTCAACAGATAATTTCCTTTGTTTCAAGAGCCAGATGCTTGCTATTCTGCAGCCCTTCTTTTTCTTGAAGGACACAAAAACTTACACCACTAATTCTACAGCAGATTTAGTCATCACCACAACAGGTCCCGGTCTCACCCTTTTCACTCTCTAGCAGCACAAACCCACCTCTTGTGTTTTATACATTTCCCGGAGACGGTGTAAGGTTATCTGCTGATAAAACTATGGGATTGGTTGCTACTGGAATTTCTGAAGAAATAAGCTCAAAATCAGAAAGGACTTCATATGCAATACACAGAAATTTGCTGAATGACAGGAAAAACTTCAGAATTAAACCAATTCGTAGAATACTATACGAATATTTCAGATGTACAGTAAACTAATTTATCTCTTGAGTCTTCCAACTTTTCTGCTGGTGGGCTCAGGTTTCAAAATATCCTGTTTCTTAAATAATGAAATAAATTCTTCAAATCTTCTGTGTCTGATTCTGTGCAAGAAAAGGAGTTTATTAAAAAACGAGTATATTGATGGATAAAAAATGAACCTCTACCAATTAAAATACACAAGAATATAAAGCAAAAATTAAGCAAAATAGTGCTTAATTAATTTGGTCCTTCACAGGAATACAAAAGGGCCAGCCTTATCTGTCGGAAGGTACCGTAAGACTGATTTACATTACGAACACTGAACTACTGAGGTACGTGCTTATATATCACCTTGTGTAAGAGGCACCATGGGACCCCACCATCTGGCACGGCGACATCAATAACCGCACCTTTTACAAAGTAACAGCCAGGGAGCAAAAATCCTCACTGTGAGGTTTTCTTTCTGAATACGGGAGTTTTCCAAAGAACACCAGCAGCGCAGAAAGGTGCACCGGAGCTAAAGCCAAGCTCTGCGGGCAGCGGCCGCTCCTCGCAGGCGGCACGGGAGAGCTGGGCGTGCTCCCACCAGCGAGCCTTGCTGCCGGCGCGCAGACCCCCAGTACCCGGCAAGGGCAGACAGAGAACTCCTGTGCTGCTGCTTCATTTACACTTGAGATAAAATGCCAGTCGTCTGAAAAGAATAATTTGCATTAGGTGACATCATAGAAAAAAATACTTATTTAAAACAAAATACGTTAACTAGGTCCATGATTAAAATATCCCATAAAACTGTTTTCTCCTAAATAATGTAAAACCTGTTTTGCTCTATTTTGCTTAATTATTGCTGGAAGAAATCCACAACACTGAAAAGATACACTCTCACATGATATGCATGTCTAGGCATAGACCGAATTCAATTTTCAGGGTATTCCAGACTCAGCAGCTGAAATGAAACAGAACCGCATCCAACGGATTTCACTGCTGTTCTTCGACGCTTAGCAGTAACACCTCCACAAACTGCACCCTTCGCAGCTGAGATACAATGCTGTGCGTGTGACAAAAGCACCCACAAGCTTTTGTCCAGTTCTTCAGACAGCAAACCTGCCTGGGCGCCCTAGAGCTCCCCA
>Ga0181612_153740_pt1 | contig 11462 bp, 5 predicted proteins | sample HoacroProtozoa21_FD_119630 | JGI IMG/M metagenome (GOLD analysis project Ga0181612, IMG submission 119630) | Hoatzin crop microbial communities from Cojedes, Venezuel. Combined Assembly of Gp0051906, Gp0051904, Gp0051908
GCTCCAAAAACAGAGCATCCTAAGCAAGGTATCGCACAACACAATGAAAATGTGCTGTGTGGCTGTGAAGGCGCAGTGGCTTGTTGTACTACACAGCCAGCTTTGAGCTCTCCTGGTACCACGACAGAGCTCGCATTTGCAAACAGAGCTTAAATGTCTTAGGGGAAGTGTGTAGCAAATAAACCAAAGCTTTTGTTCTAACTCTGGAGAAAGTGATTTGGACTTCAGTGGCCGGCATGTCAAGATTCAGATTAACTTGCCTTTTTATTTGTTTTTGGAGTGTGCCAGCTCGTACTAACGCTGGATGAATAAAGAAAGGATTGTGCTGGCTTTACGTAGCTGCGGTCTCGGTGCCAGGTGCGTTCCTTGTGAGCAGTGGTGGCCCCAGCTGGCCCAGGGCCAGAGCAGGGCGGCCCCTGCCCCCGGAGGTCAGCGGAGGAGGATGGGACGGAAGCTTGGTCAGACACGCCGGGTGACTGGGATGCCACAAACCCGACGGTTAGACTAGACTCCAGAAACAAGAAAATTATTTAGGATGAGCTCTGAAAGTGGACCTTAACTTTTCAGATTTTTTTTCTAAAGCTAAACAGATTTTTTAACTGTTGAAAGCAACAGATATGTCACCCGAGAGTGTATTTCATGAGACATGAAGTCCCATTCTTCTTAATTTAATTAATTTCATTTTCTCAAAGACAAATTTTGGTTTTCATAGGACTGTTTCCTATAGTTGTCCTGTAGGACTGAAGTGGATCCTATGCTCTATTTGGTGGCAAAGAGGGTTTGTAAGTCAGCATGGTAGTCACATGTGTTAAACATGGAGAGGGCAGAATACTTCAGTGAGATGAGCTGGTTGTCTCATTGGTATAGGAGAAGCGTCTCCTCTCCATGTTTGTTTCCCTCAGTGTGAAGCATGGAGCCGTGCGTTCTTTAGTAACACAGAGAGCCTGGCAGAGGGGTGGTCACTGCAGCACAGCGCTGAGAGCTAAAGAGGGCTTGGAGATGATTCATTTTTTAATAGTGGAGTTGTTGGCAGCACCAGGGAAGGAGATCTCCTATTTGGCTGGAACCTGCCCACGGTGGCATCGCCCAGAGAGGCCTGAGGAGATGTGGGGATTAATCCTCTCCGCCATTTGGGTAGGGGACCCTCGGAGGTGAGGCGCTTGTTGTCAGAGCAGCAAGGGGAACATCAGCCCCGCTGCTGCCAGCAATCTGCGAGCTCCCGCTTGAGCAAGGAGCGGCAGCCACCGGGGTTATTGGCTGGCTATCAGCTGGGGCCAGCCCTGGCATCTTCAGTCCCCGGCCGTATTGCCCTGTGGCTGTGCGGGGCCATAGGAATCCCATCGCCTCGGTTGTTTATTAGACCTTGGCCGCAGTTTCCTGCCATGCTCCTCCCTTCCTGCTGACTTGAACATGTAATCAATAGCGCTATCCAGCCAACCTTCTTCTCTCTTACAACAGTACAATATTACGTATGTATCTCACATAAAACACCCGCTTGGTCTTACAGCAATAAAATAGTTCGTTCTGGGCAAAGTTCAGGTCTGCAGGAAATGTTGGTAATGTCAACTTGCTGGGAAGGAACAAAGAGAAAAAACTCCCCTCTTGGAGACTCCTTCCTCATCCTCTCCCGCAGTTCCTTCTACCTGTCATCGATTTTACCTGTGACTGGCTTTTGTTTTGTTGTCAAACACATATGCACGTAAGATAAAGTTGATACAGTAACAACTTTTACTATGGAAAATTTTAGAGGTCAAGATATTAGTAACAACTTTCCCATCCCTCCCTGAATACACAAATGACTGGTGGGAAAATGCTCTACTTTAATCTGAAAGATTTCTGTAGGCGTTTGTGTCTTATTTGCAGGAAGTTGGACTGATCCGACGGTGCAGAGACTGAGCTTTTGCTTGTAGAAAAATGTCTCTTTTTAGTAGCTCCAGCAATTACTTGATTTGCTCTGGAAAGGGAATGGAATATGTATCCGTAACAACATTTTGCCAGCACCGCTCCTTGAAACTTACATGGAAATTCCAGAAATTATCAAGTTTTTGGAACATAGCCAAATTTAAACGAGGTATTTTGCGGCTCCTGTGTTAGTGACAAATACCAGACCACAGAAGGTAGCAGAATAACTGTGCTCTGCAAAGTCACGAAGCAGCTGGTTTGAGCCCATGCTTTGTAAGCAGCGCTGGCACGGGCCGGTAGAAAGCTGTATTTTCCTGTCACTATGATTTTTTTCATTTTTTTCTGTTCGTTTACAAGAGAAAATAGGAGACTGGAGATAGTATATATAAAAAAAAAAATTAAAACACCATTATTGCTGCCATTTGGATACCAGTCCAATATAGCAAGCCTCCAAGACCCACAAAGAGCAGGACCCTGGCAGAACTGCTGTACAACAGGAGCAAGCAGGTGTCTCAGGTCGTCCGTACCATAACTGGCAATCCTGATGATAATTGAAGAAAATTGTTGTGGTTCTGTGCTTCCTTCCAATTTGCTTCCAGGATACTCTGTAGCCTCAAAGTCTAACTTTTGTTAGGATCTCATTAGCTGTTGGTGCAATACTTGTTATAAACTTGTGGGCTAAATGCCTGACAAGAGAGTGTGGTTTTATATTTTGTTTTGAAAGCTGATATAAAATCTTGCTCAGGTTCCCCATCTTAACTCTCTGAAATATCATTGCTCATTTGATCTTCAGAGTCATTTCTGGTTTACAGCACATTTTGAGTCATCTCCTCTGTTTACTGTAGAAAAAGCCGGGCTCTCTGTCCTGGCTTTGAACAGCCTGTGGGACCTGCACATGAAAACAAATGAACTTCCAAGAATGTCCATGCAAAGCAGATGCCGTGAACCTCCCTTTGCATTTATTTCTTGTGAAGCCAGCAGCTCTAACAGCAGGGCAGGTGCTTCCATGGAGTCAGTGTTCTCAGCATAGACTGAATTCCTCCATTTATTGTCCGAGAAAATTAAGTGGCTTCGCGTCCTCGAGGCAGTGAGAGGTGCGGGTGCAAGGAGGGCGAAGCTCGTAGCCCTTCACCAGCGGGAGCCGTCGCTGCAAGGAGAGGCCCGGAGAGCTGGGGCAGGTCCGTCTGGAGAAGGCTTGAGGGGCTCTCATCCATGTGTACAAATTCCTGATGGGGTCAGGGAGGGTAAATATGGTGGAGCCAGACTCCTCTCAGCAGTGCCCAGTGAGGGAAGTAGAGGCAATGGGCATAAGCAAGGAATTATGTAAGAAAAAACTTCTTCACTGAGAGTTTGGTTGAACAATGTGGCAGGTTACTCAGAGAGGTTGTGCAGTCTCCTTGGAGATACTCAGAACCCAACTGGACGTGGCCCTGTGTCCAACTGCCCTGCTCAGAGACGGGTTGGACTGTCCGATCTCCAGAGCAGAAAGCCTTTCCCTTCCAGAAAGGCTCCCGAGCAGCCTTAACAATCCCTGTGGGCAGTGCTCACCTCCACAGGGCGCAGGCTGCCAGAGAGCTTCATTCAGGTCTGGGATTTTGCAGAGCCCCCAGAACATGGAGCCAGCAAAGCCCAGGACCTCACCATTTAGTACTGCTGCTCTAGCTTCCAAGGTAATCAATGTGATGAGCACTGGGCTTATTTCAGGTGACTACGTACTGTGATCCCCTTGTTCATCCATAAATTTGGGGGTGAACATATACAGAGAGCCGATTCTGCTTCTGTGGACAACCAGCGGAAGGTTTGTGCTGGGACCACAGCGTGGCTCTCTCACAAGCTTCCTCAGTTAGCAAAGCGAAGGAGAGGCTTTGCAAAACTTCAACTGCCAGAACAGAAAAAAGAAGCCAACCTGCTCACTAAGCATTTCCCCTAAAAAGAGAAAGGTGGTCGGTCTTCTCTGTTTAACCTGCTGGAAGCAAAGAACAGAAGAAATATTTGCATCTAAATCGAGTCAATCAATCTGGCTTCTAATTACGAGCACGTAATATATTCCAGAACACGCACAGCTTTCCTCAGTCACTTATCAGTGTAACCTCTCTTATCAGTCATGCCATTGTGGTTGAAGTCGTGTTTGTGGTTACAACCCAAAAGAAGCAGAGAAAAATACGTAATGGTGGGAGCCTGAGGGTCACCTGCAGGCAGGAGTGACAGGAGCCCTTGGGGCCGCTGCGGAGTGCGCGGGTGAGGGCCAGCTCCCGGTGCCTCTGCTCCACGCTGGGATCGATGCAACCCAGCGAGGCAAACCGTGAGCTGCCCAAGTGTAGCTGCCCCAGCAAGGGGCCGGGCGTAAACAGCCGAGAGCAAAATGCTCGAGACAGATTGGGTTTAAATTCCGATCTCCTCGAAGGCTGCCGTGGTGCGGGGCGTTGCTCAGGCTCGGGCCGCGACTCAGAGCCTGGAACCCAGCAGGATTTCAGCATTTCATGCATTGTCTCTCGCCAGGTTTTGGGACAGTCCCTCCTGGCGAAGCACAGAGGGTGCGATGGAGAGCTTTTTCTCCAGGAGCTGGGTGCACTGACTCACACCAGGGGAGAGCTGGATGTGGTTCCTTTTATCAGCTGACAGGACTCAAACCTGTTTTCTTGCTTCCTTGAAGATCCCCGACCTCCAGGCTGTGCTGGCGTGCGATACGCCTTTTGCGCTGACGGCACTGCGGGGAGGGCATCGCTGGCCCTGCCCCGACCGGTGCACGTGTAGAAGCAGGACAGCGGCTGCTTGAAGTAAATGAGTTGTTTTGTGAGCAAAACAACTAACAAAGTAGGATTTTTGTCCTAAAACCTGTCCCTGGTGTCCCCATACCCCCTCTGACTCCACACGGGTAATGTTTTCCTCCTTCCCCCTTCCCGTCCCTGTGATTTCACTGCTGTTCCCACCCCAAGCTCGAGAGTCCTCTCGCTCCCTTGTTCCTCCAACGACTAATCCCCGCTCTCTCGCACGTGGGCCTCTCCCTGGGCAGAGGCGGTCAGGAGTGGCCAGGCCAAAGGCAGCCTGTGGTCGCTGGACCTCAGCCCGCAGGAACCAACGGGGGTTTCTGTCCTCGAACCAGCTGCTGACGTTAAAAAACCTGGGGGAAACTTCTCGAATTTTCCAAGCTTTTGGATGAGTTTGGCTGAAATCGGTCGTCAGTGTAGGCAAGCAGGAAAGTTATCTACAGAGAGGAGACGGGGAAGGAGGGCGGATGAGGACAGAAAGAAAAGCTGTATGATTGCATACCTTGTTTCTTTTGCAAACCCAGCCAAAAATGAGCCAACTTCAGATGTGGGAGGTGATCTGAGCAGCAACTGATCAGAGGTTTTCAGAATACGTTCTGGACCAAAATTTCACTAAGTCTCTTTCAGGATCAGCCTTTTGTTTCTTTTAAAATTCTTATTGTAATTTACTGTCCTGTCTACTTACCTCCTAGTCCAACTGGCTTTCTAACTAAGGATCTATACAGCGTATTTATAGGAAAAAAAAAATCTTAAAGCTTACAAAATCCATGGAAGTTTCCTTTGATTTCAGTGGACTCTACAGATGGTGCCATTTGTACGTGGAAATGTTGGGTCAGCAAGCGTGCAATAAGCTACGCCACCCTTTTTATAGGTGCATTTATATGAGTTAGAAATTCATCCTAAATATTGCAAAGTAGTTATTTTAGAAGTTATTTAGAAGTTATTTTAACATGGGCCATCAATTTGCTTGTAGCAGTCACTGTTCTCAGTTAAAATCCACTGCTGCTTCCTATGCAGTTGTCCAGATGGGTTGGTGGAGCCGTACAAGGATCACCGGCATCAAAGCGCGTTACCATACGCATTCCCCTAAAGAGCAAAAAATGTTAATGAAACAAAGCTGAAAAGCAAATCTTCTTTGTACATCAATTGAACAGATCTGTAAATATTATTGACTATGAACACGGTCCATTTCATTCTTGGAGAAGCTCTCGTAGGCAGTGTTCTCCCAAGCTGTGGCTGTGAGCATCTTTGCGTCAGCTGAGCAAAGATGTGAAAGGCACAGAGGAAAAACTGTCTGTAGTTTACAATTTCGTCCGCTTCAAGGAGATGTTGAAAGAAGCATAAGCTGGAAGGCATCGCTGAGCCTCAACCACCGTGTGAGGTCTTGTCCTCCAGCTCCCAACGTTGCAGTTCAAGCCCATCGTGCTTTGAAGTCACGTGCCAGAAATAAACCTCCAGAAAAAAGTATGTCCTAAACCAAATCATTTAGTCTAGAGCTGATCTTTGGTTTAGACAGTTCCACGTTCCTCTCGGAAAGGGAGCGAGCGCTGACCGACCGTTCCTGGCTGCGAGCCGTGACGGCTGCCTGGGGCTGGGTGGCCCTTGGGGCGCTCAAGAGATCCCGTAACCCCCCAGCTGCCAGCTGGGCCCAGGCACCGAAACCCTAAATCCCACGTGCCTTGTGAGAGAGGAGTCTCTCCTGCCTGGTTTTTCCAGCTGAACGCTTTGCTCCGACGCGTGTTTCCTTCCCCGGGCCCCTTTCTGGGGGCTGTCTCTGGCCGGTGCCTCTCGCAGCTCGTCAGCAGCTCTTGGGGGCGGAAGGACGGACAAGGAGAGCCTGGCAAGTCTTTGGTCTGTTGTGGCCATTGGCAAAGTTCCCACTGACATTAGTGGGGTCACTGAAGTTTGTCACAACTTACATCCTAATTACGCTGACGTCCTAATTATGCTGTAAAAGCTGAGCTTTTCCAGTTGTGGGATCTTAAAAGCCCCTGTTCAAAGTGTTCCTGTCTTCAGCTCACGGTCCTGCGTACAGGGCTTCCAGGACCAGCTGGAGTCACTGCTAAACCTTCCCCGTTGGACATCGTGAGGGATTTTTAGAGGCCCATGCAGATTTGATGGAGATAAAGTCAGAACCAAAACTGGGCACACTTGTGCCTTGGATGACGACGCTCCTCAGGGATGTGCTACTGATCTCTGTGAGTAGCTATGGTCTGCGGCCCCATAGTTTGTGCATACGCACAAACCAACCCAGAAAGGGTGAACGTTTTGGCTGGGACTCATTTCTTCCTCAAAGGGCCATGTGTCAATATGTTCTGCTCTTGTGGAAGTGTTCAGTCTTCCAGTCACCCGATGCTCCTCGGTTGGTCAACTGCTTGACATGCATTATACGGAAAATCTCGGGCCCCGGGGCTGGAAGGAGATTGCTCAACGCGCTGCAGGGGAAGGAAGCCACTGATTCAGTTCCCTGCTTGGAAACTCCACTGTCACTGAATAAAGACCACCACTGAATCAACGGGCCTGAGCAGCCTCAGGCTTCAGCTCCGTGTGAAACCCAACCAGACTAACTGTACGTGTTGTCTGGCAAGTTCTGGCCCTTCTTGTACAGCTTTTGTTGTTGTTTTAGGTTTTTCCAGAGGGATTGTAGATGCTTTTTTTGCTCAAGGCTCCTTCTAGTCACTTGTGGGGAATGCTTTCATCTTCACTTTCATTTGCTTGCATCTCCTAGATATTCCTTATTTCTATTTATCTACCAGAAATGAAAGACGGAAAACATAATTTCATGAAATTGCAAGTGTCTTTGACAGGAGGAAGAGTGGAGGTGAACTTTTGGTCAGTGTGTGAGCATCCATCCTTTCTGTGCCTTCTGCCTCTGCTGACAGCTTCACCCCTGTTCTCTGGGCCACGTTTAGCTCTGTCACCACAATCGGTCCCACCATGCCAGAAATATGGAGAAACAACGTTCGCTTCCCTGGCACCGGGGCCTCTCGCACACATCTGCCTAGCCGAGGGAAAGCGTTCGGTGCCAGCTCCCAGGGCGATCTGACGCACGTATTTTTTTTCTATGTCCAGTGAACAGGGAGTTATAGGCTGGAGTTTCCACATTGTGTTAGAGCCAAACAAGCTCCCAGACCCATAGTGAAACTTAGCTGGAACCAGCAACCTCAGCGTGCCTTCTGCCTCTTGTCACGAGGATCACCTCAGGTTCTCCTGGAAGCTCCTAAGCCCAGCGGGCAGGAGCAGGGACATTTCTAGCCTCTACATGTCCTCCAGCCTGAGCCTGTCCTCTTTGTGAAGTGGCAAAGGGCCACAAGCTCCATTCTCCTACCTTTTTTTCTTCTTTTTTAAGCTTGCTTAAAAACTTGGGATGCTTTAGCCCACACCGTTGCCTACTCTGGAGCAAGTCACCTGCCCAAGCCCCTTCCGTTGGTGGTCGTGGACATGAGCTGGTTTTGGATAAGGAAATGCAACATCTGTTGTCTTCAACTTGTGATTCAGAATAACGTTTGTTCATGGATTTTTTTGTCCCATGACTTTCAGTCCTGGGTTTCATTTTAGGGCGCTCCTTTTGATTGCTTTTTCCACTTTTATAAGTGCTTCTCCTTTCCACTTCATTGTTGAGTGGAGAGGGCCCAGAGACACGGTTCAGATCCAAACACCGCGCTTGGAGGGTTCAGTGCCAGCCCCTGCAGTGCTTTGCCCCACCAGAGCCTTCTCGCGTCCTTGTGAGCTTTCCTCCAAAGGCAGAGCTCCAGAGCTGGGTACTTGAATGGAGGCCATGAACATACAGGTCTCTCACCAGCAAGATGCCCCGAGTGATCTGGCTTGACATTAAAAAGCAATATTTAGCATACACTTTTTTTCTTTTTGGCTTGACATAAGATGTTTAAATATTTACTCCAATAAGATAAAGCTCCAGATACAGACAGGGCCCATCCCTGTAGCAGGCAGTGACAGCCTTCCCAGGATTTCACTTTGTTTGTCTGGAAGTCCTGCCCTACTTTCCGAGCTGCTCAGAGCCTCCACTAGTAGGAAAAAATAAAAAGCAAAATTATACAGAATAAGTTTTTAAATAATAAAAATCTTTGAAGTTAAAAAAGATTTTTTAAGAGATTTTTTAAAGATCTGTGCCAGAAATGCCTTCATGCCGTACCTATTTTAATGTAATTCTGCTGCTGATTTTGTGGGAGCCCGTTAATGCCGCTCACCCTGTTGTTCTCACATCACAGCCAGCATGGGCTGCAGCGCTTCTCATTCCAGAGGCTCTCAGCAAGCTCTCGCAAACAGGAGCAGTGGATGTAAGCTGTGCTACTTGTTAATACGTTGGACTACATGTCACAGCCCCTACAATGTCTGGCCTCTTTCTCCAAAACACAATGTGCTTTCTCCAAACTATAAAATCTCAGCTTTTTATGTAAAGAAAGAAAAAAAGAAACCCAACCAGCAAAACTCCCTACCAGCACTGCTCTTGCCTGGTCCCTCCAGGCTTCCTGGTGGCAGGGACTGTCTTTAGTTGCTGGTCAGTATGCACCTTTTCTGTTGTGAGTTACACGTAACTGAGCTGACGGCCATCACACAAACCATACTTGTCGGACACCAGTAGAGGATGCGCTTCAGTAAGGCTGCAGATCTGTTTATTAATTATCGTTCTGGAAGATTTAATGACTGAGAGCCCAGAAAGTTCTCAATGTGAGATGGGCAGCTTAAAGTAGGTGTAATGGGCATGCTGTTGTTAAAGCACATCGTTTTGACCCTGCTGGGGTGTCCCTCTGCGCTCCAACGCTGTCCCCACCCCAACCCCAGCTCCTCTCCGTCGCGCTGGCCCGGAGGAGCCGCTACCTGTGCTGGGACGCACTGGGACTGTCGGCCTCTTGCAAGCCAGGCACGGCTCGCATCTCCCAGCCTGTGCTCCGGAGGACTGGTTTCTTGCTGCCACTCTCTGTACTGCACCGTGAGAAGTTCAAGTTTCGGCTCCATGTTCATTCCAGTGAGGTTACCAAACGTATTGTGACATTTTGCCCCCAGGCAGCAGCCTGGCCAGCGTGCATGCTGCCCAGCCGTTGCCGAAGAGCAGTGCGGTTGGTAACTCCCACCCAAAGCCAGGCTGGAGCTGGCGAGCAGCGGTGCTCCAGCACGGAGCCACCACCATGCCCGGCAGGTCCGCTCCCCGGCAGGTCATCTGCTGCACGGCATGTCCGCTGCCTGCTGCAGAAACGCCTGAAACGCCTTTGCCCCCGTGCACAGCCTCACCATCTGCACCCGTGCTGTCGCTGCGCTGTAATTGTGTTACAAACTCTCACGCGTGGAAGCGTAAGGGACTGTGGCTAAGCCTGGTGCTCAGAATCCCCAGAGCTACCGGAAATTTTGTAACCCGAGGGGTTTCCAATCTTTGTCTTTGGTCCAGTTTTGTCTCGGTGAAGAATCCAGGGCTAAACATCCCCGAAGTTAGGAGGCATTCGAAGCTGAGCGGCTTGGCTGCTGTCCGTTGCACGAGGCTTGGTGATGCTTTCAGCGCGCTGCTCAGTCGTTCCCTGCACCTACAGGGAAGGGGTTTCAAAACAAAACTGCATCTCTGGGCTGACTTCTGCTCCTTCTGATTACAGCTAGAGATGTTACTGTTGAAATAAGTTGTCTGCTTAGATCTGGAATGAGAAAACGAGAGGTTTGTTTAGGTTAGGACAAAAGGGTTCGCTCAGTAAGCTTTGCGTATTTAGCAATATTGATCTTTAGCAAATTGCTTCATGTGCTCGTCATTATCTGCTCTGCGCGCTGCTACTTCAGCAGCAAAACCAAACGCCGATCTCCCCGTGCTGCTGCGCCACAAAAACCCTCTGCAGCCGGGTGGGCCGGGGCGGACGCGGGTGGAGCGGGATGGTTTGGAAGCCCCTGCCCCCAGGCAGCCCTTCCTACCCGAGCCGGGTCTGGCTGCCTGGCGCTGGCTGTCCTGCGCTCGGCACAGGGGCAAGCAGAGGAGGAAAACACGTGCCGCAGGTCGATGCCAAGTTCTTGGTTATCAGCCACAGGGATTCCGAATTGGCCAAAAGCCTGCAGTAAAAACCAAGCGGTCTTGTGTCAGAGAGGGTTTAACTCTGCGTTTACACTAATTTTGTTGGCGATTGCACAGGCAGCGGCTGATCCTCTGCCATGTAATCACCGCATGGGAATAATCCTCTCCAAGTGACGGGCGCCCGTCCAGAGACACAGCCTGCTTGCAGTGACACGCGGCCCTTCGGGGACGCGTCTGAGCGGCTCCCGGTGCTGGCGGCTGTTCCTGCAGAGAGGCTGACAGCACCGGGGCCTCTCAAGCAGAAGAGCAGCTCTGTGGAGGAGAGGGGCTCGAAACGCTCTGGTTTCTCCTCTTTTCTTCCTTTCTCGCCTCCAGTTCCCTGCCGGGGCTCCACAGCACGTCACAGTCGTGTTCGCAGCGCTTCCGCTAAGCGCTCTGCCCGCACGGCCTGCTGCAGGAGAACCTAGCGAAAAGGCGTCCGCGCCGGAGCCAGGGGCTGCTGAAGGCAACCTGGCTGCCCCAATGGCGGAGCCCTGGGGAAGCGCAAACTGTCCTCGCGCTACATCGGTCAGATAATCACTAACTATGCAAACCCAAGTGACGCTTTCTTCACCATGAGGGTGGTGAGGCCGTGGCACAGGTTGCCCAGAGCAGCTGTGGATCCCCCCTTCCTGGCAGTGTTCAAGGCCAGGCCGGATGGAGCTCGGAGCAACCTGGTCTGGTGGAAGATGTCCCTGCTCATGGCAGGGGGCTTGGAACCAGATGAGCTTTCAGGTCCCTTCCAA
>Ga0181612_181241_pt1 | contig 11462 bp, 8 predicted proteins | sample HoacroProtozoa21_FD_119630 | JGI IMG/M metagenome (GOLD analysis project Ga0181612, IMG submission 119630) | Hoatzin crop microbial communities from Cojedes, Venezuel. Combined Assembly of Gp0051906, Gp0051904, Gp0051908
ATTGCTCTTCCCCCTTGTGGCATCGGCGGCTGCTTCAGCCTTCTCCTCCTTCTTGTTGGCTTTCTCTACAGCCTTGAGGTCGGCAGTGGCATTTTTAAGTTCAGCCTCCGCTTTCTTCTTTTCCTCCGCATTGGCAGCGGCTTTCTTGGCTGCTTCAGCCCTTTGTTTCTTCAGCCGTGCTTCCTCAAGCCTTTTTTGCCTTTCTATTCTTGCTTGTTCAGCTTTTTTCCTTTCGGCAGCTTCCCTCGCTTTCTTCTCCGCTTCAGCCTTTCTCTTTCTTTCCGCCTCAATCTCAAGTTGAATCATACGGTCGATTTGCTGTTGCAATTGAGCCTGTTGCTGCTGGTATTTTGCAATTTCAGCCTGCACCTGCTGCAAGTTGTTGTTAAGGAATTTCACCTTCTTCTCGCAATTCGACTTATCGTTCACAAGAGATTTTTTCTTTTGCTCTATTTTGGAGAGATTCGCCGCCAATTGGGCTTTGGCGTCAAGCAATTCATTCTTTTTTGCCCTGAGCTTTTTCTGTTCCTCCATGATGATATTGCCTTGCGCTTTCTGAAAGGTGGAATATTCCTTCATGTATCTCAACCGGCGGAACATCTGAGTGAATGAGTCGGCAGAGAAAATAAACATCAGCCTGCTCTGCACATCCTTGTTTTTCCTCATATATGTAACAGCCTTGGCGTACTTGGACTTTTTGTCCTCGAGCTGCGCCTGAAGTCTGTTGAGGTCGTTTTCCAGAGAGTCCACTGTTTGCGTGAGCTTGGATATGTCCTTTTGCATTACAGCAATGTCGCGTTCATTAGAAGAAATCTGCTTGTCAAGGATAATCACGCTATCCAGAGTGCTTTTGATGGAAGTGGAGATTTTCCTTGACTCAGCGTTTTTGTTCTGTAATATTTTTTTGTTTGTGTCCTGTTGATTCTTCAGTTGCTTCACGCTCAATTGTGGAGTGCTCTTCTTGCTGTTGCTTTTCGTTGCCTGCTGTGTGGTTTTCTTTTCACCGCTTACAGCAGCGCCTTTCTTCGTTTGCGCGAACGAAGAACACGCCAGCATGCCGCATATAAGACATAAAAGGAATCGTTTCATCATTTGTCTGTAAGAATCTTGAATATCTGGTCAGGGGTAACTTTCGTGTATTTAGAAGTCTGAATCTTTGTTCTGGTTTCCCAATCAGAATCTTGTTCGATGGTTCCAAGTTGCATGTTTATCGATGTAGTCTTCTTTTCCGACTTGAAAGCCAGTTCAATGTTTTTTGGAAATTTCTTGCCAGCAAAGTTCTCATAATCATCATAATCACACGACAGCTCATAGTCGGAAGAGCGTGTGCCAGTGATATAAGTCTTATTGAGCAATGCTTTTGACAAAGACACCATAAATTCATACTTCAGCATTTTGTCGGTGTAATCTATATCCACCACATCACCCACTGCACTGCCTATATTGAATTGCTCTGCTTGCGGGTTTTTAGTTCCAGGCTTGAACAATTCAGCCCAGAACAACGCCTCAAGGCAATTGAAGTCGATGCCAGCCTTATTAAGAAAACTTATGTCGGAATAAGGCACGTCAATATATCTCTTGTTGAACCTGTCGATTATGACGACGTTAGTAGGGGTGAACTCCATGCGTCCCAGTTCGGACACTCCCAGCAACGGGTCGAAAAGCATGAGTTGCACCACCTCGCCTCTTTTCATTCTCAGCCTGCCGCTTGTGGATATGTTCTGTTTTCCGGTCGCCAGTTTCATTTTCACCTTGGCATTTACGCAGGTAGCCTTCGACTTGTTTGCCATGACCTTGTTGAACAGAGTCGCTGTTTCCACTGCGGTATTTGCTGAACCTGCCGTTTCCGTTGTTTTTCTGGATGTGCCGCATGACGAGAACATCAACGTCGTCAGGAAAGCGACGAATATCACAAAATAAGATTTTCTCATGTCCATATTATCTTCTATATAAGTGATTATCTTGTTTGTAAAATATTATATGTACAACAGAAGCCTGCCATCGCACAATTTGATTGTCGGGGCTATTTGCCTGCTTTTATGTTCTTATGTTGGATTTTTTTCCTTAAAGTCGCATTACCCTTGTCAACTTCCAAAGCCCTCTTCCATAATTTCATGGCTCCATCCTTGTCGCCACTCATGAAATAGATGTCACCGGCATGCTCGAGGATGGTGCTGTTGTCGGGACTGTCAATGCCAGTGGAATCCGTGATAAGATTGAGAGCCTTGTCGATGTCGTCCTTCGCCTCGGCGTATTTCTTCTGGCAAAAATGAATCCAAGCATACGTGTCGATATATGTGACGTTATCAGGTTCTTTTTCCAATGACTTTGCGCTCATATTCTCAGCTTTGTCAAGATTGATGTTCTTGAGCGACAAATAGTAAGCGTAGTTATTAAGCGCAAGCGGGTCGTCGGGCGAATACACTAGACAAGAATCGTAGTATTGGAACGCCTTGTTGTCATCACCCAGCTTATGGCACAAATCGCCAGACAAGGAAAACATCCTTGTGACGAGGTCGATGCTGGAGGCGTTGTTGGTGTAATCAAGTCCTTTAGTAACGATGTCGAGCGCTTCCTTCTCTTTTCCCTGCTGATACCTTGCCACCGCCAAATAGAAGTAATATACAGGATTGCTGGAAGAATACTCCACAGCCGACTTGCAAACGTTTGCCACAGCGTCGGTGTTGTTTTCCTCAATAGCGTAAGACAGCAACTGGTTTCTCGCCATGTCGTTCTCGGGGTCTTTGTCAAGCATCTGCCTCAGAACCGGTTTTACGCTGTCAACAGGCATTTTTGTTGTCACCATGTATCTGACGCATAATTCCGCCATGTCATTGTTTTCTTGCGGCAGCGCCAACGCCCTCTTAAACAAAGAATACACCTTTGTGGAATCGTTGTTGTCGCTGATGGCCCTGAATACCAGGCTTCTCATAACCTCAAGCCTTGTCCTCGACTCCAGGTTGCTGTTGGTAATCACCTTGTAGAGCTGTTCCTGATAAAGCGAGTCGTTGTCCACCGTCTTGTAATAGTTGGCCTTAGACAACATAAGGAATACATTATCAGGTTCTTTGCTTTCCACCTCATCGTAGATTTTCTGCGCCTGTTCAATTTGCCCATTGTCAAGATAAAGGTCGCCCAGTTGCACCATGTATCTCAAGTCGTTGGGATATTCGTTTGCCAGATTCTCCATTTCAGCGAACGCTTTCTTCTGGTCGTTCATTCTGGAATAGATCCTGTATTTCTGCATGCTGATTTGCTCCGACTTGCCTTCTATCTCCTCAAGAGTGTTTAATGTGGAAATCACTTTTTCGTAATCCCCCTTCTGATTGTAGAGTGTCACTAGTTGCATAAGCAATTCGCTTTTCGACTTGCTTTGCTGCGTCATCTGCTCTATTATCCGGATAGCGTCGTCTTGTCTGTTTTGCCCTTGATAAAAAGCTGCCAAAGTCTGATTGTACCACAAGTTTTCAGGGGCAAGTTCAACTGCCCTCTTCAAACATTCCTCCGCTCTTTGCGCATCCCTGAGATAAGAATAATATTGCGCCATCTCAAACAAAGCAGCGGCAGAATTTGGGTTGATTTCGTTAGCGTAGGAGAAGAGGTCGAACGATTCGGCTATATTCCCAGCCAATTGTTGCTTTTTTGCTTCATGAAAGATTATGTCGAAACGCCTCTGCTCATCGTATGTCAGAGTTGTTTCCACCCGCTGTTTCGCTTTTTTCTTAGGTTTTTTTCCTTTTGTGAAAGAGAAGGGAAGAACCAGGATTATGCCGACAGCCAAATATTTTAGCAAATTGGATGAAGTCATGTCAGTAGAATGTATAGATTATTTAGAACCCGTATGCCCAAATCCGCCAGTTCCGCGCTGTGTGTCGTCAAGGACTTCAGAATCAAGCCATTCCACGGTCTCATGCCTTGCCACAATCATCTGTGCGATGCGTTCGCCGTCGTTGACCACAAATTCCTCATCCGACAGATTCACGAGTATCACGCATATCTCACCTCTATAGTCAGCGTCGATGGTTCCTGGAGAATTGAGCACCGTTATGCCTTTTTTCAATGCAAGTCCGCTTCTAGGCCTCACCTGAGCCTCAAAACCAGGAGGCAAAGCTATGAACAGGCCGGTTGGAACCAGTATTCTTTGCAGTGGCTTCATAATCATCGGAGCGTCAATGTTTGCCCTCAAATCCATACCAGCAGACAAATTAGTGGAATACTGTGGCAGCGGATGGTGTGATTTGTTTACTATTTTGACTTTCATCTTGTTGGATGTTTTGACACGATTTACAATACAAGTTACCAAATTCCCTGTTAAGGCGGATTCATGCAATTGCCGCCCGACCGATTTGGTTTCATGGCTGTTTGCAAAAGCAATACAGCACAAATATCATGCGAAATTAGCAAATTTATATCACATAACAACACTTTTAAGGTGAATATAAATAATGTGTTGGATTTTTTGGAGTATTTTTGCATAATGTATCAGGTGCCAAAATATTCAAGCCATGGAAGGATTTCAAGCGAAAGCATCCGGCAGGAGCACCACAAAAGGCAATCATCCCACACATCAAACCCAGCATAATATGGAATGGCAAAAATTATTGTCCACAAAGCGTTTCGGTCAGGAAGACCTTGACAACCAGCATCATCATGACCGCACAGAATTTCAGCGCGACTATGACCGTCTGATATTTTCAGCCCCTTTCCGGAGGTTGCAGAACAAGACACAAGTGTTTCCGCTTCCTGGCAGCATATTTGTGCACAACCGCCTCACCCACAGCATAGAAGTGGCAAGCGTGGGCAGGTCGTTGGGCAACGATGTAAGCAAACGCTTGCTGGAATTGCGTCCCAGCCTTGGCTCCACCAACTTGAAGGAGATAGGAGCCATAGTCAGCGCGGCATGCCTGGCTCACGATTTGGGCAACCCGCCTTTTGGCCATTCAGGCGAAAGCGCTATCTCAACATTCTTCTCAGAAGGGGAGGGCCAGAAATACCGTGATAGCATGAGTGAAGCCGAATGGAGCGACATTATCCATTTCGATGGCAACGCCAATACATTCAGATTGTTGACCCACCAATTCTCAGGCAGGCGAAAAGGCGGTTTTGTGATGACCTATTCCACTCTGGCTTCTGTCATAAAATACCCGTATCCATCGACAAAATCGGGCAAAAAGAACAAGTTTGGATTCTTCCAGAGTGAAATCGACGGCTACTTGAGAATAGCAGAAGAATTGGGCATAAAACGCATAGGCGAGGACAATGACCTTGTGTTTGCAAGGCATCCTTTGGTTTATCTTGTAGAGGCAGCAGATGATATATGCTACGAAATCATGGACATAGAGGACTCGCACAAACTGAAGATAACATCTACCGACAAGACACGAGAACTGCTCTTAGGTTTTTTCGATGAAGAGAAACAAGAGCATATCAAGGATGTGCTCAAGGGGGTGAGCGACCTGAATGAGCAGGTGGTGTATCTTCGTTCATGCGTGATAGGCCATTTGGAACATGAGTGCATAAAGACATTCATAGAAAACGAAGAATCAATCCTGAACGGGACATTCAAGGGTTCGTTGCTTGACAACACAGAAGGACGCACCTGCGACGCCTACAAGACCTGCTGTGAATACTCTGTCAGGAAGATTTACAAGAGCAAGGATGTGGTTGACGTTGAACTTGCCGGATACAAGATAATCTACACTCTGATAGAACTGTTCACTACAGCAGTGATGTCGCCGGAGAAGAAATACTCGCAGATGCTTCTCAACCGAGTGTCGGAACAATATGAGATTCACTCGACAGACGCATACGGAAAGATTATGGCAGTGCTCGATTACATATCGGGCATGACAGACGTGTATGCCCTTGACCTCTTCCGCAAAATCAACGGCACAAGCATACCACTCATCTGATTTGTTGTAACACAGTATCCGGTGGAAATGCATCTCATACAATTGCATTTCCACCGGATGCTATTTATATATACCTTAGTCTTTAAGCTGCCTGTTTGCAGAATCTCAGCTTATCACCTTGTTTGCTCCGCTAGTGATTTTGGATGCCTCTGGATGCTCTCTCAAATAAGATTCGATATGGCGGAACAACTTCTCATCCATAACCTCACTGATATTGATTAAGATGCCAGTTTCCTCCACTTCTCCGAATCCGTCGTTGATGGCTGTTCCAAACATCTTCATTGTTGGCGACAAAGTCATGTAGGCATTCACCAGCGGCGGAATGTTGAACCCGCACTTTCTCACTTCGGTATTCAGGATTTTATAGTCTTCTTTGAAGTCTGTTCCGCAGAACAATTCCGCCAATTTGTCGATATCCTCGTCGATTTCCAAAGGCTTTGCTGGAACAATAAGCTTTTCCTTGTCCTCATAATATTTGCTCAGGAAATAGAGGATCATGTTTCTGCAATGCCTGTTGTAAGAAGGATACATGGTCATTTTTCCGAAGAAATATTTCACATCGGGCATTATCACGGAAAGAGCCGCAAGTCCGTCCCACAAGTTGTCGAGCGCGAATATAGCCTTGGTGCCCACTCTTGTGGATTGATATTCCAAAGTGACGAAAGAGCGTCCGAGTTCTATAGTCTTCGGCAAATAATTCTTGAGGAATTCGTCGGAGAAATGGAACATGTGGGATGTGGCGAGTATGGGCTGGCCATTTTCATCGAATTTCATGTCCCCAGGAGTGATGTATCTGTATCCTCCGATGATAGATTCTCTTTCGGGATCCCACACGATAAGCTGTTTGTAGGGCTTATCCATGGTGTCGAAGTCATCGAGGTCGATAGATTTGCCAGTGCCTCCTCCGGCAGCCCTGAAAGCTATTTCTCTCAGTCGTCCGATTTCCTTCACCACATTGGGCGAGTCTTGCCATGTGACAACATATATCTCGTTGTTGCTTCTGTTGGTGAAGCGCATTCTTTTGTCTTCAGTTAATTCCGCTTTAAGCAGATCAACGCTTATAGGAGCAATTATATCTTCCATAATTATAAATATTATGAATATGTCTCTTGTTTACAAGTCGTACACTTTATCTTGAACCCATTGAGCCCATTCCGCTGGCGACTTCGTCTTGTCGAAAGTCTGCCATGGTATAGGCTTTCCGAATTTTATGTTCATTTCCTTTCCTCTGTTCTTGTACATTTCATCCACGAGGAAAATCATTGCCAGATTCATTTTGAGCTTGAATTTCTTGCATAGGTTGGCAATAGTATAGAATCTGTTGGAATTCTCGCCGCTGAATCTCACAGGTATGACATCCCGCTGATACTGTATGCTCTTGGAGATGAATGTTTTTTTCCAGGGCAAATCGCGTATCACTCCCTGACTGTTGCGCCTTGAGCAAAGACCTGCAGGGAACATAAGGACGTTGTTAGGACTTTGGAATGCAGTGTCAACCATCTTAGGCAAGTTTCTCGATTGGTTACCCGTCTTGTTGATAGGGATGCACAAAGGAGCCAGTCCATGAAGATTCATCAATACATCATTGACAAGATATTTGATCTTGCTGTCGTACTTATGGCAGAGCACATCTCCTAGTGCTACTCCGTCGGCACCTCCGAGCGGATGATTAGACGCGAACACATAATATTTGCCTCCGTCATTAGAAGGCAGTTCATCATATCCTTCCACCTTGATTTTCATGTCAAGGTATGTCATGCAAGCGTCCAAAAAGTCTATCCCGACCTTTCCAGAGGCATCTCCCGACAGAAACGTATTGACATCTTCTTGATGCAAAATCTTCTTAAACCACGATACCAAGAATCCAGGCATATATTTATACTTATCGCCCATCTTCTCGCGGAGTATTTGCTCTACATCAATCAGAAAAATACCTTCCTTTTTGTCCATAACATTCTTAATTTACGCAAAAATAATTCTTTATTTTTTAAAATCCGCATAATCTGCCCATTTTTTATTTAATCAAACACTTCCTTTAATATTTCAAGCGACTTGACTTGCGGAAAAGCGGGTATATGCAACCTATAATAATCATTAATGAGCTCAAGGCACCTATTGCGTTCCGACCTATTGAACTTGAAAAGATGCAAATTATAAAAATTCATCCTCGACAGCAGAGGAACCCACTTCGCCAATTGCGGAGGAACGATATCGCCATGAGCGGGATGACTAGCGGTGAACACTCCGGCGCGCATGTCGAAGAAGGCATTTTCGCAATACGTGTCAACATCAGGATAAATGCCAAGGAAATGCATGAGTTTTAACAGGAAAAGGATGTGGAAATTGGCTACGCCCTTCTCGCAGACATCCAACCACCTGGCAGCGTTGGCAATAAATTCAAACAGCGGACGATTGCGTGTCTCATCTCTAAGCGCATAGCAAAGGTATTCCGAGACAAAGAGGGCAACCACAGACTTAACGCTGTCGAAATAAATTGTGGAATATAAATACGAATGCCTTGCCTCCGCAATTCTTGGCAAGGTGTTTTTGCCGCCAGTCTTTTCCACGAACTCAATCTGGCTTAGAGGAGCCCACAGACTGCCGGCGCTGGCATTCTTGCCTTTTGCTGATGACCTTTTGACAAAAAACGACTTGCGTCCGTCATCATCAGTAAACATATCGACAATGACGCCATTGTCTCCATATTTGATGGTTCTCAAAACTATCCCTTTTTTGTGATTCATATCCACTTGCAAATCCAATTATGACGAACAAAGATACAAAATAGGTGTTGAAATAAGACAACTCGTTGTTTTTTTAGTCATCAAACGCAAAAAAAACATGAAAATATTTGGAATAAGAGAAAAAAGCACTAACTTTGCATCCGCAAAAGTCTGAAAAAGATTTTCGCTAGGCAAAAGCCAAGGCTGGTCCCTTCGTCTATCGGCTAGGACGAGAGATTTTCATTCTCTAAAGAGCAGTTCGATTCTGCTAGGGACTACAAAACCACTAACAAAAGTGCCGTTAACTGGCAGAGGTAAGACCACTGCCAGTTTTTATACGATAAAACCAGGTGTCAACTTTGTGTGTGGATTATCAGATGTAAGAATAATAAAGAAATAATATAAAATGGCAAATCACAAATCAGCATTAAAGCGTGTACGTCAGGCGGAGAAGCGCAGACTGCACAACCGTTATTACGCGAAGACAATGCGTAACGCATTACGCAAGCTCCGTTCTACGACAGAGAAAGAGGAGGCTATGTCAATGTACCCAAAACTTCAGAAGATGTTGGACAAGTTGGCTAAGAACAACATTATCCATTGGAAGAAGGCAGCCAACCTGAAATCGGGTGCAATGAAATATATTTCAAAACTTGCGTAAAGTGAACAAAAAGCCATAGCGGAAAAGACAAGACGACCCTTGACTCATTTGTTGAGCCAAGGGTTTTTTGTGCCATCAGCATTCCTTTTCCGTGTGATTTAGGGGTGGTTTTATTTTTTAGTTTATTTTCTTCATTATTCCAATATTATTTATTAAATTTGTAACGTAAAACAATGCTATGTGACCACGTTACCAAAATCCATTGTGTTCACATGCCAAAAGATAAGAAATGAGCGAAAATAACAACAGAGACATCTATTCAGACGAAGAAATAGACAGGAGTTACTCTGCAAACAACATTCAAGTACTGGAAGGGCTGGAGGCGGTTCGTAAACGCCCAGCCATGTATATAGGCGATATAAGCGAAAAGGGTTTGCATCACCTGGTGTATGAAGTGGTTGACAACTCTATCGACGAGGCATTGGCAGGCTATTGCACCCATATAGAAGTGACCATCAACGAAGACGGTTCGATAACGGTTCAAGACAATGGCCGCGGCATCCCTGTGGATGAGCACGAGAAGGAGCACAAGTCGGCTCTTGAGGTTGTAATGACCGTGCTTCATGCAGGAGGCAAGTTTGACAAAGGTTCTTACAAGGTGTCGGGCGGTCTTCACGGCGTCGGCGTCAGTTGCGTCAACGGCCTGTCGAGCAAGATGATATCGCAGGTGTTCCGTGATGGCAAGATTTACCAGCAGGAGTATTCTTGCGGCAAGCCATTATACGCTGTCAAGGTTGTGGGAGAAACCGAGCTTAGGGGTACACGCCAGCAGTTCTGGCCCGACACGACCATATTCACTACCACTACATACAAATATGACATCCTCGCCAACAGAATGCGCGAGCTTGCTTACCTGAATGCCGGTTTGCGCATTACGCTCACCGACCTTCGCAAAGACTTCAATGCTGAAGCAGGCTTTGAGGATGTTCGCAAGGAAGTGTTCTATTCAGAGGGTGGTCTGCGCGACTTCGTGCGTTATATCGACAGCACTCGCACACATTTGTTTGACGATGTGATATATCTCAACACAGAGAAGAACAACACTCCTATCGAAGCCGCTATAATGTATAACACCTCATATTCAGAGAACATACATTCATACGTCAACAACATCAACACGATGGAGGGCGGAACCCATTTGACAGGTTTCCGCAGCGCTTTGACAAGGGTTCTCAAGAAATACGCTGAGGAGAACAAGGTGACTGAGAAACTGGAGAAACAAAAGATAGAGATCAGCAGCGAAGACTTCAGGGAAGGTTTGACAGCCGTGATATCCGTAAAAGTGGCTGAGCCGCAGTTTGAAGGCCAGACAAAGACAAAGCTTGGAAACACCGAGGTTGCAGGCGCTGTGAATCAGGCAGTAGGCGAGGCCTTGTCGTTCTACCTTGAGGAGCACCCGAAGGAGGCCAAGATGATTATCGACAAGGTAGTGTTGGCAGCCACAGCCAGAGTAGCAGCCCGCAAGGCACGTGAGAGCGTGCAGCGCAAGAACCCTATGACGGGTGGAGGCCTGCCGGGCAAACTTGCCGACTGCTCAGACCGCGACCCAGCAAATTGCGAGATGTTCATTGTGGAGGGAGACTCTGCGGGCGGCAGCGCAAAGCAAGGACGTGACCGTCATTTCCAGGCCATTCTTCCTATCCGAGGCAAGATATTCAACGTTGAACGTGTGATGTGGCATAAAGCCTTCGAGCACGAGGAGGTGAACAATATAATCCAGGCATTAGGTGTAAGGTTTGGCATCAACCCAGAAGACAACAAGGAGGCCAACTACGACAAGCTGCGTTATTACAAGACCATCATCATGACCGATGCCGATGTCGATGGTTCACACATCGACACCCTTCTGCTGACATTGTTCTACCGTTATATGCCGCAACTCATACGCGACGGACGTCTTTATATAGCCACTCCGCCATTGTATTTGTGCACCAAAGGCAAAGTGAAGGAATACTGCTACACAGAAGCCGACAGAATGCGTTTCATGAGCACGTATGGTGACGGCACAGAAAACAGCGTGCACACTCAAAGATACAAAGGTTTGGGTGAGATGAATCCGGAGCAGTTGTGGGAAACAACAATGAATCCTTCAACACGCCTTCTGAAGCAAGTGACGATAGAAGACGCAGTTGAGGCCGACTACACATTCTCCATGCTGATGGGCGA
>Ga0181612_124195_pt1 | contig 11461 bp, 9 predicted proteins | sample HoacroProtozoa21_FD_119630 | JGI IMG/M metagenome (GOLD analysis project Ga0181612, IMG submission 119630) | Hoatzin crop microbial communities from Cojedes, Venezuel. Combined Assembly of Gp0051906, Gp0051904, Gp0051908
CGTCGGCACCCAGGCAGCCCGCCCGCCGCGCGGGAGACACCCCGACCCCCCCCGGCCGCAGGAGGGTGAGGGAGGGGCAGCAGCAGCCGGAGGAAGCGCCGCCCCGCCATTTCCTGCGGTTCGCTAATCTGCACCACGCAGCTGCGAACCCCGGGCCGGGGCACGGCCCGACGGCCTCACCGACCCGCCGCGACGGCAAGGCGCTGCCCGGACGGGCCCGCAGCAGGGGACAGGTCTGCAGCCCCTCCAGGCAAGCCAGGAGATCCCAGTCACAGCTGAATGGTGTTTTTTCCTATTCTCATGACAGCAAATGGCTCTGGCTGCAACGCAAAGCCAGATCGGTCTGGCCATGCTGAAGGGACGATGACCGGCCCTGGCTGGTCAGCTCTGGAGAGAGCCTGGAGTGGTGTCACAAGCAATTAAACGTGATTTAGAAACTCCTCTGCTCTGTGCCTAATGTCCCACTAAAAGGAGAGAAAGAGAGGAGAAGAGAGAGGAGAAGAGAGAGAGGCAAAATACAGCCCACATTCCCGCTGCAGCCAGCTCCCCCGGCAGCTGCCAGTGGGGAAGGAAAGGCAGAATCCGTCCCCTTCGTCAAAAGAGGCTCATAACTCACGGAGGCATCCAAACTCTTTTGACAACGGGGATAAATCCGCACTCAGGAGGAAACTGAGCTCTCTCCACTACAGATCCGATACAGATTGCCTAATGAGGGGCTTCCTTGCCCACACCACCAAACGCAAGCCGCCTGCATGCGGAAAAATAAGTATATATAGTTTTCTTTAAAAATCCACCACCCATTTCACCTCCCCCTCACTTCAGGCAGTGAAAACAGCTTCTGTCCAACTGTCACGTGAGATTTAAGCAGAAATGACAAGAAAGGCAGCTTTGTGCAACTCTCCCTGCAGTTTCCCCATCTATGATGTACATGGAAAGCAGAGAGAGATGGAGAATTTGACAACATGCAGAGGATGAACGAAATGACCAGTAACAACATACCGCGTGTGTCCACCCCCTCACGCTGACCCATGGACCAACCATCACCGCCTGCTTCTCCGTAGCAGGGTACTCTGCTGCTCTTTGTCAGGATTTATTACAAAGGGAGGAGCAAAACAATAGGAACGAAATCCCAAAGGAATATTTTCCCCTGCCGCTCCTCTGCCACTGCACGACTCCCTCTTTAGGCAGGGATCCAGGGCTCTAGCAGGGCCTAGAGACGGTGCCCCAGCCCAGGCTCACACCGGTTTGATGAAAACCTGTTAATACCATGCTATCGGTGTAAATTTATTTTTTTTTTTAAATACATGAAATTTAAAGGGACTCAGACCAGTCCTGGCAGCAATTATTATAGTACCTCCATGAATAACTCTCCTGGTTATTCCAGCTAGGACCCCAGTAATATGGCCCTCTGCTCTTTTGAAAGTAGCCTTTCACATGGCTGCCTAAACTATAATTTGCTCGTCTCCCCAGATCTAAGGCTTGTATTAGCACAACCTCTCCCATGCACATTTAACGCGCATCACGGGTTAAACGGTGCAGCAGCTTCAATTCTGGGGAAGCAAACTGCTCACAATCTTTATTATATGACGTACGCAATTCGGGTAGGTTTGGGGTTGGGTGGTTTTAGGGGGGGTTTTGGTTGGTTGGGTTGGGTTTGGGTGGGGTTTTTTTTAAGTTTTGATCTTCCACTGAAAAGCTTTCCAGCACATCTGTCCCCAGCAGCCCAGTATTATTAACAAGTCCCCTACAAAAAAACCTTTGAGATTCTCTGGCTCAAAAACATGAGGGAACAATCCACAGCACCAGATGATGAGCTGTGTTTGTGGAAGGGGCTGGGAAGGAAGAACAACCCACAGATACCCATCCGGATATATACAAGCTTACAGCCTGTAGAAGAAACTGTCTTTCAGTTTCTCGGCCTTCACTTCATGTAAGATTAAAAATCAATTTTGAATCTTGTCACCCAAAAAGCTTTGAGACAGTGGATGCACCAGAGCACAGTGAAGAGACTCTCCAGCTATCGGTTATAAAAACCTACCCGGAGGCCACCAAGCCTATTTCCCCCTCCAAAATTGTTCAGCATCCACACAAATCTCATCTCCCCCGCCAACATTTATACAATACCCAGAAAAGCGAGGGGTGGGGGGATAAGGAAGCAAAGGCCTGTGGGTGTACAGCAGGGTTTCCCCTGCGCTCGGCAGACCCCCGGCAGATGAGCGGCTGCAATCCCACGGGCAGGAAGGGATCTGCTCCGGGCAGCTCCGCAAGGCTCTCGGGCGCTTCAGCAACGCCGGCTGCATCGGCGTGCGATGCCAGAGCTCTGTATGCTTGGGAGAAAGGATGAATTCACAAGCATTTTACAGAACCAGGGAGAGGCAGGGAAAACACGATCACCGAGAGCGACCTACTGCCTTGCCATGCTGCCGTCTGCGCTTTCCAACCGATTAAGCCAAAGGATTGGGCGAGGGGGGGAGGGAATTTCACAAACTAAATCCTGAGAATATAGAAAAAGGTGGTGGAGAAGAGAACCACAACAGTCGAAAGATGTTCAGCAGCAGAAGATGCTTTTTACTCTCAGAGTACCAAAAATTCACAGCTACTAAACAGGTGGAGAGGAGACCCTTTTAACAGGAACAGCTGAGAGACTGGTCTGAAAATGAGAAAAAGCTCATTTTTACAGACTGAAAAGCTCTACCCCATGTAGCTATTTGTAGCTAGTAGAATACACTGGATTTCTTGCCTTTATCGTCACAAACAAGAGCCTGTTTGTAATGTAAAGCTGCAAGTTACACAGCCAGTACCAGCGTCTGTTCCTTTATACTTCATCTCCCAATTTTATCATAAACAAACACACAGCTTACAGTTGCCTATAAATTTCATCCTCAAACTCTTCAGTACAAAACACCATGTACTTTAATCTTAATGTACTTCCTATCAACAAGATCCTGCATGCGGGGTTTACAACTACTAAGCAGGAGAAGTACTGTGAGATAAGTTATCCTTGGTTTACAGAAGAAACAGAGGGACGGAGATTAAATAACTTATCTAGACAGAGGGAAAAAAGTGACTTGCCCCCATTTTCAACTCTGATTTTTCCAGCCCCCACAAGCTGTGCTGTACTCGCTTTGGAGGGGTTCTTCAGCAGCTGCCACAGAGAAAATATTTGCGAAAATTAAATTTCACACCCAGTTTTAATAAAACTTACACACTTACGTTCAGCAAGCAGGACATGAAAAGCCTCACAAGTTTAAACAGCTCAGAGAACTTCAAACTAGGTGCTCGTGCACCTGTAATTATGTGAACAGTAGGCTTTCTACAAAGCCAGGAGACTTCACAGGAGCTGCTCTATTCAAAAAAGTGTACGGTGCCATCAGAGGCCAGTCCCAGAAGAACAGGCAAAGGAACAAACAGGAGTTTATAAGCAATCTGAGGCATGTCCAACTGTTTTAAGTCCATGGAAGAGAGAAAACTCACATGCTCATGCAGGCACGTGCATGCACATACACTTCATCGCTAGCGTATGGTCAGCATACGATGCAAAACAAGAAACTCCTTCAGCTACCGATGAAGTTGGGTAACACCACGCGAGGCAGGCGGACACAGCCGCCTCCCCGGAACCCACCTTCTCACTTCCAAATTTATTGTCAGTCTAAGATTTCATTGCCACTTAAAAGAAAATACATATATCACTTCCTCAAAATACTTCTCAACCTACGATCTTTATTCGGTGAAGCCAGCAGAGACCACTGAATGCTTGACCAGGCGTTGTTTCACACAGACCCTTGCGAAGGTTACATTTATAAAAACCTCTACCTCATTAAAAGAGGAAATGCTTAAGCTGTTTAAATTTGGCGTAGCAAGAAACTTGCATACAGATTAGCTAATTTATTTGCTATGATGTTGCAAGATACTGTTTTATTAGCTTAATTTGTCTTTAGCAGCACTGGAGACCAAGGTAACTACAGCTGAGTTGCTACAGCCCGTATGAAAAAAAATGGCTTTTGAAAAAGCATCTTGTTATTCTTACACTTGCAAACTGGTTTTTGTTTGTTTGCTTTTAAAAAGAGCTTGATTATTTGAAGCACATGAAGCTTTTAAAAAGCTAGCTGGCTCTTGGCAAATATTTTAGACCATTTCTCCACTTCAAAGACTGTTCATATCAGAGATTCTACCAAGTCCACAGGACACTAAATTGACACAAATCCCTGACAGAAACAGAGCTTGTATTCAACCTACTAGCAAAATTCAGCTACCTGAATAATTAATACTCTTCAAATTAAGATTTCACTTAGCTCTCTAGGTGTACAATATTAAATCTACTATCGTTTGTTAATTTTCAGCACACCAGCGAAGTTAAGATCAAAATCAGACAGCAGACATGGAAACTTGGCACCGGTGAAGACAGATTTTGACACAAGCTTCAGTAAGGCACATTTCACCCTTGGTCACTCCTTGCTGCTTCAGTTTATTTTTCCTTCTTTCCTCCAGCCCTCTTTTTTCCTTTCATATCTCCTCTGAAATACACTGCAGCTCCAGCGAGTTCCCAGCCCTTGAACAACATGTTCTCAAACTACACAGCCGAGAACGCCAATACAAATGAAATCTGTGCTGCAGCTTCTAGGGAGCTGGGACCACTTTACATCGTCCTGTCAGGTATTAAAAAAAAGACAGAAAGAAAGAAAGAAAAAAAAGACTACAATAAAACTGAGCCATCTTGTTTCCTTCAAGTGTGAAAAGGCTTTGAGCGTGAAAAAATACAAAGCAGCTAATGGTAATCAGTTACAGAGAGATCCTTGACCGTGCATTTTGCTTCCAGGGAGTACCAAGAGTACGAGACCAGAACGCGACATCAGATCCATGTGAAATTCTGTGCCTAATCTGCAAACCAGTTACCATGACTGCACATGCAAATTGGTCAGATAAAAGCCAGTCAGAGGAATAATTGCCTATTTGGAGGTACAAAATGACTAATCTATCACAGCCACCACATAAGTGTTTTTTTCTTCCACTTTATAATTGTGCCACTTAATTCTCCAAGTCCAGCCTAATATTTCGGATGCAATATGGTACAGTAAGTACTGTAACGAAGTGGGAAGCAGGAGAACCCAGGCTCTACCCAGAGCCCCACCGCTGCTGTGACACAAGCCCAGACTTTCATCTGTGCCCCGTGGTCCCTGGCAGGAAGTGAAGGGACAACTTCTAAAGGTGACTATGAAAAACACACCCATTCCCAGCAGCCCGAAACACATCTTTGTAGAGAACTGTGTATCTTCTGAAGAAGCCTTAGAAGCCACCAGCACTGAAAACCCCAGTGCGGGTTGCATCTCTGCTGTGTGCGTCACCAATGCCACTTGTGAGCCTGACCATCTGTCGGGACAGGTACTCTCTCCCAAACAGACTACCTTCAACAACCTGCCTTCAGCATCATTTTCTGATGTTATTCAAAAACTTTCTAAAAATCGCAACTTTGCAGAACTCTCATGTTATCCTGCCTAGCAAAAATTTAGCACGAGTATAAAAACCCATCACCATTTAGTTTTTTTAGTAACTACAACCAACTTCATTCCACATCCTCACAATTAAAGCTGGAGAACAGCATTAGTCATTTCTCCCCTCATCCAGGAGGCTATGGAGATCAGTGACAAGTGGTTTCCCTTATTGGCAAACACAAAGGCTAGCTAGCATCAACTTTAACATCACTTCTACCTACTAAGAAACCACCTGTTTTCCTGCTGAAAGTATTGATAATTTTCTTTTAATGCCTTCTCCATGGGATACGAAATTAAATCAACTAAGGCAGAATTTTAGAAGAATATAGGAGGCAAAGCAGAACAGGCCTGTATAAAACCTCACATTCAAATGCTTAGACTTCAAGCATGCCACGCCAGCAAGCTTTCTATTAAACACTTCTATAAAGCAGGAAAATTAAAGCCTTGAATATTCTCCCTTCTAGGCACAGAGCAAATGGATCAGTTTTTAGTAATTATCTTCTTCCCTGTGCTTCAGGCACTCCCATCTGTGAAATGGGCCTAAGATCTTCATTAATCTACATAGTAGTGTTAAGTCCTACACTGGAGCTGAAACGCCACTGCCATCTCATTTCTTCTCTTCTGAGATTTACAACAACACATCACCCAAAATACAAGTGCTTGACCTTAAAAAATACATTGGCAAATCAGCCTCCCACCTGCACCAAGCTGTACCTGCTCATACCAAACCAACAGCTGTAGGCAGGATGTGAAAGAACATTCATACACGCGAAGCCATAGGGGAAACCGAGGCAAAAAGACAGTCCTATGGCCAAGACTACCTAATTATGCTATTACCAAGGGAAGCTTGCAGGTTTCTTAGAGTTAAAGTTCAAGTCCATCTTCGCACTGGAGCTGGGAGTCCAGGGCATAAACCAAAGGTCCCTTCTCCTGCAACTGGGGTCAAGAAAGACAGGTTTCTCCCATGCATTACTGGCAGGTGCTTTCCCATCTTCTCTCTCCTTGCGTTTTCTGATGAACCCATATGCGCTGCTGGAGATGGGATTTGGCATGCACGCTCAGACGTAAAAACCCTCTGCCCAGATGTGCTAATCCCCTGTGGCAACCCACTTCACCACACATGACCTCCAATGGCGTGATTTGACAAGGTCAATGACTACTGTGCCACAGAGGTTACTTACGCTCACTGAAGTCTCCGATGTGCACACAAGAGGATCCCTCCCCCTCTTTTAATGTAATTAAATGCTTTTTATTTAGAAATTTGCACAATTTATGTGCAATTTTCTCACCCTCCCCACACAACCAGCCTCCACTAAAACCACTTTCGGCAGCAGAGCCAGCGTTTCGCTGGGCTCAAACGCTGATCTTATTCTCCCGACACTTTCTTCAGTCCCTCCATGGGATTACAGCAGGGAAAATGTCACTGATTAGAAGAGCTGCTTCTGGCCTCACTCTTTGGATTGAAGTATGGGCTTCTCCTTCATACAACACATGCACAGGCAACAACTGAGAAAGAAAGGAGAAGAAAGGAAGAATACAAGGCTAAAAAGAAAGAATTCTTGTGTAAACTAAGCTAAAAAGGCCATTTACAGACTTAACTACTTTTAACCTTCTGCCATCAAAGCGGTTTGATATCTCTTCCACTCCAAGCACCTGACCAAGCGCAAACAAAAGCTTGTCTCTTCTTTCTCCTGGTCACATTGAAACTAATCAGTGAAAACAAGGTAGAAACTGGGTTTTCTGGAAAATGAAATTGCAAGTGAGGTTTTATCTTTCCAAGTAATCCCTCCTACACTCAGCCACTCCCTGCTACCCCATATTTGACCACATCAACCCAATTCCACAAGCTTAACCAACACCAGAATCACCGCAGCACCATCAGCATTTTATGGCATCCATTTCAGTGGACCCTCAACTTAAAGATGACCTAAACCACGGAAGGAATACAGAGCTATAATCCTGGTACCAAGGCTCAGGCCATATTTGCAGGGTTTCTTTAACCAATACACATCTGCTCCGCATCCCCCTCTCCCCTGCGCCCTGCCTCCCCGGTGCCAGGAGGGCATCTGCATGGCCATGCAGCAACCACATCGGGGAACCGCGGAATTCGTTCTTCTGGCAGCACGAATGCTAGCGCTGGCACGGGGGAGGTAATCGGGACAAGCAGCCAGGGCAGGAACGGACCATCCCCTTCAGCAAAAACACAGACTCCTGTCAGATGGAAGCGGTCACAGCCCCAGCTCCCTCTCCCCATTTCAGCTAGCGTGGCAATCACCCAGCGGCGTGGAAGATCAAGTCGTTTAGCTTTGCAAAAGGGTGTCTGTCTACACACAGAGCTATTTTCACAGCTTGTTTCTTCTCCCACCAGCTTCCCCCCCCCCTTTAAAAAAAGAAAAAGACTTGAATAAAGGGATTTGGACCCTGTCAGTCACCATGTTCCCATAGCGGGGTACGGAGCAGAGGACACGGCGCCATGCTGCACGGGGCTGAGAACAGCCGCCCTGGGCTCCCAAATGGAAGGGTGCTAACGTTTTCTCTGACAAGGTAAACAAACCACATGGTACAAAGATTGAATGACTCCATGGAACAAAAGAGAAAATAAGGTCAAATCGAAAAGAAAAAAAAAAAAAAGAAAATGAAACAAGAAGCAGCTGAGATGAGAGAGATATGACAGCTACAAACACAGGGACCAAAAACCCCAACAGGCTGCTCGCTCGCTCTGAAGCCAAGCACACGGAAAAAGAGAAGAATTTACTTCTTCTTCAACTGGCATGTTTGCATAATTGTCACTTTCAATTTTACATAATTCCCTTTTCTACACGTTTGCTTGGTGTCTAGGCCACCATGCATGAAATAAGTCCCTGTATCAGAGCACGGCCTGTCTGTGTGACACGCGGTGCAAAGCAGATTGGGTTTCCCCCCGTATTACATTCCAAGAAGGTGTGAACAATGCTTTATCAGACTTAAAATAATATCGACCAAACAGATACCCGGCCCGGCCAGGACGTGTTTGCCTAGGCAGATTTTTCTAAAAAACATACAGCTAAGTGAGTAAGGTATTACTTAAGCACTAACTAAATACTCTGCTTCCCCTTCCCGCCACGGGGCACACTGATCACAGGGCAAGCACTGCACCAACAAATAACTCAGCCTCAAGTTTTAGGGTTGTTTCTTCTCCCACCCCCAATTAAAATTACATGCTTTCACTCTGGGTATAGGTTCCATTTTCTTCATGTTAGTCCTGATATCCAGGTGCTCGATTAAAAAAGCTAAATTATAAGCTCAGATACTGAAATATCAACAGTAACTAGGTCTTTTAGACACACACTTCTAGATGCTGTTTAGAAAATCTACATTAAAAGAAGTGGGGGCAAATGATGAACTTTCAACATTAAAAGGAGTAGTAAGTAATTAGGCACCCAAATTCTCATTCTTCATTTCAAAATAGAGACAAACCATTTCAATGACCATAGTCTAAAGAGAACACAACACTGTTGAGGCTGAACAAAATCTCAAACAAAGATTAAATGCTGTTAAACACAGATGATCTTTAAAGTCCATTCAGCTTTAAAGCTTGACAATGTATTATTAGCAGAACTAGGCAGTCTGAACTGAAATTTCGGTACATCACTGCAAAGGTTTTACCTTATCAGCTGCAACCCAAATTCTGACCTTCTTGAACGGTACCTGCAGCCCCCAGAAAAAGACATCTGAATGCTTCTCGTTTGGCAGCTGCCTGGGAAGCACAAGAACGGGCTGTTGATTTACCCCTCGGGAACACCTCCAGCCTGTTTCTGTTCCTTTCGCCAGCACCAGGAACACACTGCAAGACACCAGCACTTCTTCTTTCCACAAAGGTTTGATTGCCATGAAGACACAAAGCCAGCTGATTCATTTTCCCCCATGGTATTTCCCTTCCAGCAGCACACGGGTCACGCTACACTGCCACGAGCTGCCACCCTCCCCAGAGCCCCTCCACCAGGGGACGTAGACCTCCACACTCACAGTCTGCTCCCTGCCAGTCTTACGCCACGATTAACTCCTTCCCATCCAAAATTGGTACAAGGATGCTTCAGTAAAACTGGTGAAATAAGCTACACTTTGTTTTTTCCCCCAAGTCTGTCTGCTTATTGGCATGCTTTTTGTGTCTGGGTTTACGCTTCAGGCACAGGCTCATTACTCCTACAGTATTCAGCAGAGACTGAGTGAAGAAGCACATTTTGCTTACGTTCTGAACCTCGCAAAGGTAATACTAGGAAAAACACCAGTGACTTCATCTGCTAAACATTTATAAACAGGGAATGGGAATTTTAACACGCACACATGCACAAAAGGAGAGAGATGTAAAAGAACAAAAAGAATTCATCTATCGCTTGAGACAAAAATCCATTCCCCCTCCTCAGTACTCGCTCCTTTTTGCCCAGGTAAGCACACTCAAAAAGTGAAAATTCACCTACTGGTAATTAGCAGAAAACCAGAATTACATAAAAATCAAACCAAGAAACACCCCAAACGAAGGCAAGCTCTATTTACTTGGGGGAAATGCACCACCAGCAGCTGCCCATCTACTAGCCCTAACGCTGAAGGGTGCTCCGCATTACCACATCCCACCCTGCTTCACAGGACCATCCTCAGCACCAGCCCCGCTGCCAGCGCTGCAGAGGACGGGCACAGCGGGGAAGCAGATGCCACCCGCCCGAGGGGACACAGCCAGTGGGGACAGCCGGACCTTGCTGGCTCCCAGGCCAGCACAGCCCACCAGCAGCCTCCGGAGAGCTTTTGCTGACTGCTTCCATTCAACCCAGATCTGGCATCTCCTGAAACCGGACCCAAGTTGGGCTGAAGCTCGACACAGACGTTCGGGTTTGCCCGTTTTATTGTAACTCAATGTTACGTGCTTGCTTCCCACCGCTGCCGTGCAGAACCGGGTTGTCTTTCGGTCCTGCTGGTGCAGCGCACAAACCTCTCCAAGCGACCACAGTCAGCGGTGGAAGTAAAATCTGCCAACTGCCATGTAAGTGTTAAAAAGAAAAGACCGATCTCTCTGGCAATACACATGAGCCATTAAGTAAACCAAATAATCTGATTTTACATGAATGGCACATTGTATTTAACACAGATATAAACACCAGCAATTTACATCCTGTCCTTTTCGAGGTCAAATTAATATCCTTACAGGTTGTACCAACCTTACAAACAAAGTTACAGAGAAGTATCTTAAAACACGCCCCTGTTTGAGCCACATACCTTTATGCCAAGCAGACACGGTGTATGAGTGCAGACCACAAACAGCTATTTAGTAACAGGCACAGCTAACTGACCTTCAGGCAGAAACTCAGTAACCCGACGATGATGACATTCCTGGCCCTGGGTTGTCTGCAGCATTTATTTTGGCAGTGGTAAAGAAAATCCACTGATATATTTTGACGAGGAAGCACTGATCAGCAAACCAGCAAAGACCTCACTTGGGTCCAGCTGGGAGGCTTGGACCCCATCCCCTGGAAAGCCACACACGCCTCCTTCATCCGAGCAACGCAACAAGATTTGAATAATCAAGAGAAATAATTTTAAGACCTTAAAATCCAGTAGCATGGCTCGCCTTGAAGCTGCAGCACAAGAGCAATACATGCCTAGAGACCAGGGACTTCATAAGCCCAGCGACGACAACCCTGAGCTCCTCCTGGGTGGAGGAAAACCAGGCAATACGCTCAGAGACTTCACAACCCATTAATGTATTTCTCAGGACACAACACGGCTGAAGCTAAGAAACCAAAGATGCTCTGTCTGGAAACAGCTTGTGTAAACGCTTTTTTAAAAAAGGCCAACTTCACATATAATTCTTGGGAGCCTACCAAGAAAACCAGCTACATATAGTTGTTTAGCTGTCACCTGGGAGTTCACACTAGTTTACGTGGGCCCCCGTCAGAGCAGTTCATAACTTCTGTTTTGAAAATGGCATTCCCACCCCTGCC
>Ga0181612_156266_pt1 | contig 11461 bp, 5 predicted proteins | sample HoacroProtozoa21_FD_119630 | JGI IMG/M metagenome (GOLD analysis project Ga0181612, IMG submission 119630) | Hoatzin crop microbial communities from Cojedes, Venezuel. Combined Assembly of Gp0051906, Gp0051904, Gp0051908
GATTGAGAAGTCACCGTCAGATATAGTAAGAGTAACGCCTTCTGTAAGGTTCTCACCTTTGACTGTGAATGTAGCAGAAACGGATTGACCCTCAGTTGTTGTCATTGTCAATGTCTCAGGACTAACAGTGAGAGAAGGAGTCTTAGCTATTGCTGTTCCGGTTATTGTGATAGTCACATCAGCAGCTCCATCACTAGACAAAGTGATTGTAGCCTCATGCTCGCCTGCAGTTGTTGGCAAGTAAGTTATGGTAATCTCACCATTTGCTGAACCATCAGTTTGAGTTATCTCAGCAGGACTGACGGTGAAATATCCTGTTTCATCATTCAGAGTAACAGTAATGTTTTCTGTCAAATCCGTTCCAGTAACCGTAATGGTAGTTTCAACAGCGTCGCCAACTGTGGTTTCCATATCGACATTTAGCGGGTCAGCGCTAATTTCAGGAGTTGATCCACAACCGCCTAAGATATAGTTCAATCCTGCCAATGCATCGATTTTTCCAAATTCTCCAAATTGTGCAGCATTGTCTCCTTCAGTATAAGAATCAGTAATAGCCGTTTTTTCAAATACTTCTCTTACGTCGTTAACTGTCAGTTCTGGATTAGCCTGCAACCATGTAGCGATAATTCCTGCGACACAAGGAGTGGCCATTGATGTTCCTTCCATTGGTCCATAAGGATATGTAGAGTTGCTGTTAACCACACCAATGCCATAGCTCGTGTAATTATTTCCTACATACGCATAACTAGTAGTAGAAGAAGTATGGTATGCATTAACCGCCGACACAACCATTGATCCAGGAGCACAAATAGTAGGTATCACCTTTCCGCTAGGTCCAACTCCTTCTTTCTGATAACTTGAGAAAGATGCAATGTCTTCCAATGTCTTACCACTGCTATATGTAGCATTATTTGAGAATGTCACACTAGTCTTGGTAACGTATGCTCCTACAGAGATGACATTATCCAAGTTAGCTTCATCACTGGCAGAACTATCATCATTTCCTGCTTGCCAATCATAAGTAGAGCAAGTGCTTAATCCAGAACCGCTGTATGAAGCATAAGAATCACTGAAATATCCCACAGAGCCCGACCAAATATCTATATCAGCCTCACTGGATGGATATATCTTGAAGGCTATTGTATATTTACTTTGATAATTACTATTATAAGATTGACTCTCCATCTGATAAGGATACATCACTATACAATGCTTGTCACCAGTATAGCCCCATCCTTCATAATCACAGAACAAATACATTGAGTTACTGTAATAACTGGAAGAGCTTGAACTTTGGCCTGGGCCACGACCACCACCACTACTGCTGCTAAACGATATTGTCGTTTGCTTTCCTGCCAATGATGCAGTGGAATAAGAGCTTGAAGTGTAAACTATAGAATTCGATGACTTATCTATCACATAAAATTGGATTGTCATATCTTTATCACAATATGCCACCGCTTGATCATAATAAAGATAGTCGTCACTTGTATTGCTGTAATAATGATTCCTGTAAATTGTATATAAAGGATTTGAAGACGACACATTGTCTCCATGAAGATACATACCGCCATTTTCACTATTAGTGGAAGCGCGATTGGCATCATTTGATGAAGCATAAACTATAATATGTCCAGGATGGCTGTCACCAAAATATGTGTTAATCACGTCTGCCATAGTTCCTGTACCATCATGCTGTCCGATTTGAGAACCCAAACTTAAACTAAGCACACATGGTTTGCCCACCTCGTCAGCATAATCACAGATATCTCCGATACAATTAGAAATAAATGTGTCGTACAAATAAGTCATTCCACAAAGATACAAATCAGTTCCAGGAGCCATACCGCCATAAGTTGCACTGCTATGATCTTCAGTTACTGTAACTGATGAACCGCTGATGATGACAGATGAACCACCAGCTGTTGAACATGTATGCGAACCATGGTCTGCATAATCAGTATCGGTGGTCAAGCCATCTATGCTTGTATAAGTTGTTCCTGTTCCACTTGAGGATTTAGAAGTATTTACATACGCCCTGACAATACGGCTGTTTCCGTCTTTGTCTTTGAATGCAATATGCTGAAAGTCTATACCGGTATCAATGACACCAAGAACGACATTAGTTCCGTCATAAACAGTTCCGTCCTTACCGACACATTGATTCAACGCATCATCAGTTATAGAAAGGACGTCATCCATATTAGTGTATTTGCGCGCATTATCAGTCATGACCTTCATAACCTTTGCCACGGTAATGTTCTTCACCTGTGATATCGCTGCCACCTGCTCGATTTTATCAACAGGAATCATTGCAGTACAGAGGCCATTGCTGAATTTCCTTTGGATAATTACACCTAAATTCTCCAAATCGCTGACACTGGTGTTGTCAGTCAAACGAATGAAAGAGGAAATCATTGAAACTCCATCAACCATTTGCGGTTCTGCAATTGGTCGTGCAGTTACACCTTTATGAACAGGGTCCAAACCTGTTTGCCTTCCAAAATCTTCCATCTTCTCATCAATTGAAGGCAAAGAGATTTTACCATCACGCTCGCCGATGATCATCTGCGTAGAAGCTGAAAGTTTCTTGCTGACGTCATCGCTTTGTGCCGACACTCCGACTGCGGTTGTCAGCATCACTAAAAGCAGTAAAAACTTTTTCATGTTAATGTTATTAATAAATATTTGTTGATTGTTTATATTCGTCATTGTTAGGGCAATCACATTATACATGAATATTATAACATTTCATGCCACAAACCTCTTTTTACCTTGTTCCGTCGTTCGAGTGTCTGCATTTATGAAAGGCAGCTTGATGTTATGCATTCAGACATTATAATAAATAATGAACTGATTTCACAATCAATGAATTTCCTCTTTTCATCCATCCCTTAAAATATTCTCAATTCACGTTTATACGCATAATTATTCCTGCCAAACGCATAATTGGTTGCAAAATTAAAATAAAAAGTCGAAATAGTTGTCAAATTGAAAGAAAAAAATCAAAAGAAATTACACTTTTCTATAACCAAATGCAATTATTGCAATAAAATTGCATGAAAAAACAATATTCTCTGTTCATTTCCTGCCATAATATACATACAGAAATTGGGGAAACCTTGCCGCAGGTTTCCCCAATTGACATTATCTCCAGCCACTGAACGCACAAATATGCGGTTGCGGATGAATTTTGGACTCAGATTTACTTCAGAATCTTCACAACCTTGACGCTGCCGTCTTTCATTTTCTGGCGCAGGATTGTCACACCGTTTGCAGGCGCTGACAGACGTTTGCCGTCGGCACTGAAGTATTCAGTGTTGATTACGTCTGACGCCGTTGCAATGCCATTGACAGCAGTAGGCGTGTTCTGTCCGAGATAATAAAGATGGAAGTTGTCGAATATAGTCCAGTCGTAAGTGATGGTTTCTGTCTTGCGTATTCCCACCGTGAGGTCAGCGCCTTCAGGCAGATAGATGTCCACATAGTTGCCATCAGCGTTCATGCCCTCAGCGAAGAGGATAGAAGCGGCCTCCATAGTGTTGCAGTAATAGAGGATATTATCTTCCTCCACTGTGTCGTCACTTTCATTTGGACTCCAGTATCCGTTGAACGACTGTCCCTTCTTGTAGAAATCAGCCCATGACTGTATGTCGCCGGCTATCTCGTTTTCACCGTTGTTTGCGTATATTTCAGCGTTGAGCACGTTCTGCGGAGCAGCTTCACCTGTTTCCTCATCAGTTGCAGTGGCATTTGCGTATGCAGTCTCGCATGCGCCGTCACGATAGAATCCCTGAACTGCGAAGCGGTAGTATCCAGCTGGCAGTCCGCTGATAGTCTGGTAGATGTCGAAGTTGGTGTTGTAGAACTCACACTCAGCGTAATAATTGGCAGGTGTACCTTCAGCTACCGTCCATCCTGTGGTGTCCTCAGTGTCGAACGAAGGATTGGCGAGAGCGAATGTGGCGTCAACCGGTGTGCTTTCAGATGCCGTTTTGTCGGTAAGAGAGTTCTTCATGGCATCCATGAGAGCCTTCTTGTAGTCGGCAAGTGTCTGAGTGTCGGCACCGTTAGCTGTGATGGCAGCCACCTGTGTGGCGAGCAGTTCAGCCACCTCGTCGGTGCCCCAATTTTCTGCTGATGTCACTGCCGCACCGTATGAGATGTACGCGTTGTAGAGTTCTGTCAATGCAGGAAGGTCTTCCACAGTGGCAGTCTCAGCCTGCAAAGCCTTGACGATGTCGTCTGCGCCTGCGGTATAAACACTCTGCAAGTTGGCAGACTCAGCCGTCGTTGCTGCGTTCCTGAGGTCTTCATCAGCTGTGAACGCCTGTTCGGTCTCCAATGTTTGGTTGATTTCGTCGATGAGTGCTGTCAATTCGGCTATTGCCTTGTATGTGTCATCGAGAGCAGCTATGCTGTCAGCCTTGTGCTGTGCAGCCGACTTGTCGCCCTTGAGTTCCAATTGCGAGATAAGTTCATCCACCGATGCTTTCTTCTCTTTGAGGTCGCCGCTGAGGTCAACGTCGGTGCCGTAGTAAGTGAGTTGGAAATTGGTTACGCAGAACCATCCGGAGTAAGCCACGCCTGTGGTTGAGCCCTCACCGCCGATGGTGAGTGTGCCGTCGCTGCCCACATACACCTTGTCGGTTTCCAATGTAGTCCAGATTTGGCTGTCCCATCCGTTGACTGTGAGAGAAGGCGACACCTTCTTCACTCCGTCCGACGTAGCGTAAGTGTGCTGGTCGTTGACTGATGAAGTCACCCAGTCGGCGCTGACGGTGTAGTAGCCTTCGGGCAGGTTGGTGAGGTCTTGGTGGATATCAAGAGTGCCCACAGTGGTCTTGGCATGCCAATCGTTCCAGCAGATGCGTCCTTCTGTCCAGTTGACGCGGGCGTCGTCGGCAGCGAATGTGTTGCCGTTGACCCATCCTGTTGAGTTGGCGTCAGCAGGTGTGGTGTTCACGCTGTAAGACTTGGATGTCTCGTATGGGAAAGTGTATGTGCCGTCGCTGAAAGTAGGCTCGGCATCAGTGTTGCAGAACCAAGGATGCAGCACGAGAGCAGTGACATCGATGCCGCTGCCGTCGGAAGGCATCTCTTGCGATGTGACGTAAGCGCTCTTTCCGTTGCTGATGATGCTTGCTGCCTCTTCAGCATCGGCAGCCGACGACGGATTCTCTATCAGAGCGGCAGCCTTGTCGAGTTCTGCCATATAGTCGTCGTATCCAGGGTATCTGGTGCTCTCGGCAAACTGATATTCATTTTCGAGAGTAGTGGTGATGCTTGTCACCTTGTCAACAATACTCTGTACATCGTCGATGAGTGCGGTGATTTTTGCTGCTCCGTCCTCATAACCTTCCACACTGGAGAGGTCTGCCACATCAGCGTCGATAACCATCACTGAGTCGGAAACCAAAGTGGAGAGCTGCTCGTAAGAACCTATGTCGGTGAGGAAGTCCTCGTATTCGGCATAAGTGGCATCGTAAGCAGCCTTGGCGATGGCAAGCTTGGTGTCGTCATCCACGTCACCCCTCTTGATTTTCATCACGAGAGCCTGCTGGTCTGCATCGAGTTCACCAGCATATACTGTGAAGTCATCGTAAGCGTATGCTGGGTCGGGGTCGTTCCATCCCCATTGCGCTACACCGCCCAGCACGAGATAATCGTATTTGTAGAGCAGGCTAAAGAAGTTCTCTGTGGTATAGAAACCGTCCTTGTTGTTCCATTTGTTCTTCAATTCTGCGTCAACAAACAAGCTGGTGGTATTGTCATTAGGATTGAACGACAGAGCCACATAGTGCCAGTTGTCGTCGAAGGCGATGGTGTCGTTGACTGTGACTATTGTCTCCTCACCGTCATCTCCGACAGCTGTTTCCTCGTGAGTGGTGACTGACTTCAGCCAAGTCACATCAATGAGGTTGGAACCATTGACGTTTTCAGCGTCACCGAAGTCATCCCATGCTCCGGCTGCGTTGATTTGCATCCACAATCTGCAATTGACGGAGAACATAGGCCAGGTGGTGGCAGAAAGTGAACTGTTGTTGTAGAATGTGAACAGAACGCTGTAATAGCAGTTGATGTCGGGGAACTGCAGGTTTGCCACTGTTGGGTTGACCCAGAATCCCATGGATATGCATCCGTCCTTCGACTTTGCCACTGCATCAGCGAGAGCCGACTGCTGCACTATCAGGTGGTTGGTACCTGGTGATGCCGATGCGGAGTTGGGCGCATTCTGATAGTAAGTTCCGAAATTGGCGTCACTGGAGACACGCAGTTCTCCGTCGCCCACTTGTGTGGCATTCACGTCGGCCACAGTTGTCGCTCCCTCGAAATCGAGAGAATAGACAGCTCTTGGCAGTGTTGTCTGCGCATTGGATGTGCCGACTGCACCTGCGAGAGCCAGTGCCAGAAGTAAGTTTTTCTTCATGGATTTTGTTGGTTTAGTTATTATACGATTGTTTTAAAAATAGTTTTTCTTCTTCTCTTTTCAATTCAAGTGGCAAATATACCTAAAAACAATTTATAAAACAATATTTAGGTAGGAATTAGGAAATAGAAATTAGGAAATAGTGGGTAGAAAGCGTTTTAATTCGCCACGAACGCAAAAAATTGTCCTTCGTGGCGAAAAATAGCATATAGCTTGCCACGAACGTTAAAAAATTCGCTTCGTGGCGAAAAATAAGGGATTATTTGTCACGAAATCAAAAAATTCATTATATTTGCGGTATATATTCTATTAAAAGGGAGAATCATGAGAGAAAAAATCATTGGCAGGGAACAAGAAATCCTTGAACTAGAAGAAATACTGGCATCCGAGAGGTCGGAATTTGTAGCCGTATGCGGCAGAAGAAGGGTTGGCAAGACATTCCTTATCGACGAGTTCTTTGAAGGGAATATAGTGTTCAAGACCGCCGGCATAGCAAACATGAGCAAAGCCCATCAGATAAAAGCATTTCACAAAGAACTCCTCGACAGAGGGATACCACCTCAGTGGGACAAGCCCAAGGATTGGTTCGATGTGTTTTTCCTATTGCGCAAATTCCTTGAGCAAAGCGAGATAAAACGCAAAGTGGTGATATTAGACGAACTGCCATGGATGGACACTCCTCGTTCAGGATTTATTGCAGCCATCGAGCATTTTTGGAATTCATGGGGTTCATCAAGGCATGATATCGTATTGGTGGTTTGCGGTTCATCTACATCATGGATGATGAACAAGTTAATCAATAGCCATGGCGGATTATACAACAGAACCACTCACAGGATATTTCTTGAACCATTCAATCTCAGGGAAACAGAAATGCTGCTTAACCGCAATGGCTTTCTCCTGTCACGATATGAGATATGCGAACTGTATATGATACTAGGCGGCATACCATTTTATCTTGACATGTTGCGTCCCTCGTTGAGCCTGTCACAAAATATCGATGATTTGATTTTCAGGGAGAACGGCGCATTACACAATGAATTTGACAACCTGTATGCGGCACTTTTCAAGAACTCGGACGATTATATAAAGGTGGTGCAGGCACTAAGCGCCAAAAGGTCAGGATTGACAAGATACGAGATTGTGAAGACCGCAAAAATACCGTCAGGCGGAGGACTTTCTACGATACTCGACAACCTGAGATGGTGCGGATTCATCAGGATAGTGCCGAATTACAATGCAAAAAGAAGAGATACAACCTTATACCAGCTAATCGACAACTATTCACTGTTCTATTTCAGATTTCTGAAGAACAAAGGCAACAGCGAACACACATGGAGTGGCATACAAAACACTCCAGTGTTTTACAACTGGCTCGGTTTGTCGTATGAGATAGTCTGCGCAAACCATATCAATCAAATAAAAGCGAAGCTGGGCATAAGCGGTGTGAGCAGCTCGCAATACGCATGGAGATGTACGGATGAAAATGGCGGTGCTCAAATAGACCTTGTAATTGACCGCAACGACAACACCGTGAATCTTTGTGAGATGAAATTCTGCATAGGAGAATATTCCATAAACGGATCTTACATCAAAGAACTAAGGAACATGGTAGCCAAATTCCAAAATGCAATGCCTTTGAAAAAATCATTGCAAGTCACTTTCGTCACAACATACGGACTTGAAAAGAATGAATACTCCGGTATAGTGAACAATGTGGTATTGCTCGACGATTTGTTTGGCAGTTAGGAAGTAGGAAATAGTGGGCAGAAAGCGTTATAATTCGCCACGAACGCAAAAAAATCCCTTTCGTGGCGAGAAATAGCGCAAATTTGCCACAAAAAGAAAGACCATTCACTAACGACCGTCAGCCGAAGGAGACAGAAAAAAGAGGTTGCGTGAAAGTTCAAAACATAGTTTTTTTGAAAAGCAACTATATTTCGCTATATTTGCAATTTGGTAGGCAAAAAGGCGAAAAAGGCAAAAGACGCCGTGACGCATTGCCAATCAATACAAAAACGACAGAAGAAAAGTGTATTTCAAGGATATAATAGGTCAAGGTCCCGTAGTAAGAAGACTTCTCGACGAGATACATAACGGAAGAGTTGCCCATGCCCAGATGTTCTGCGGGCCGTCGGGCAACGGTGGCTTTGCCATGGCATTGGCATACGCACGCTATCTGCTGTGCGACCATCCGCAAGAAGAAGACTCCTGCGGCGAATGCCAATCGTGCCATCTCACCGACATTCTGGGCCATCCCGACCTGCATTTCGTGTTCCCGATATACAACAAGAAGAACCGCAGCGCCGACAAGCCCACCTATTGCGACGACTATCTGCCCGAATGGCGCAGCATGATCAAGGAAAATCCATACTTCGACATGGAAGACTGGATGGCAGCATGCGGAGCTACCACCCAGCAGCTTACCATCTACTCCAACGAGAGCGAGTCGATAATCAACAAGCTGAGCCTGAAGTCGAGCCAGGGCGGTTACAAGATAATGATAATATGGCTTCCGGAGAAGTTTCATCCGGTATGCGCCAACAAGATTCTGAAGATAGTGGAAGAGCCCTATCCCAAGACTGTCTTCCTCTTTGTGAGCGAGCATCCCGACGCTGTGTTGGAAACCATCCGCAGCCGCACGCAAAGGATTGACATTCCGGCGATTCCGCAGAGCGAGATAGAGCGATACCTGACAGACAAGATGAACATACTGCCGGCAGAAGCGCGCAGGCAAGCACGCATCTGCGAAGGAAGCATGGCATCGGCGCTACGTTCAATCACGGGCAACGTGAAGGACAAGGAATACCTGGAATTGTTTAAGCAGCTGATGAGAATGTGCTACAGCCGTAAGGTGAAGGAACTGAAGGCATGGAGCGAAACGGTGTCGGCGTTTGGACGGGAAGGATTGAAAAGTTTCCTGACCTATTGCCAGCGCATGGTTAGGGAGAATTTCATCTACAATTTCCATTTGCCCGACCTCAACTACATGAACGACGACGAGTCGGAGTTCGCCACCAAATTCTCGCCGTTCATCAACGAGAAAAACGTGATAGGCATAAGCGAGGAACTGTCGTTGGCGCAAAGCCAGATAGAACAGAACGCAAACTCAAAGATGGTGCTGTTTGACATGGCACTGAAGATAATCATACTAATAAAGAACAGGTGAGCCATTGCAGGCACAAGCCCGACGATGCTCCCCCAAACGACATAAACGACATGACAGAATTCAAGACAGGCGGTTGCGGCTATTGCAGTCTGTGTCCGCGCGGTTGCAATAAATATACTGACAAGTTGAACAACTACGACTGGTTGGCAGACTTGCCCGACAACTCCAACTCATGCGACATAGTGGAGGTGCAGTTCAAGGCATCACGCCGCGGCTACTACATCAACTCCAACAAGCTGCATCTGGAGAAGGGCGATGTGGTGGCAGTGGAAGCCAGTCCAGGCCACGACATTGGCACAGTGACGATGACAGGCAGACTGGTGCCGCTGCAGATAAAGAAGGCCAACCTGAAGCCCGACTTCGAATACAAGCGCATTTACCGCAAGGTGAAGCCCGTGGATATGGACAAATACCACGAGGCAAAGAAACGCGAGCACTCCACGATGATAGAATCGCGCAAGATAGCCGAGCAACTGGAGCTGAAGATGAAGATTGGCGATGTGGAATACCAAGGCGACGGCAGCAAGGCCATTTTCTACTACATTGCCGACGACCGCGTTGACTTCCGCCAGCTCATCAAGGTGTTGGCAGAGCGTTTCAAGGTGAGGATAGAGATGAAGCAGATTGGAGCACGCCAAGAGGCAGGCAGAATAGGCGGCATCGGTCCTTGCGGCAGGGAGTTGTGCTGCGCCACATGGATGACCTCGCTTAAGAGCGTATCGACGAGCGCGGCCCGTTTCCAAGACATATCGCTCAATCCCCAGAAACTTGCCGGTCAGTGCGCCAAACTGAAATGCTGCCTCAACTTTGAGGTTGACCAATATGTGGAGGCACTGAAACAGATGCCTTCGCGCGAAATAAGCGTTGAGACGAAAGACAACGAATACTTCTGCTTCAGGGTTGATATTCTGCGCAAGGAAGTGACATACTCCACCGACAAGCACTTGCTGGTGAACGAATGCACCATCCCTGCCGAGAGAGCGTTTGAGGTGATCAGAATGAACCAGGCAGGCATCAAGCCCGAACGCCTGTCGGAAGAGGTGAAGAGCGAGCCTGAACGCCCGTTAGACCTTCTCGCCGACGCCGACCTCAACAGGTTTGACAGCGAGGATGGCAAGAAGAAAAAACGCAGAAAGAACGGCAACAAAGAGCGCAGGCCACAAGACAACATGCAGAATAAAGCCCCGCAAGCAAACATTCCTGCTGAAAACAATGCGCCGCAGCATCGACAGCAGCCACGCAGAAGGGAGCAAAACGCCGGCGGACAACAGCCTCAGCAACGCCAGCAGAGACCGCAAAACAGGAACAACAGGCGCAGAAACAACATGCCGCCAAAGCAGAGAGATGACAAGTAAACTAAAAAGACATAAAGCAGTGAACGCCATTATCGCAATAGCGGCAATGGTGTTCGCATTGTATTCATGCACACCCGAAGGAGTGGTTTTCCATAAGTACGCGTCACCGCCCGACAAGGAAGCATGGTATTCCAACGACACCGTGACGCTCGTGCTAGACACGATTGCGGAGGACAAGGATGTGGAGATGGATGTGGGCGTACGCATCACAGAAGCATACCCGCTCAACGACATTGTGCTTCATGTAACTGTGGAAGGGCACAACCACATAAACATATTGGAAGGCAATGTAACCATAAACTTGTTTGACGAAACAGGCAAGACCGCCACTTCAGGTTTCCCGTATATGGAACGCAGTGTCAAACTGTCGGGCACAAACTTGCACCTAAAGAAAAACCACCGCTACCTGATACACATTAATCATAATATGCGTCACAACCCACTGGAAGGAGTGAGCGATGTGGGAGTGAAATTAGAAATTAGAAAGTAGGAAGTAGGAAATAGGAA
>Ga0181612_176592_pt1 | contig 11461 bp, 7 predicted proteins | sample HoacroProtozoa21_FD_119630 | JGI IMG/M metagenome (GOLD analysis project Ga0181612, IMG submission 119630) | Hoatzin crop microbial communities from Cojedes, Venezuel. Combined Assembly of Gp0051906, Gp0051904, Gp0051908
AGCCAGCCCTGCTGCTCCGCTGGGGGGGCGTAGTGGCGGTGTCTCTCCCAGCTGACACCAGCCCCGTTCCTGCCTTCTGCAGACCTGAGCGGTTGGGGAAAACTGGTGGGCTGTGTAGGAGAAAGGAGGCGCATCCCTGCTTTTCCTGGAGTAACTTTAGAATAGCTTGAAGTGTCGTCTTCCTCGTGCTAAAATCAACACTATGAAGAGAGAGGGATTTTCAGTCCCTTTAGGGCTCAGCGGTTTAAAAAAATCAGACTGACTTGTCCCTGAGTGAAATGGAGGCAAAAATTTAAGTTTTTTGTTTTTTAAAGAATACCCATTTGAAATTGCTTCTGAAAGCTGTCTGCTCAGTGATGGTGTATGCTGTGCTGCCTGTCAGAATGAAAATTTGAGAGTGCAGTGACTGTATGTTAATTTTTAGTAGCCAGTAATGCCTCCGATTGGCTCCCCACCATCGCTGCTTTTGTACGAACACGGATTTTTGTTCCATCTGGCAATTCTGGTGTTGTGAACAAGGCTTTGTATTTGTTCTTGACATTTTTCTTCAGAATTGTTTGATAGAAATATGCATGCGTGGACTTTTTTGTGGTAACCGCTGTGGTTTGTCCCTCGCTCTCTTAACCAGTCGGAAACAATACAGCCCGGCTCGTCAGCCAGGCAGCCCGTCGCGGCAGGCAGCCGGGCACATCCGCGGCGCTTCGCTCTGTCGTGTCCGTGGAAGGCCTCCTTGGCACGGGAGGGGAGTGAAAAGCGACAAAATGACAAATTTTGTTCGAAAGGAAAAGAAGGCGGCATCTGTGCCAGTTCCTACTGCAGCAAAACCTAACTGAAATGCCGCTTTAGTGATGGGCTTTGCTTGGGGTCCACGTGCCGGAGGTTGCTGTCTCGTGCCTTCTGTCTGTAGGGTTTTCCGCCTGTAGTTCTTGATGCTGCTCTGGAGAAGGGTGCATCAAACTGCTGCAGCCAGAGCCCTGGAATTTTCCAGCTTCTTCCTTTTTATAGTTGGTTGGTGAAGTGGTTGCGGTAATCGCTTCTGCAGCCCGGTCTCCTCCGCTTCCCCACGCTGCTGAGCTGTGTGACCTTCGCGGCCTGTGCTGTGTTTAACTTCGGGAGCTGCCTGATGCAGACACCAGGAATGCGGTTGCTTTGCTGGGAAAAACTCGGCTCTGCGTTTTCAAACAACAGAGGTTTAAAAATGGCTTTTCTAAGGCGTAAGGCAGGTACAGCAGCTTAACCATACACCGGCCTCCCAGCAGCGTGGGGCTGTGCCTGCTCCTGAGATGGGAGCTGGTGTTTATCAGTAGGGAAAGCGTCTTGTTTACATGAGAGCGCTGGAATATTATTTTCAGTCTCAGGCCTGGTATGTGGGAATTCTTGCTTCCTAGTTCTTTAGGACCGATAACATGCCGCTTGCTGTTAATTACTATGTAAACTCACAGCAGGGTGAAAAGGGTTTGTGTGCACCGACCGGTGCTAGTTTACTTCGAGTGAGGTTTTCTCTGCCTCCTAGGCTAAGCCCGAAGCCGGTACTGCATGGAAGGAGACGGCAGCATGCCTGGGGAAGGTGCCGGTGTCCGCAGCTCCCGGTCACACTGCAGTTTGCATGTTTGGAGAGCTTGCTCTGCCGTCACCGAAGCTGCCTTCCTGGCATCTGGGGAGGAGGGTGGGCAGTGTGTGGTGACAGGTCTTCCCTAGGTGTGCTCAGTATGTCACTGTGGGGAATTGCACCAAGATTTGGGCTCTGTTCGCTGGAAGAATGTGGATTCCTTAACCTCGCTGTTTCTTAGCTTCTTGACCTCATGAGTGGTCCATAGGCTCCTGTGAGGACTTTGCAAAGCAGCCGCGTATATTCTGTTCCATGATGCACAAAATCTTGTCTTTGGGGAACCATTGCTATGTCCGTACACTGGGACAAGGCTGAAAATGAAGTTGCTTGCAGCCATGGTGTTTCTGCAGTAAACGAACAGATAGCCCGACCCTCCCTGCTGTTGCATAACATTTTTGCTTTTACGCTAGAAACAGTTTGCTCCTGGGGGTGGCCTTGGGGAATAGCAACCAGCCCGGGATTCTTCTGGATTCTGTAAACATGAATTTCATTAACATAAGGGGTTTTTTTTCTTGTTTGTTTTCTTTATGTTAGGTTTGTGCTGGCGGTGGGCAGCGCGGTCTTCGATGCGATGTTTAATGGTGGAATGGCCACAACTTCTACAGAGATCGAGCTGCCTGATGTGGAGCCTGCTGCCTTCCTGGCTCTGCTGAAGTAAGCTGCTTCTGATCTACAGTGCCACTGAAATCAACAGATTTATCGTAGGGAAGGATATCTTTAATGAAAGCAGCGAACCGTTTTGTAGAGTGGAGATTGTTAAGTTTCTAAACAAAATGCCTCTTGTTAATCTGTTCAAGGGTGTTTAAATGCCAGTGTTAAATCCTTCTTTTCCTGGGTAAAAGCCTGGTGTAGCTACTGCACAAAACTGTCTGACTCGCTTTGTGTTTTGGTTTAGCAATGGTTAATGGTTAAAGCAATATGCCCTCCTGCTGCTGATTCGCAGTATGGGCAGTTTGCAGTTTTGTAAATATGTAGTTAGATATAGCTACACCACGCAAATGCAGCAACAGGGAGGTGTTCTGGTTAGCAGTTGGGATAACTGCACCTGCTGGCCCTTGGAGTGAGGTTGATCCTCACCTGGTCGGACTTTGTCTCATAAATTCTTGTTCCCGAATTGATTTGATTTGATCCAAATGCTGTTTGAGAGGAGTGGGGAAAAGTAATCCTCTTAACACTCTGTAAGTTGCAAATACTTGGAGCTCATTTAGGTTATGGGCAAATGAGCAAGTTCTAACAGGTCAGCAAGGGCGTGAAAACAGTGTCAGCCGTTCTGTGTGGTGTCTCTCCTTGTACGTGTTTTATTCCTCTTTTGGAGCCCTGGTTTTGAATTCATGGTTACAGCGCGTTGTAAGTCTGTGTGCCAGGGGAAGGAGCAGGAAAGGGCTGCAACATCCTATTCACCGATTTCTTTAAGCTCGGCTGGTGCTGTGTAACATCCAGCAGCCATCCTGAATGTATGCTGAGAAGTCATTGTCCCCTTTCTGTGGGATTTCTGTACCCTCCTTCCAGGGGTTTCCAGTCCTGTGCTCTTGACATGTTCGCCGCTTGCTTCCTTTTGGGAACGGTGACTATATATAGCTTTGGCACACTTTTTGCTTTACCCTCAAAAAGTGCTTTTTGCATGGCTGTGCTATCTTGGAAGATTTTAAAATTGATCTTTGCTGGGATGAAAGGCAAGAAATAATAGGGAGCGCCTAGCCCCCTCCCCTTTGGTTCATTTTAAACCAGACACCAGCACATGGGGAATCCCTCTAATTGGCGTAGGTCTCTGTCAGCCAGGTAGATCTCTCTGGAGGGCAGAGCTAGTATCTACCTTTAAAACTTGGTGAGGCTAAAATATCGAGCGAGTTGGAGGCAAAGTCGTGTTGCTTCCCTGCCAGTGCTGAGATTTCAGCACTTGCGTAAACAGTGAGATCTTGGAAGAGAACCATCATCTGAAAAGACCGAGGTGATGAGTTTAGGTGGATTTCAACAGAAACATTTATTTTTTGTGTAGGAGAAATTGTGTGTGGGTTATCACAGTGCCTCTAAAGCTTGCAGTTATGCTGTAGTAGCTGTGCACATGGCCCAGTGATCTCTTGGATGCTTGAATCTAGAACCAAACCGTCGCTTTTAAAATGCTCGGAGCTGAAATGCGCCGAAGGCTGTTTGGGTGGCGTGTTCCAGCAGGATGCTTATCAAGTACGTGGTGTGAACCTTCCTGGAGTCAAACCAGTCTCTCAAAACAGTGATCTGAAATGGCAGCTGACCCTTACATACATCTCTGGACTTGGTCCAGGCTGTGACCTAATGCTGTAGGATCAGGGGCTTATCAAGGGACAAAGTGTCCATCCCGAATGTTCAGCAGAAGGTCCCTTCGACACTGGATTGCGACTGTAGGCTAGTGGCCTTTAATAGGTCTGCTGTAATTGCAGAAGAGACCCTTTTTTATTATTATTTTGTTTTTCATGGTAACCCAAAGAACATCCTTTTTTATTATTATTTTCATGGTAACTCAAGTAACATTTTTGATTGTCTGGGGTTATAATGTAAATCTACTTTTACATTGATACTATGCTTTCTTCAGAATTAGAGCCTCTCTTGTTATCCCTCTTGGCGTGCACTGTTTGGACTATTGTAAAGATAAATACTAACATAGTCATTGCAGTAAACAGAACTAGTTGTTTTTAGAGCAACTCTGTTCTTTAAAGCTTGTAGTAAAAAGGATTACTTAGTGAAAATAGGACTGGTGAAGGGTTGTGTGCAAAATACATTCGTGAGCCTGTGGCTTGATGCTGGTATTAACAGATGCTCTGGAGCAGCACAAAAGCCCGCTTTCAGCAGCAAAGAGAGCGCTTCCCTTCCTCTGAATCCCCCTGTTTGTGCTTCCCTGAACGGCGTCCTGGCCCGCTTTAGCTAGAGGAGCAGGAGCTGCGCTGCTGCCCCACAGCACGTCCCTCCAGACGGGGACAGTGCCTGGCGTGCCCCTGGCAGAGCCCTGCTGCCGCGTGAAGCCCCCAGGAGCATCGCCCACACGAGCTGTTGCTGTGCCCCCTTTGGAGAAACACAGGAGAGGAAGTCGCTGGAGTTTCCAAAAGATCCCGTGGAGTAGGAATGCCAAGCCCAGTTCACGCACTGAATATTGCACCTCTGTGCTTTGTGCCTTTCAGATCCTGAGGGGCAAATGCTCCACTGGTTAAAGGAAAAACAGTAAACAAAAACTCTACATGGGATTAGGACTAACATCAAGTGTGTAGCTGGTTTTACTGAACTCAGCCTGTCGGTTCCTGTTGTGTCTGATCAGCATGCTTGGGTATGAGGAGGCTCCGTCAGGCTTCCTCTGAAGACCTTTGTTTTTCCGCGCAGTATGAATGTCCTTCCCTGTTTTGGCCTAACAGTGGAGGCTGATGCTTTGCTAGCGGCGTGGCAGTCCTTGTTTTTCATTGCAATTAACTCTTGCTTTGTGCTGGATCTGTACTGTGTGCTGCACTTTGACATCTGTGTAACGAAATGAAACAGTTCAGTATGGAAGTGAAGAGAGGAGAGGGAGTGGGCGACGGATAGAACACCTCATCCGCAGTGGGTGTGTACGTTGGAGTGCTTCTGATCACTTTTGAATTAGTATGTGAAATGGGACTTCTCTACTGAAGTAGGCAGGCAGGATGGAATTTTTGTCCTTGTTTAGTCTAATTGAACAGCCAAAAATGTTAATTGTAAGGGGTGCGCTTGGCCAGAGACTGTTCTAGCCTAGCGTAAGTGGCAGGCTGAGCAGCCCAGGGGTTGTGGGCTGCTAGGCAGTTCGAGGTGCTGCGGCAGATATTCCAGCTATTTCATTCATTGAAAGTCATACGAGAAAGAGTGTTTGTTTGTTTGTTTGGGTTTTTTTAAAAAGAAAAGAAAAAGCTTCTCCTTGGTAAACCAGAGTCAGTGGAAAGGATGCAAAAACTGTTCTGTCTATCAGATATTGGAAATGGGGCTAGGATGATGGGCAGAAGCACAGACATGTTTTTTGTGGATTGCAGGCGTTTTTACCCTGTTACCTTACTGGCTTCACCAGACCAATGTTTGTTTGCATGTTTTCAGATTTCTTTATTCAGACGAAGTTCAGATTGGACCAGAGACTGTTATGACAACGCTTTACACAGCTAAAAAATACGCCGTTCCAGCCCTCGAAGCTCACTGTGTGGAGTTCCTTAAAAAAAACCTCCGAGCAGACAACGCATTCATGCTGTTAACACAGGTGAGTTTGCAGCGGTTTGCGTCGAGTCCCTTGAGCCAGATCCATCACAGTAGGAGAACAGAAGTTTTCTGAGTGTCATGGAGTTGGTCATCTAAAATGGAGCAGTTCTCTGTCGTTGTGAAATTCTTCCTTACAGGAGTCTAGTGCTGACGAGCAGGTTCTTAGAAAGAACAATAAAATACAGCAAATGTTGCTGCCGTTTAAGATCTCTTTTCTCTTTTGGTGTGGCAGGCGATTCCTTCCAGAGTTTGAGCTGGGGAAGAAATTTAACAGGGTGGAAAAATTTCATCTGCCAAGAAGAAAAGTGAAATAAGAGGATTTTCGCGTGTTCAGATTTGGGATTGGCGTGTTAAGCTTGCTGCGTCTAGCTGGTCAGACATTCTTTGAAGGGCTTTTTTGCAGTAGTTTCTCTGAAATGGCTATGAAGGACAGAAAATGCAACTTATTTTCATGAGTGCTTTGGTTTATTTTCCTAGGAGAGGAACAGAGTGATCTCTTCCTCAGGCTGTTGCAGCTCACGCTCCTGCTGTACCAATGCAAACCTGGAGTTTCAGTGCGGCTGTGTTCTTGACTCTCTGTGAGGCCGGTTGCGCATCCTTGTGCCCCTCTGTCTGACCTGATCTGTCAGGGTGGGACTCCTCCCTCTTCCATTTGACTCTTCTAAGCTGCAAACTAGAAGACAGCATGTACACCTTCTGCTTATTTTGGAGGAGATCAGACATGGCATGCAGGTTGATGGAATGAGCATCGCTGTCCTTCCCATTTCCTAGCCCCATCTCTTCTTTCTGGGCCCTGACACATCAGTGGCTTCAAGGGGGCTGTCACCTGTGTGTTGCACGGTCTGTAGCACTGCCAGGGACACCTTGTTCTGGGTGGTGTAGGAACAAGAAACAAATAGGCAGTGTGTGTGTGAGTTTTTCCTTTAGGGAATGGGTGTCCTTTTGACTAGCTCTGTGGGAATATTTCTGATCAGCCAGCTCAGGAAAGCTGCTGTGATTTCTGATGTTAAACAAACCTTGCAGAGCAGTTTTCACAGCTGCTGTGACTTGGGAACCAGTGTCCAGCATATCTGGCTGCTGGCTTTTTTCCTCCTTGTCAGGAGTAGAAGTGTCTTTCAGGCTCTGACTGTAGTTATTGCATTGGTAGTGGTGTCTACACCAGCAGTTTTCTTGCAGAAATTGAAACGGTGTTGGCTTGAAGCAGTCGCTGCTGAGCTCTTTGTTTGTTGCGATTAGGCTGGCATTTTATTTGAGTTTAAATGTTTGGATCAAGTTCTCAAAGTAGTTCCACGTTACATTGCTGTTGTACACACTCTTCGCTGCTAGGATTCAGCTACTGCTCCAAAATACCATGTCCCTCTTTACACATCCTCTTTGTAATTTGGCCCTTTACCACATGCCATAAGCGGGCGAGGCGGCCTCTGAGACGTGTTGGGAACCACACTGCACTTCCCGAGGGAAGATTCAGGACTTAAAGATTCTTGCTTGGATGCTGGTAGCCAAATGGGTGCTCCTGATTGATGCGCAGTAGGACATTTGTAACTCTTCTCCTGCAGCTCTCCCCTGCTTTGGGTTCAGCAGCCTGAGAGATCAGGAGCTGTTACCCAAGAGCTGGGAAGAGAGCGTTCCTGTAGGCTGCAGTTCTGAAGAGGTACCGTACGCTAGCCAACACCTCATGAGGATCAGAGGTGTTGGCTTTTTGGTGGTATTCTTTATTCAGGGATTTTTGCGGCATGCTGTTCTGCTGTAACCTGACTTTGCGGCTTTGGCAAAGTAACGTTTATATTGATGGTGACTTCCTCACAAGTCACAAAGGTCTTTCTTTGGCAGAAGAGGAAGGTGTCTTAGCTTTTCAGATACCAAAACCAAGATACTGCCTAGCACTCTGTCAGCTGCACTGGGGCAGACGGAGACAGGCTTTCCCGATTCCTTTTGTTTATGGATTATCCGTTATGATTAATTATCAGCAGTGATTCATATCTGGTTTATGTTCACTGTTGCAGTATATCAAGGCTCTGAAATGGTTGAGGCTGGTGTCCTTTGAGAAACTTACCTGTATCTCAGTGACTGGCTGCACGAGGCACCTTGCTTAACGGGTCTGTTCTCAAAATGCTCACGGCTCTGGTCCTTCAGTGTGAAAATTGGCCTCTGTTTGCTGCTTTTACTGCAACAGATCGACAATTTGTACAGTCATTTACAGACCCGAGATGCATCTTGTCCAAAACATCTCCCAACAGATTTAAGATTGTGGACCTAAGATCATAGAGCCCCAAATCTCCTTTGTGTGCATCCTTGCTGAATCCCGCTGGTCCAGCAGCTATGTCATTGACAGCGTTTCAAGCGACTGCTAAGCTCTGGCAGAAATATCAGTGGCAAATAGCTCTCCTAATTGATTGTGCCTCATAATGAACCGTGATCCTCTTTCATACCAGACATACATGCAAATGTCGCTTTGATCAACAAAGAAATAATAGCTTGCCTAAAGCTGCTGTGGAGGAGCAAGTGTAGTGTAAGTCAGTCCTTCATGTGTCGGAAGAGAGCCACTACGGTAGTAAAGTCTGAGTCGGTCACGGCTCTGGGACGCCAGGAGTGCGAGGCACTGGCAGTCCTCCAGCCCCAGGCGCAGGTGACAACTGCTGAAGCTTCTGTGGTCCCTGAGAAAAGGGAGAGTTGTTTCAGCTCTCTGCACTTGAGGCCTCGGTGTTGAGGGCTGGCCTTGCTGAGCTCTACAGCCCGTGAGCAAGGGTGAAGCGGATGATGCTCCATAGTGCCGGTATTCCCAACCCAGACCACAATTCTAAACCTTACCTGTGAAAGTGAGTTCCAGTCCAGCGTATTCTTGCGCTAATGTTAGGTGTGATGCTAAGGCAATTCCTTCCTAAACAGCAAAACAAAAGCACTGGAAATAAGAGGTCACCTTAGGGACTTGTGCGTGTTCCCACCTCATTTCTGCTTACGCTAGGCACAGGGTTGGTAATGTGTCTTGGTGGTCCAGCGGGATCTGAAGTGGCAGTGAAATTGTTACAAGACTGCACTTGAGTTGAGCAGAGACATTCCGAGCAACTCTGCAGGCTGCGTGCAGGCTCGGTTTGGAATAGTAACCTACTTTGGAGGGAATTCTTTAAGGTAACTAGATTAGAGTTGCTGTTTCTGTGCAAAACATGCAAATACACTAAGCAGGCTGTGTGCCCCGCAGGGCTTTGCACGCGGTGTGCCTGCTACGGCGTTTTTGCTAATACCTGAGATCAGTGTGGCTGTGTTCTTGCAGAGTAAGCTGTCTCCGCATATTCCTGGAGTGAGCAGGCCTGGAGTCACTGGGCAAAGCTTTCTTCTAAACATAAAAATGATGTAGGAAGAATAACCCACGCTCGCTGACGTGGTCAGTATGGCACTAGAAAGCGCTATAGCCACGTTAACTGAGGTGATGTTGAAACAAAGACGTGCCTGAAGACGTGCACAGCTACCCCAGAACTGATGCCAAAGGCAGATTTTTCTGGTGTTTGCCTTGTCATGCTTAACTGCTTGTGAAAGACTGCTGCAGCCCAGTGAATTTGTGATGCAGTCAGGCATAGGATTGCTAATGAAGATGGGCTCGGGGAGAGGAGGGGGGAGTCCGTCCTTAGTGCAAACTTTAAAATACCTTTGGTGTTAACGACTGCTTCTTCATTACTAGGCCAGACTTTCTGATGAGCCTCAGCTGGCCAGCCTTTGCCTAGAGAACATCGACAAGAACACATCAGGTGCCATCAATGCGGAGGGGTTTACAGACATTGATCTGGGTAAGCTTTTTCCCCTCCTCCCTCTGCGTGCTTTCATAACAAGCTTGCCTCTGAAGTTGTGACAGGTTAATACTTGGCACTTCTCTTTTGTGGCTTTGCTGTTCTGGAGCAGTCTGAACGAGCAGTCTCTGGCACTAAGTGGCTGCAGACAAGGCCTTTGCAAAGGAGCATGCTCGCTTGCAGAAATATCCTGGAATCTGGTTCCTTTGGTGCAGCTGGAGGTTTCTGGGCATGATTCACAGCCTGTTTCCTGTGTTGATGTTGGCAGGTTTTGGGTGGGTGTAACTTACCGCCTTTTCTGGAGTTGGCGTTGTTCCCTGAGTCTTTGTCAGGTTTTGGAGTTAAAAAGGTGTTGCGTTTTGGGAAGCAACAACTGGCTACTTTAATTATTGTAGGCAGTTTCCAAAGTTGCTGGGCACAGTTAATAAACGTTAAAACTCAGACTTTAACCTTCTTCCAATGAGATGGACTACGGAGGTAAGGCACGGGTAACCTTCTGGCTTTCGTGCTGCTTGCTTCTTCCAGATTTGGTGTGAGGTAAGTTGCAGTTCATTCTGCTGCACTTCCATTAACACACCAATTAAATGGGCACTGTTTGCCACTGCACTGAGTTCCTTGCTTACGGAACGTGGAGCTGTATCTTCCTCCGAGGCTGTGGGCAGCACTTTTGGGAGACGCTGGGTTTTTTTCAGTTGCTTCTCTTTCGCTCCCTTGGCTGTACATAGGGTACTTCTGGCGAGGTAACATCGGGTGGCTTGGGTTAGTGCCTAAAGTTGTCACTGTCTGTCCTGCCTTGCAGACACCCTGGTTGCGGTGCTGGAGAGGGATACCCTGGGGATCCGGGAGGTTCGTTTGTTTAATGCAGTGGTTCGCTGGTCGGAGGCTGAGTGTCAACGGCAGCAACTTCAGGTGATTCCAGAGAACAAGCGGAAAGTACTGGGCAAAGCGCTTTCGCTTATCCGCTTCCCGTTGATGACTATTGAGGAGTTTGCAGCAGGTAACTGAACCGAGGCGTTTCTGGCAACCCTGCTCTTTGCTTTCTCTGAACTACAGGGGATCGAGTGCATGAAAATGGATTTTTCTCTGTGTATCCTGTAGCAATTTAAATTTGAGATTATCCCCCATTCCCGCTGCTCTGCAATATCTACTGTGTAAATGCTGTGTTCATCCGTGATCGTTCGCTCTTGTTCTGAAGCCTGCGATGCTCCCTCCGGTAGGAGCGAGTCGGACCGCAGCGGAGCGTTGGCGCTCGCAGTGTGGTGAGGTGGTCGCTGCCTCGCTCAGCGGAGAGCAAAGATACAAACAGGGGTTCACACACATTCCAAGGGTTTAAACTACACAAAGCTGATGGAGTTGCAAATAATGAGTGTTGATTGTAGCCTGCTTCTGAGGAGAAAGAGGATGTTTCTCCCCCTTTGCTGCTGCCTGACATCCAGTGGTGGTATTGGCCGGGTCTTGCTGATGCCGTTCAGGGCAGAGCCCCATAACAGAAAAAAATCTTTCAAAATGTTCTTTGTGCGGCAGGGTTGGCGTTGTTTAGTCTGCCTCAAAGCATTTTTCAAGTTTACATTAAGATCTTGATCTACAAAGATGTCTAAATCATTTAACAGTTTTGACTAAAGGTTTTTGTGTTTTGTTTTCATAGCCTGTTGTCTTTGACTTCGTGCTCTGGGGATTCTCCAGGGACTGCAAACTGGCAGTCGGCTTAGATAGTTCTCATGCTGAAAGACACTGTGGAGCCATTTTCAAAACTGAAACTTGTTTTAGGCTGCAGTTATGTGTACAAAGAAGCAAAAAGGGTCACCGCACGAGGGCAGGCTGAGGGTGCTGGGGCTGTTCAGCCTGGAGAAGAGAA
>Ga0181612_122893_pt1 | contig 11460 bp, 4 predicted proteins | sample HoacroProtozoa21_FD_119630 | JGI IMG/M metagenome (GOLD analysis project Ga0181612, IMG submission 119630) | Hoatzin crop microbial communities from Cojedes, Venezuel. Combined Assembly of Gp0051906, Gp0051904, Gp0051908
GTTAGCGGTGTCCTTGCTCACTGCGGGGGGTTTGGACTAGATGACCTCTAGGGCTCCCTTCCGACCCAAAACTTTCTATGATTCTATGATTCTATGATTCTATGATTCTATGATTCTATGAAGGAACAAATGAAAACAAGGACTTTTAGCGTATGCTGTAGAAGAGAGGAGGAAAAAGCAGGCAGAGAGAAACTGCGTCATTCATTTATGCCGATATCTGGAAGGGATGGCCAGAATATTCTCCCTGACTTGTTCCTGGTGTGGTTTCCAGGGCAGGCTGCTGGAGTGCCTGCCTTGCCGCTTTCCAATTTTCAAAACATTAGCTTTGAATGCAAAATGCCAAGTTCAGTTTTGGCAAAGGTGCAGAATGAAGTTTAACGAAAAAAAGTAAGTACTTCTATGTTTCGGATGATCTGTTGGAAACTCAGCAGGGTTGAACCCATGTTGGAAGTGGCCTGCGCCACCATGGAGGCCCTCACAGGTGGGGGCCTCACACAGCCTGCAGCTCTGCACGCTCCTGCCTGGCTCCTGCAGACTGAGCAGAAAAAGGGCGAGCAGAAATGCTACTCAAATATGTGTTTATCTAAATGCTAATATAATTTTGGGTGGATCATTAGCTATAAAGCTTACGTCAGAGATCTCTGGCCTGTAATAAATTAATCTCTACTGCTCTAAGCTACAGGTATTCATGAGCCTACTGCAGCCCTGATGTCATGGGCAAATTGAGCTTGAGGGAAGCTGAAGCCATACAAATGAGGATCAGTGTCATCTGCACAAGTAGTATGGAAAAAGAGGTAAAGTTGAAAAAGTAATCACAGTAAACACATGAAGAGTGTTATCCGTGGCCTAGGTTGTGAAAAAATAGGTCCTTAGAGTTTGTTTAGAAATGTTACACATGTAGTGGTATTAGCTGATTTAAATTTCTTTTACTGACTTCTTCTGTACACAGGCAGGCAGGTTGAGATTGCACCCAAGGGTTAGGTATTATATGGCATAGATTTAGGAATTATGTAGAAGTCCAGTGTAAATTTTAGAGTTTTAGTAAATGTAAAAGTGTTGGATTTGGTTTGGAGGTCTCCCTATCTGAAATTTAGGAGGCTGAAGTGTCTATAGGGTTAGATCAGACATCAGCAGTGATTTTTAAAATATCAAAGGCAGATTAACCAAAAAGATTCATAGGTAGTTGCATCCTAATTCTTCTGGTATTCTGGGAAACGGCCTGTATTATAATATCACCTCAATCATAAAGTATAATTACCTTTCTCCTATTGGCGTTAGACTGAGGCGTGGAACAGAAACTTAAAAGTCGAATCAGAAGAGAATGAGAGAAAAAAAATCACTCTCCCCATTTTAGTTTATTCTTGCTGATTTGAGGGCTTTTTTTTTGTTTTCTTTCACTCCTCCCCTCTCCAATTAACTTTTTGTGTTTACTGGGAAATTTGACAAACCAAGCTAATTTGTAATTAATTCCTTTGCAATTCCTCTTTTGCAATCATCTCATCTATGTCAGGTTCTAAGACTGGTGTTTCACTTTCAGACTAACATACAGCAAGGAAAATGTTCCTTATCAAATTGGGTATGGGCTTAATCCCTACTTCTTTGTGGGTGAAGGGGGTTAATTTTTTTTCTAGTCTGAAATCTTTCTCTTTGTTGAATGGCCTATGCCGCTTAAGAGCTTTTGTACCTTTCATCTCTAGACGAGGTGGAGTGCTGCACTGCTGCATTTCAGAACAGATTTTCTCTAACAGTGTTCCCTATTCACAAAGAAATAAATGGCTTTTGCAGAGTCACAGCAAAGCAGGGTGAGGAGATGGGGTTAGTCACAATCTGAAAATAGTGAGAAAGAAATTCTCCTGAATGAACTCCTTCCTGCTGTATGTGGCTAATTAAAACCCATTACTGCTTTCTGCTTTGCAAGAAGCAGTTGAGATAGATAGATTATTGGTCGTTTGTGGATAAAGTCTGAGGAAGATCATACTGAAAAGCAGTGAACTATTTGCAGCCAGATATTGGACAGTAATGTCTTAGCAATGTATATCTGAGACTGAGGGTGAACGATAAAAATATTTGAAAGAAACTGATCAGATTCTTGGGACACATACCCATAGTTGGCAGTGGAACATCCAAACACCAGTTTTAAAGCCTATGGCTTTTTTAAAGCCTAAAGATATAAAAAACATCTTTTGAAGTATCTAAGTACATACAGCAATTTGAATGCCTATATAAAGAATGGGATGCCAAGTATTAAGTGCCCCAAACTTTAAACCAAGTATATTTCTTTAAGCTAGTTTCCAGGATTTGTTATCCATCATAGTGATGTTGGAATACCTTTACCTAAACAGATGTGTCGAGCTGGGACTCCCAGTTGATATTTTTTAATTGTTTTTTGATTCAAAAACCTGGAACTATTTAAGCACTTCCATACAGTAACAAAGTGTTTAGAGCTTGCAGTTTCTCAGGGAGATCAGAATTTGCTGGGCTGACATGGAGATGTGAAATTATGTGCTAACTCAAAGCTGATCACTCTTGCCTGGAAGCTGGATGGAAATAGCATGGGCACATATGCATTCATATCTCTAAAAGGCTCCCTAACCTGGACTGGGCTGTGCCTTGTTAGCTCACAGCCCGGGCGACTTGTCCGGTGTTACAAGATGGGTACTTTCTTGTTTGCTCTTGATGACGTTGCCAGCACTTTCAGATCAGCCAGGTTGGGAGGGCAGGAAGAGCTTGACCTCAGGTAAGCCAAGCAGGGCTTTTAAAATACCCGCAGTGGGTTTATGGAAAGCTCTTCCCTGTAAGATGTTTCAAAAGAGCTGCCTGAGGCCAATACACTGGCAGATTTAACAAAATAGTTCTGTCAAGAAATTGTCAGCTGTGTAAACACAGGACAGCACTGCACAAAAGATACCATTCTACAGTAGGGTGAGAGATCTGTCGATTTTATATACCCCTTGGGGCTGATTTTTGTCACAAGCAGATGATACTTTCGTATCCATTGAAACTGCAATTTTAAAATCAGATGGTCTCTGTTGTGCTCTGATTATTTCATGAAGGGCCTTGCTTTCCAACTCCATGCTGGCATACTAATTTGATAGTTATTTCTTTTCTAATTTCTTAGTCTCAGACCTAATGTTTACTCTGTCTCTAATTGTTTTTTATTGTTACTTTTACTGTTTTAAATTCTGGTTTCTGTCTGTACCTTAAGTAGCTTGTTGCCAGTGCAGTGTCTTTGCTACACCACTGTGCACACAGTGTTCACTGTCTGCATTTGCATAATGAGCTAATCTTTGTTGGCTGATTACTTTGTGGAAAGAATTGAACATTTAACTGATAATAATTGCAATCTATCAAACTGCACAGTCACCTCAGAATGATCACAGTATGTCTGCTAAAACTTCTGCTGAATTTTATGAGCTCTCACTCTCCATATTGACAGTTGACTAGAAAATTTAGCTGACATTCAGCTCTGTCAGAAGAAAGCCTGGGGTCTTATCAGATCAGTTGCTCTGGAATTAATAAAAGCAAGAGATTTCTCAAAAAAAACCCTGTTCTTTGATAAAGGTAACGATGTACCTTAACATAATGTTAGTTTGAGGCCAGAAGATAAATGTATGCAGTTTTCGAAGCTTCTGTTCTAAACTGACTGCGCTACCTTGTTCACTGATCTTGTAATTCTAAAATCTTCTTTGCAAACAGAACAACTAAAGCTTTATTTTCTTCAGCGAGATTAAATAACTCTGAAGTTACATATTAACACAACCATCACATCTAGCCTAAATTCCTTGATCTACCTTTTTTGCAGAAAAGATATAGCAGGTCTTAGCATGGCTTTTTTGTATCAAAGCTGAAACTTTTGAAGTCGAGTTTACAAATAGCCTAGTCTAGTCTCAGGAAATTATCGCTGAGATATTAAAGAAAATGAAGATATGTCAACATTGGCCTCTACTACATGGAGAGTGGCATGTTTTTGTAAAGTGATAAAGTGCAGCCTGGTCCATTGGCCTTTGCGAGCAGCACATTCTTTCTGTGACTTTGACTTTTTCATATAGATAAGCCATGAGACTGTTGCTCTAATTCAAGGAATTCTTCATATCTTTCTATTCCATGTCCTGGAATGATTGGAAATTGCAACAGAAACTGCTAGTACAAATACTAAGGAGGAGGTTCTTTCCTGAAGATCTTGCAGGAGCTAAGGTAGAGAGGGACCAAGTATTATTCTCCATATTGTACTGTTGTGGATCTGCAACATGGAGAATTTACAGTTTGCGTACCCTTGCCCATTAGGAGGGGTGAGTAGTCAGGAGCTAAACAAAACTCTTTGTCTTGAGCATCTGCTGACAAAAGACCTTTGAAGACATATATATGGAGTTTCCCATATTGTGCACACTTTTAAGTAACTAAAACTCAGTTAAGGACTATATTTAGAGCATTCATGTTGAGATAAGCTTCCACACAGATTGCTGTTAGGAGCTGTGATGACTTTTAAGCAGTAGCAGGCCGAGCAAAGCCTTGTGCACAGAGCTTATGGCTGCAGTCAAGAAAGCTGGAGAACGGCTAAACTGGGCTGATCCACAACATACGTTGTGAGACCCCAAAACCATCACGAGTTAACTGTGTTGTCATCAACCTGGAATTTGCAAGTAATGGTTCAAGTACCACTTTACAGTTAGTGGTTCAAGTGCACTCTTCTGTCTGGAGATCATAAAACCTTTAAAACAATTTCCTGATTTTATACTATTGCAGTTATTGTATGACTTTACAATTGGTTTTCAAAAAAGTGTAAGTGGTGGGTATACAAGGACCTTAGGGATAGACACTGGCAACTGTGGTAGACAGTGGAGGAAAAGTTGAATCAGCGTGCTGAAGTAAAAGCTATGTGCCAAAGAAAATTTATTGTAGGTCTCAGCCAGGATTTTCCCAAAAGGAAAACATTTGCTGTGTTGTAGGTGCCGAGCTTGTTTTCTTGGTTAGAATAACAGAGAACATTTGGCTTTTTCTAGTTTATTGCCAATTCATATCTTCTGAAAGACTCATTTGTAAGAGTAGGTTCTGACATTTACCTCTTCTACTCTTTAAAGTCAAGTCAAACTGGCTGCTTACAATCCAGACTATGCTATACCATAAAGGATGTTAATGTATTTCTTTAAATCTTTGAAACTTCTTCAGTAGCTGAAATTTATAGTAGGAATACATTCATGTGGGGGGAAAACAAACTATTCTTACATTGGAATTTTGACAGTCTCATCTTCTCTACTGTGACAAATGACAGTTTAACTGTGCATGACACAAGTGGAAGAGAGATTTTCCCATGTGTGCAATATTACTCTTGTTACAGGTTCAGCTTGCAACCCTGATGGGGCTCCCACTCCCCATCCTAGCATCTAGAAAACAACTCCCACAAAATAAGATGTCCTGCTGCTGTTTTAATGGTATAAAGCAGGTAGTGGAAGAATCTGGTAAGAATCAGAGTGGTGCAAGCACTGGGAGTATTTAACAAAGGAGCAGGGATTATAGAAGGTAGCAGGTTGTTAGGTTATTTTAGCCGTGTGTAAGAGCATGTCTTGGGATTTCTTTATTACTCTCTTTCTCCAAGGAGTATTATATTTTAAATAATTCCTTGTTATTTTGCAGGCTAGTGCTAATGGAGAGAGGGGCTATTGTTATGGGAAACATTTAAGAGGATTTCTCTCTCTGATAAGAATCAGTGTGCTTTTGGAAAATATTTGATGAAATTTGATGTCAAAATTTTGTGGCGGCAAACAATTCCATTACTGTTCACAACAGAGAATGAGCTAGCAGCTTGCAGGTGGAAGATGATAAGGTTTTCCTCAGAATAGCGTGTTAGTATTGCATGAGGTTGTCCACAGCTCTTTGAAACTCTAGCCTCACAGTAGCTGAAAAGCAGCTGACACTAAGAATAGCCATAGTGGTAGTCTGCAACAGCGCTGCAGAATAAATCCAGAACAGTGGTTGTTAAGTGCTACACTGAGATTCTCCGACTCCTGCAGTTCAGGATGTTTTGGAAGCTTCAAGTCTACTGTATGTTGAAGGTGAAGGCAATTATTCAGGATATAAAACTGGTTTCTCTAAGGGGGAAAGCGTTTTGGCTTCATGTGATTGGCTGAAAATTCATTAAATTTAATTTTCATGGGAGTCTGAAAGTGTTGGGGTATCTAGAGGCCATGGTTTCCCCTCACCTCCAGGATCTGTACAAAATGAATTTCCTACAAGTATCTGAATGACTCCAAAGTGATTTAGACAGATGGTCTAGCTGGCTTCATGGGTCTATAATTTCCCTCAGAAGGAATTCCTTGCCAAAATCATATTTGTTCCAAATCTTCGTTTCCTATTTTCTAGCAGGAGGCTTTTCTTTGTTGTTTTAGAGCTGGAGAAAAATAACAGTATAACTAAACACCACCCTGAATCTAAATGGGGAATAAATTCTTTCAGACATGAAAGCTTTACCTAGAAGGTCCATGACACAAACCGTGACAGTATATGACATTGTTCACAACAGTGGATTTTACAAACCAAGAAAAGGTTGATCTGAAAAAATACTTGTAATTTCCGTTCTGAGTGAAAATTATGCTGCAGGAGGTAGTCTTGATAACTGCAGAAATGTACCTTACCTAAATCATCAACAATTTGGAAGAGAGGGAAGTTCAAATAGAAGAATGCAAATATGGTGAAATGGAAACAGTGATTTTTTTTTTTTCATCACTTTCACTGCTTTGCTTGAAATTTCATCTTCTAACCTGGAAAACAGCTGACAAATGGATTTTGTTTTTAGGCTCCTTCTCCTTTCAATGAACGTTCATTTTATCAACATGATGAGACCCTCTGTCTCCTGGTTTTATTAGAAATATTGCTTTCTTCCAGCAGTGACCTTAACTATAGTCATGGTGCAAAGGAATGCTGCAGTGTAAATGGATTGTTGTGTTGGCTTATGAAAGTCTGTATTAATCTAAAGCAACATTTCAGAAGTTGAGTCCTTTTTAAAAGCAGCTAATTCCCACATCATGGATGAATCTGATACCATGATAGGCTTTGAGTTAGGGCCTAGGAAATACAAAGAGCAGATGAAATCTTTTGAAAGAGTAAACATTGACTTTTTTAAAATGGTTAATTTCCCTTGGAGTTTTTATTTTCTTCGTGTTTGTTTCTTTAAAACTACCACAAAAGAGCCTGCTTTCCCCATTCATCATTCTAAGTGAATTCCATTTCATGTATTTTCCTTGTTTCCTTCTGTTTCTGAGCAGGAAAATGACCTGATGAAATATCAGTCAAGTGTCAGTTCCCAATTTAACCCCATCTAAACTAATTTTTCAAAACATGTTGATACCTCCCTATGCACCACTGCATTTATATGTTAAGCTTTCAGACCATTTTTTTTTGTGTTGAAACAGAATCAAACAGCATTATGCTCTGGAGCTGGAGCTGTGGGGCTTTTTTAATTTACTAGCGGTTTGGTATCAGAGGAACAAGGAAGGTGGTTTTTTCCCCTGGTACTCTGCTGAGTATACAAAACTTTTTGAACCAGTTCTTGTTAGATGAAGTAATAAAACTACTACCTCATTCATGATCTGAAATTAAAAGATTTGTTCTGCTTTAGCTTAGATTTTGAACAAAAGTGAAATCTGAAAGGACACGGTCTGTGTATCTGGAAATCACATTTTAAATGATTGGACACTAGGTTGAATAATCTAGCTTTGAAGTGAGAATCATACTTTTGTCTACCTATGTGTCATCAGTTAATAAAACCCCAGAAGAGGTGTCATGAATATACTACAGTGATTTGCAGAAACGGTACAAATATTGCAGCTCACCAAATGACTTCCTTAAAGGAAATAAATGCTAGTTACTTCTTTTGACAGAAAGAGAATGTTATTTTTGAAATAAGTTTTGATTTTCTATCCACTCAAACTAGTCAAAATTGTATCTTCACTTCTAGTCCAATGTGGCATATAGGTATATATTATAATTTGAAAGTGAAAATGTGTGCTGTCATTACTATCTATTCTTAAATTCTTTATATAATTTCTTTTTTGCTGTTCTGCTTCAGATTTTCCCACCCTCAAGTCCTTGTGTTGGTTTTGTTCGGGGTTCTTTTGTCATGATTTGCCTAAAATGCATCAAAGAGACCTGGAAGAGGTCACATCCCATTGATACTAACTGAATTTATTTATTTTAATTATATTTTAGGGACAGAAAGGTCAGATATCATAAAGTTAACTCACTGTACAACTTAGGCTGTGGAACTTGGAATAAATTACATATTTTAGAACAGCATGTGTTCTAGAATAGCACGCATCTCAAAAAATCAGATCATGACTGAAAATATTGATCTGATGATTTATTATCTTAAAAGTAACTTTGTTCTGCTGGATAGTTTTCTTCATTGTAAAATGACAACCTCTTCCAGTCTGTTTGCATAGCTCCTCATTCCTAGATCTCACACGTTCTTGTTGGAGATGTGCTTTTCTTGTATGTGGGGTGGGGTGGTGGGCAAGGCATTTGGCTAGATTAAGAAATTGTTCTCAGAAATATCTTCTCCACATTGGCAATCACAGACAGTGAGCAAATCATCTTCTAACAATCTAACCTAACAATCCTCTCATCAATGGACTAATTAGGCTATGCCTCACAGGTCCTTCACTGTATGATAGATATTTAGTATGATGCTTATTGTAGCTCTTTACTCAGCCTTCTGATTTTTACACATGCTTTCTGGAATGGAATAGGACATTATTTCTTTAATAGTCCCTAATGTTATAAGTAGAGGAAAACAGTCTCTTCATTTACAAATTAGGATTTCTTTCTTTGCCACAACTCATCAATTTCTCTGTTGTGACAGAATGGGATTTTTAAGGATAGAGAACTTACTTGTCTTTATTAGTGTCCTTTCATAACAAAGTCCTTCATGTTGTAAGCATGATGTTTGGCCCCTGTTGAGATATATGACCCGGCAGTTGGCTGTATTACAATGCATGCATTCTAATTAGTCTGCTTCACCAACTGACCCAGATCAATCTCCATCACTTACTCGTCTCAGTCTTTACTTACCGCTCCATCGCCTTTGTGGTCATCTGGGAATTGTTCTGAGAGAGGGTGTTATAATTTCCCCCACATCACGGGTTTTGTTGCAGTTTCTGCTGGTGCAATTCCTGTTACATGTCCTTGCCCTGGTGTGTGGATAAGCCTGATCAACCTGCCCGTTTCTTTAGGAAATGCAGCCTAAAGTAATTGCTTTCAGTGGCTGGTTTTCAGCAACAATGGCCAATAATGTACTTTTTTTCGCAGATGTTGACAGACTCCCAGCTTCCTTCCCTGGGAAGCTGCTGCTGTAACTCACTAGCAAGTGAGGGACCTGCTGCAATCTGAGCGTTGCTCTTAGTAAGGGCTGAGAACGTATGCTGAAAACCTACCAGTGCTAGCTCCGTTCTTGCCAAAATTCTTGCTGTCCTTGAAGCATCATCCCTGTATCAAAAATGCAAATGACTGAACTGAGTACATGTTCACTACTACTACCTGGACAAGCAACAAAGGATGATTCTCATGCCAGAGGAGATGAAATGCAAAGAGACTGGCAATTAATCACCGCGTCAGTACTGTGAGTTCTATGACACCACAGCTTTGCCTGTAGTCTGGCATTTTCTAACTTCTTTCTGCATGTCAACTCAGCAGTGCTTCCGCTTCTATTCTGTATTGTGATGTTTTTTCAATAATGATAACATGTTATACTGGAATTCAGCCTATTTACTGGGATCTTTTAGTGTTACGCAAACTTAGTTCCTTTTGAAATCTATGGAATGTTGCTATGGATTAGCTAGAAGTTACTTTAAGACAACACAAAACGGTTTAGAGAAGTCAAGACTGTTTATCTGTTGACCTAGTGATTGTTGGAGTTGGACATCTTGAAACTGTGGAAAACGGAGTTTAAAGTGTAACTATTTAACTCTGATCTATTTTTTTCCTACCAGATCTACAGTATTTTTTTTAAACTTCTAGTTGCTTCCACTGCCAGTATTTCTCTTGTTGCCTGAACACTGTATATGGTAATGGGGAAGCTGTTTCCACCTGCAGAACTGTCATTTTTACAAAAAGCAGTAAGCATTACTTGTATTTTTTTCAGGTAGGTGCTCAAAGTTCTCCTAAGTAAAATAACTTGGCAAAAGGCAACATGGCAGACATGAACAGGTGATAAATATTATTGCAGATTACTGATTTTATCCCAAAAGGCTGAGTCATGCTGCAGAGGCTGCTGAAGGAGGCATCCTGGAAACTGCATGTCTTTTAGGGGTCACACAGATGTGTCTGTTCAGCTTGTCATTCCAGCTGATGGCTGGGGGGTGTGACGGACAGGCAGAGGCAGCAGTGCTTGGCTCCCTCCAATACTGACTGGGTCAGGACGGCTGACAGCTTATTTAGGGGGTCATGTCTTCCCACAACGGGCTTCTCAATTTTTCCATACTGGGGTTTTATCTAGAGTTTCATTCCCCCTCCTGTTATTTTTTGTTTTAAATCATGTTTAGTTACACATTTTACGTACAACCAAGGAAACACTTCTTTAGTGCTTGGACTGTCACTGGGGACTGGGAACAAGAAGACAGCTGAAAATAAGAGAGAGAAAAAGTCTGAGAGGTCAATCAAGACAGAAAGCAGGGAAAAACAAGCTGGAAGAGGCAACCAGAAAAAATACAAACAGATTTAGAGATAGAAAATGTCTACTTCTCCGTAGACTTTAGTTCCCTAAAAGAAAACGGGGGGCTGAGTGAAGGAAGAAGTTTATATATAAGCCATCAAAGCTGGACAAGGGAGACATCAAATCAGAGGCAATACAGCATGTAAGCATGTCTTCAGATAGCTGTTGCTAAAACGTTCATTTGTTTTTAGACTGTCCTTGACCCAAAGAAGATGCCATTGGCTTCCCCAGCTACCATCGTTCTAAGCTCTGTTTCAGCCTGCTTGTAACATGTGCCAATGTCCTGTTTCTGTCACAGGGCATGATGGAATTTTATATTATTGTCAGGTATTAAGATTTAGCATTTACATCAAATTTTCATGCCCTAAATGTTTTAAAAATATTCTCTAATTAATCATCTCAGCACCTACACGGACTGTATGAAATTGTAGCTGTTTTGCAGACGGGGAAACTGCAGCTGATTGAATTGCTGGAGGCAATGCAAAAAGCGCTTCTGTCAGTCGCAGCACTTGGCTGCTTGCTTTATATTCGTATTCAACTCATCTTCCTGATTATTGTGTTCTGTACCTCTTTGCATTGATTTGATGCAATATGGATGAAAGTCGTTGATATTAAGGGTCAGCTCTGCGGTGCCTCTCTCTTCTTTGCTGGGGGGATGAGAAATACAAAGTGGCAGCTACCTCGATGGCAAGAGTCCCCTGGTTACTCAAATGCCTAGCACAAGAGCAAATTTTCCTGACAAGTATCTGCTGCTGATA
>Ga0181612_123007_pt1 | contig 11460 bp, 6 predicted proteins | sample HoacroProtozoa21_FD_119630 | JGI IMG/M metagenome (GOLD analysis project Ga0181612, IMG submission 119630) | Hoatzin crop microbial communities from Cojedes, Venezuel. Combined Assembly of Gp0051906, Gp0051904, Gp0051908
CTGAGTGACTCCACTGTAAAACAAACAAAAAACCAGCAAAGCCATAGCCTTCTTTCCCTGTTTATACCTTATGGAAGGAAGGGAGTCGGAGTAATTAATACACAAAGAAGGGTGATGTTAAATGATATTTTGATCCCATGCTAAATCTCAACAGGAATTGGTAACTCAATAGGTGAAGATTATATGCATTGATACAGCTACCTGAATCCATATAGTAAGGATGGGATTCACCTGACATCGTGTGGATGTCTGCAGTGTAGGCATCTACATCCAATCTGGTTACCCAGACTTCTTTATTATTGGTGGAGAGACACTGCCACTGGGGGTGATTCGTCTTGATTGGGATTAGATTAACCATCTAATGAGATGAACTCTGTCCTGAACTTCCCATTTCCCCATCTACGGCAAAAGGAGCCTGCGGTAACTCAAAGGTAGACACTAACAGGTAGAATTCATTTAAGCTGCCTAAAAGTTAGTGGTCGAAAATTGGCGTCATGCCACTTCAGTCAGTGGAACAAATTACCGTAGGAAGGCAATTTCTTCTCTCTTTAAAAATCATGCTGATATCCTTAATGATCTCTGTAGTACACTAGGGATTTATACACTACAAATGCTGGGTTTGGTAGCTTTTGAAGCTGTTCCAGATAGATTTTTATGAGGACATTTCAACATAGCCAAGTGTACCATAAAATAACTTCATTTACACTTTCTTACACACTACTTCTGGATCTGGCCTTTTCTTTATCTAGTCACCTTATGTGCTTTCTCAAGCAGATCAACAAAGGAGCAAAATAATTGTAATAATTATCCTTGGGTGATAAAGCAAGTCTGAATATTTTATCACTTTCAGTCACTTTTCCTGTTGATATTTCTGAGTGAAAATAGACCAGGGCCATGTTAAGTCTTGCTGTCTTTTTATTCTTGTTGGAGGAGTGGTTTGATGACTCATGTTGATTGGGAGTTTTTCCAATTTTAACATAGTGATTGGCGATGTTGCATATTTAAAAAAAATAATAAAAGAGCAAGCTCTTCTCCCTAGTCTTGTAGTAAAATAAGCATGAAAAACAACAGCAAAAATAAAAGTCTGAAAAAAATCCGATTTTTAAATTCACATTTTACTTCTTGTGTCCATATCATTCTGCTGCCTTATTCACAAGTTTTTTATGGCCAAAAGCTGAATTTCTAATGTAAAAAAGCAGATGCTACAGGTTCTCTAAATATACTTTGGGCTTTCTTAAAATAGGTATAAATTCTACTCAATATGTCATATTCTCCAGTGTATAAGAACCTCCAAAAAATGGTTTTAACTGTAAGGTGCTGGGTACAACTCACGGACTGGCCACTCCTTCAGCTGCTCTTGTCGTTGCTTAGTTGCTCACTGGAGTAGAAGGAGCAGTGCAGGGGCGAGTGGAGCAGTAACCTGCTTACTGTCATGTCCCTTTTTTGGGGAGGAAGGGAAGGATGTGTTATTTCCCAGTGCATACTCTGGTGTATTGTGTAGACAGTGCATAGAAGAGCACACCTTGATCTTCCTTAAAATCTTCAAAGTGCTCTTGCCTTCCTTCTCCTAAACAACCACAGATCGGCTCACTGAAGTTGAGAACGTCTGCTGCATTCAGTGTTTTCCCTTGCAAGAATTAGTCCTCGTCTTTTTTTAGTTAGCTTTTCTTCCTACACTCTCCTGAGCTTTCTCATCCTTCTTTGTCTACTGTCTTCAGCTATCTATTTTCACCTTGGCAACATACCTTTTCTCCATCTCAACATTCTTCTCTTCTTCTCCCAGAATTTTTGCTTTATTTTTCTTCTGCTTGATTTTATTCTGCTCTCAGTGATTTCTGTTGATTTTATTTTGCTCTGTGTCTCCCAACAGTCTCTGTACTTTCTCATTTCCTTTCCTTCATGTAGTTCTTAATTAACATGGGAAGGTAAATTGGTGATTCTTATGACTTAATAAAATGACATTGTTTACAATCAACTTGTAAGGTTGGCTCTTCTGGTTTCATGTATTAGCTCACTTTTTTCTTTCCTTTTTATGCATGTATAGAAGTATCTCCTTATGGGTGTTAAATACCAGGAGCAAATAAAGATTATATAAATCTATTTATATTCTAGGTTTTCTGTAAGTAGAATGAAGTTGTAGTGGCATTTAAAAATACATATAATCTCTGAAGCGCGTTTCCTTCACTGTAAGGGAGCCAGGATGATCATCGGTAGGCTTTGTCTGGGCTAGGTTTGCCAGTCCTGTTGCAACTTGAATGATCTGGGTTTCAAGCACGTATCTTCTATGACTGTAAACTTAGACACTTTAGTGAATGGTGAAAATGATAGTGAAACTGGAAGAGAATTCAGATAATTTACCTTTCAGTGCTCTTTCATGATTTTTAAAATTTTATTTGACATGGTTTTCAGTTTTTCCCCTGTGTTTATAAAAAGGAAAATACTCTAAGGATGGACCCTTTGTCTGAGCCCTCAGTGAAACCTGAAGCAGTAGGCAGAGGATTACCTGCCAGCTTGCTGTTTCTTCCTGTTTTCTTTTTCCTTTTGATGTCTTTACCATTATCTGTATTGGTCTACTTTTTAAACAAAGTTTCTTTTACTTCCCCTAGGGTTTTATTTATGAAAGACGAAATTGACACTGTTGGCAGTATTGTTTAAGTGTTGCTCTAACAGCTGCCAAATTAGGACTATGTTGTTGAAAACCTGAATTTATAGATCCTTCTTGCTAACAGTGAAGTCAAAATGTTTTGCTCTGCTCATGTACGCAGGCAAAGACTGAAATGTGTAGGATTTCTACCTTTCTGGTTTGAAGAAGTGGGCTAGGTAGGGCCATGGGGAAGTGATGTCATTTGCTGACTCATGAGACGCTAGCCACCAGGGCTGAGACCTGGAGAGGAGCTGCTTGGGTTGCAGGGGAGGAGAAGGCTGAGTGACGCACTTCTACACTTTTAGCGGCATCGGTCAACAAAATCTGCTGCATACAGTGTAGGAGAAGATGAGAGGTAACAAAGGACCATGACTAGCTGCTGAATGATGTCACCACACATCTGCAGAGTGGATGGTGATGACTCGCCACCTACATCACTGTGTCTTCACTGCAGAAGAAACTATTTGTAGCCAGCTTTTAGACAAGGCAATACCAGGTTTCTTATGTGACTGCTGAATAAGTGATGGGGAAGTCAGATGGAGAAGGGGAGAGGGTGTGAAAAGAAAAAAGGTGTAACTAAAAAAAGAAATGTCTTGAAAGTCTTAACGCTCAAGAGGTGGGCTTGCAGACCAGCAAAGCACACTCTGAATTTTCCATCAGCAATAGCTGATTATGATATAATTGAGATGAGACATTAATGGGAAGACAAAAAATCAGTGGAGATGTAAATAGCTTTACCGATTGCAAGATCAGATCTCATGTCTGGACAGACCTCTGCTTTATATGAATACCTCCACTATTGTGGTTACTTTTAACTCCCTTCTTTCCTATGGAAATATTTTGCCTTTAGCCGCCAGAATTTTTATCTGATAAGATTTTTTAAATTTCTTATGCCTTTTATCAAATCTTGCAGTAAATGTTTGTAGGTATTTATCCAGATTCCTTTCCAATCATTTATTGTTGTTGAATTTCATGTGTAATGTTGCTTTTAAAAACAAAAAAATGGAATCAACATCCCATTTCTTTGAAGAACAGAGAAAAAGCAAATCAAGGGGATATATTGACATGTATTTGCATGTGTGTATTGTATGTTTTATCTATAAAATAAAAATATTCCAGGTGGAAGTCCTTCAGGACTAGAAGGCTTTCATAGCACTCCCTCTAGTTGGAAGCACCTCCTATTTTTTCTTTCTGTTTTTGTGACTGTAGTATGTTATTTTCCTATATATTCGATGATAAATATTCAGTACGTGTATTATATTGTAATTACATTCAGACTTTACAAAGACAGGCATCTGAAGAATTAAAGATATTTCTGTTCCTTGCAAAAAAGAGAGTGTAAACAGAAGAATGTCTTGAAGATTTTGGCCGAGTGCCAAGTTATGTTCGGGTGTTTAACATTTGTATCGGTTTAAATACTTTCCTGTGTTACTATCATGTCCACTCTTGTATAGGGAGAAGCCCAACAGAAGAATCCCCAGTGTCTTTTCATGTTGCTGTGTAAATCCAAGGCACTGGCAATTAAAGATTGGAAATGGTATACGTGAAAAACACACTCAAAATATAATTAGAAGGTTCCTCCTTTTGTGGGCACTGCATGCATGTTTAGAATTTGTCATCAGTACATTTTTATCTCCAGTAATAATTTTCAAATTTAATTTTTCATATAGCTTTACTAAAAATACTTGCTCAAGATGTAATTTAAGCGTAAGTAGATCTACATCAAGATGTAATTTTAGAATAGGTAGATCTGTTTAGTTAGCTAAAATAATATTTTAAAATAATAAAAAAATGCTATGTTAATGGACAGTCATAGTTGTTCTCAGGTACGATTGTCACAGCTTTCTTGTTGCTGCTAGTTGTCCGTTACAGCAGACAATGATTTCCTTGCGTGCCATGTACCGGGTTTGTTTGCTTTCCTTGGCAATGGCTATGGTAGCAGGAAGGCAGATGCGCCTGTGCAACGCAGGTGTGATTACAGTTAGCGCATGTGCATTTCGGATGCCTGGGCAGTGGTGGTGGTTTCAGGTGAAGTTTCTTCTGCCAGCTGTGTGCGTCACCTCAGAGATAGCAAAGGGGCTGTGTGCAGGTGCCAGGATCCAAAGCCTTTTCCTGGCAGTAATTGGTGTTGGTCTGACAGGCTCTGACAGAGGATTTCAGCATCCTTCAACAGTTTGTACTGGCCCTTCAGTTGTCTTTTCAACAAGAAATAAGCTGCAAAGAGCATGCTGAAGAATGGCTAACTGGTCGAATACGGAATTTTGAGGTTTGTTGTAATATTGGGAAGGTTGCTGAGACAAAGCCTTAATATTTCACTCAGTGGTGCCAGTGATTCCCAGAACATACATAATGGACATGGGCAGGCTTATTTACACAGGAGTTGTACTGTGTCCAAATGAAGGAACCGCGCGTAAAACCTGAAGGAATATTGGATGTTATCTGAGGAGTGTGGCATAGTACAGCTGGCATCAGTGTCTTGGTTTTGGCAGTTTTAATGGCTGCTGAGAATGTTCCTCCTGCTCTCTTTCACAGATGCTCTCACTCCTTCTTTGTGTAAAAGCACTTGTTTGTTTCTCTCTTTTTCCGCTTGTCTCCTTCTTCCTTGCAAACAGTAAGGAACATCTTAACCGAAGTTTGTCAGACACAACTCTGTAACCTCCCCAGTGTTCCTGAAGAGTTACGCTTTGGGTAAGAGGATCACCATGTGGATCCACGTCCCAGTGGGGCACAACTCATTGCTGAAGTGGAGAGGTTTTTGGCTTGCTTTGCGCTCAGGATGACATGTACTTTTTTGATGGAGCTTTTTCTGAGAACTGTTTGTCCTCTTATGAGGCCAGGAAAGGTGAAACAAGTCATCTCTCTTGTTCTAGAGGAACAGAGCTGAGAATGTCCTCTTTACAGCCGAGAATTCAAGGAGTGTAAGAGCCTGACTGTCTGCTTGATAAAACCTTGCAAGAATGTTTGGAAAAGCCAGTTATGTAGATATTGTGGTGATGATCACAGTATAAAAACTTTGACAGAACACACTGAAAAACATCCTGTGAATATCCTGTCAAAATAACGCAATTTAAAAAAATTTCTACTATAAGCACTTCTAACTATAAATTTTGTAACAAAAGTAAAAACATAAAGCTTTTTAGAACAGTGAATGATAACAAAAAGTAAGGCTGAGGAGAAATTGTAACCTGGAGTTTAAGGCTATAACATGTATTCAATAATTGTGACCCAGTTTAATCCTTTTGGGTAAATGATGTAGCTTCATCTCCTAGGAGAGGCAGGAATCAGAGTGTGTGCAAGATATTATGAGTCATTGCGTTAGACTTCAGAAGGTAACATATGCTTGACTCAGTTTGCATGAATAGAAACTACTTTTTCTGAAGACTAGAATTTAATTTGTCATTCTGCAACATTAGAGCAATTTATTTTTTTTCTGTGAATTTTGAAGAAAAAGCACATAAGAAATGAGTGGAAAAATAATAGTATTTGAAAAATTGAATAGCACTTAAGGCATTTAGGCAAATTGTAGACCTGAAAGAAAATGCCATTATCAAAATAATCCTAACACAGTAACAATTATACACTAGATTGTAAAAGGAATAAATTAGAAATATTTCAGACTAGAAATCAGAAACTACACGTTCTGTGTAGTGAGTTAAGACAGTCAAGATACTAGAAGTGATGTGTTCGAGGGTGTGAAAAGATGAACACTCCATTATTATGCCAGAGGTTGAATTTCTTTCCGTTTTAGCAGAAAAGCTGACCGTGCACACCCAGGAAACCATTTACCTCACCCTAGACAAGGTTTGGAAATACAGCTAATCATTTACTGCGTTTTAACTAACAGAGTAATAACTGCTTAAATCATTCTGTCTCCAGCTAGCTTATGTACAGCTCTTCCCATATGAAGATGTTTTTTGCCTAGTAATAGGAAGCAATTGGCAGCCGATTTTAAAGGACATATTTAAAGGATACATTTTAACATACTTAGTAAATATTTTTGGGTTTTTTTTTTCCTCCCAGATGGATAAACTTGTAGGATTAAGCTTTGTTTTCCAGCAGCTCTGAGAAATGTTCTCAACTCTGTCCCTGTCCCCTCCAAACAAAACCTTTCGTATGAAAGTTAGATATAAAGCTAATACGATATGAATGATACAAACAATATAATATAAATATCGTAAATACATATAAATAATAAAGTTAAAGATATAAATAATTAGAAAATAACAAGCACAGCCATATTTGGGGTTAATAATGTTTTCTTTGGTGTGCTTTACTAGTATTTAATCTGACAAGTAGTCACGCACAAAGAATTTTAAATGTAGTATTTTTTTTCTTTGAAGAATGGCTTTCTGTACAACCACGGATTTTTCAAACAAACATTGGGCAGAGTTGGTTCTTGGGCTGAGATGGGAGGAGGGAGGGAAAAGCAGCAACTTGGTGCTGGGCATGCATCTGGTACAGCGAATGCTGCCAGACCCAGGAGAACTACCAGAATGAAGAGTTCCTTTTAATGTCATCTTTGTGTTTCAGTAAGCACTTTATTAATGAACGCTACAGCCTGGCAAAAGATCAAATGCCAGATTAAGTCAAGAAGGCTTAGTTAAAGTTACGTGGGTGACTTGAAAGAAATTCAAAACCATAGTTATGTTTAACTGTATTTCTGTTTCCCTGGGTTCATAATTGGCCATTTTTAGAGTAATTGTAGCGTATCTTAATGCTTTTCTTCTTAAATATCTAATGCTTCCTCAAGTTTATCTACAAACTTCCTTCAAAAATTTCCATATATACATATAAACAAGAAACTCAAGAATTTCACTGCATTAAAAATTCTTTAGAGGTATTAAGTACGTGACTTAGGCTGTATATTTAGATATTTGGAAACCAAATATTTAAACAAGTAAAAGGCAAATTCATCTGTGTATTTTGTATGCTTTCTTCCGTTTTGGAGAAGCAGAAACAAACTTGACCGTATGGTGGATGTTCTCAAGCTTCTGGTTTCCATCTTGAGATCTCCTGCAGTGTGTGTTTCCTTCCTACCATGTTTCATTCCTTTCTGTATCCCGTGCTTTTCCGTGTCCTCCTTATGGTGAAGATTCCATGAAATTAAGTGGTAAAATTATAGTACTAGTGTTGCTGTTTTTCATGAATAAAATACCATTGTTCAATAAGTTATTAATGAACAGTCTTCCATTTTCCTCTGCAAAAACACGGCAGTGGCTACCATTAAAGGTAGATACTGTCTTTCAGATTGGCTTTGGCCTCCATTTTGTTAACGAGAACAGCGCTAAGCAAATAGCAGTGTCATCTGGATGAAAGATGTCAGTCTTTAAGAATTAGGGTAAACTTTATCTCTTGGGTACTAAATGGGAGGTGCCAGGCATTTTGAAGGAAAAGAGATTTTCCTCAGAATATTTTGTAAAGGTGTTGTTTTTCAACCTCTGCTCAGGTATGGAAAACTCAGTTTGGAAGGATAACAGTGATATTATTATTATTATATGTTATTACTATGAATATATTTTTTGAAAGTACCTGAGCAGATGATTCCAGTAGAGTTTTAAGTATATCAGAAGATTGCTCTAAGATTGCTAGGAGAAGATCAGATGCAACCTATGGTTTCCTAAAAAAAAAAAAGCTCATTATTGTTATCATTAAGTCCACTTAATGTACCTGTAATATTGAGTAAATCCATCTTCCTCTTCATGCAAGGGAAAATGAAGTACTTCTTTTCATCAGATTTTTCTCTTGATTTCTATAAATCTTAATTTTTTTTTTTTTCCCTGGGCAGATACTGACTCCTATTATGTATGCCTGCCAAGCTGAGCATGACTGGGACCCAGCTTTAGTTGGTGCTTGCCTGTGGACTTGTGCAGTGCATACAAATGAAGGCTCTGTGCTCCCTCTTGCAGCTTTTATCCAGTCCCTACTGCTTGCGTGTGTGGTGGGGGAGTGTTCTTTAAAACATACTTTTACATTCAGAGCAGTAACTAAAACATAACTCTTACATAAGTGTTTAAAATGCTGTGCATTTTGATACTACTGACTTTTTTATACACCCCTCTAGGAAAGGAGAGGGTTAGCTTTATCACTTGTTCTTCAGTGAGGCACTCAGTGGCTTGTATATCAGCGTTTATGCATAAGACACCTGAAGAAGTCCATAAAGCTACTAATTTTTTTCTCACTTCAAAAGCTTAGTAACATCCGGAAGAATGATTTATTTTGGGGTAATTATACTCTTTGTGCTTCTGTACTACCCCGTTTAATATTCACTTGTTGATCAAATTTAGGCTTCCTGTATGTTTTGAAACCCTGGGTGCCAGAGCCTGTGATTCCAGCAGTTCACTGTGTAGAACTACTTCTTATTTTAAAAGCACATCATGTAAAAGAGATCAAGGAGTGAACCTCTCAAGTTGTGTGTAAATCTGCCTAATTTTGTCCTGTAATGCCCAGTGCCTCATCAGGAGAATTTTAACTTATTTCCTTCTTTTGTACTGTTTAGTATGTCACTTGTACAACAGCTACCCACAGCTCAAAATATAGATCTGTCCACATAAAATCACATCAGTAATAGTGAAGTTCCTAATGCATTTCATGGTTTCAAGGCTGAAAATTTACTTAGAATGGGTTGTTTGGTTAATTTGCTTTGCATAATATTTTCAGGTGTGTCTTTATAGGATTTGGGAAGCACGATTATTTATTTTAACAGTAACGCTGGAAGTACAGTCAACTTACAGCAGGATGAGAGTTTTGGTAGGCAAAAATTAAGATCCAAGCAGCTGTAACATTAATGTGAGGTAAAGAAGGAAAAGACAAGGGGAAATAGAGTAGGATGGATATTGATGGGGAAGGAGATGTTGAAACATACTATAGAAGAAAGGTTAATAGCATCTTGAGCTTGTGTCCTAGTATATACTCTGCACAGAAAATGGAAAAAAAACATTGAACCTGCTAGTTTATGATCAGGCTAGATTAGCAAAACATGTAGATGAGCCTACTTGTTAATTAAAAACTAAGTATATGTTTCTTGCATCTGCTTAGTATAATGTTTATTTTAAAAGGTATGTGTAGCATTTTGCATGGCAGGGGTTTACATCGCTACAAATTGAAGGTAGTATGTTTAGCTGCCACTTCATCTTTTCCCTTGCTCCCAAAAGGAAAAAAAAAAAACCCACCCTGTATTAGTTGAGTTCTGCAACAGTGATTCTCTGCCCTGGATAAATTTAATACATGCACTGTCAGTAAGATGTTTTAATCTTGAGTGATGAACGTGTTGTAGACCACCGAGATAGTCTGTTTGCAATAGACACGATTAAGTTTTTAGTGGGATGGTGACTTCTGTCAGTTGACTTTGAAATAGTGGTGACTCCGATATCTACCCATATGTCATAGGGATCAGTTTGTGCAGTGCTGTATACCTTATCTGCACTTTTCCATCTGTACTTAAGCAGCAGATAGGGTTTTCATTTCTTTTGTTGTGGAGAACTCTTGGATTTTTTCTTATTGGTAAAAATAAATAAAACTCCAGGCTAGACCTGCTCCCCTGTTCGTTTTTTTCTGGATTATGTATAGATTCCTCAGAGGTTCCCAGTTCCCGTGTCAGTTTTTTTCCTTATTCTTCCACATTATTGAAATAAAATAGCTTCTCCTCTTTGGCTTTTCTGGAGAGTTTCTTCCCTTATTCTTTCTGAGGTAGTTTGTTCTAGATTCGTTGTGGAAACTTTAGGTTTCTTGGAGCCTTTGTCATGATGCTCTCCCACAAGTCCCCTTTGAGTTTAGAAACTGCTAGCATCTCTGTGTAGGGCTCTCAGCTTTTCAAAGCCTCTGGTCTCCTGTTTTTTGGCAGAGCAAATAATCTCTCTCTAAAAGGAGATTTCTTCCCATTTTAACTTTGTCTGATGCTTTTTTCCTCTGATGTAACCCACAACCTACATCTGAATATCTCAGAGGAGGCAAACAACTGAGCTAAAAAAAATATCTGAGCATAGATTCCTCTAAATGGTTAGTCTCTGCTTTGCTTTGGTTTCAAAAAATAAAAATCATGATGATTATGAAGCCGGTTTGGGCAGTGCAGAGCCTTTCTGAGCTTGTTTTTTGTTTTATCACAGCTTGAATAGTATGGCTTTAGAGAATTGGTGTATCTGCTTTGCTCAGGTCTTGGACGAGAGCCAAGTGTCTGCCACTTGGTCTGTACGCAACCTAAAATTACTCAAAGTGGACTGATAAAGTGCACGGAATGACTGAGGAGCTGGTGACTGTGATACTGCCACCCATACCTGAATTTATTGTTATTTTGTAGCTTGGGAAGTTTGTTGTATTAGCTGCTGCTTTGGGATTTGCAGGCACTAATTTTAATTCATTTTCATCTTTTTTCAGCCTGAGTGTTTTGATCTGTTGCTCTGGATGTGGTTCTACTTACTGCGCCATCTTTTTGTTGCCTCCGAAAATAGGACAGTCCAAAAATCTTCAGTGAGAACCTAAGTGCTTGCTCACTAAGCAGAGATTCACTGTACATCTGTGCGAATCCAGTTATCTAATTCATAAAAGCCATTAAAGATGGTGTTCTTTGAATCCATAAGGGGTGTTGGTCCTGAATAGCCCAGCATTTACTTGTGTGCTGCAGCACAGAGATTGAGGTCAACCAAAAGTTGAAGCGTTAGTTTTCTGTGTCAGATTGGAGAGGCTTGAACCAACAGGCCTTCAGGAAGAGCTCCTCAGCTGTGAAACGTTTCCTTTTCTTCTTCTTCTTCTTTTTTTTTTATTTTTTTTTTTGCTTGGGTTTTAAAAAATTTTTTTTTAATTTTCTTTTTTTTTGGCTGTGA
>Ga0181612_131570_pt1 | contig 11460 bp, 8 predicted proteins | sample HoacroProtozoa21_FD_119630 | JGI IMG/M metagenome (GOLD analysis project Ga0181612, IMG submission 119630) | Hoatzin crop microbial communities from Cojedes, Venezuel. Combined Assembly of Gp0051906, Gp0051904, Gp0051908
CTGCCCTCTTTTAGTTTAGAGCCATTCCGCCTTGTCCTATCACTACATACCAGTGTGAAAAGTCCCTCTCCATCCTTCCTTTAGGCCCCTTCAGGTACTGGAAGGCTGCTCTAAGGTCATCCTGGAGACTTCTCTTTTCCAGGCTGAACAGCCCCAACGCTCTTAGCCTGTCCAGTCCTTTTAATTCAGTTTGTTTCCCTCAGTTGAAGGTCGGTCTTTTCCTTATTCGTCCCTCTCTCACCCCATATGCTGCTTCAAAATGCCAGTCATGGCAATGAAAGCAGAAATATCTAAATAAACATTTTGATGACTATTTTAGGTCATTCCTGTGGGCCTATATTCATACAGCTCTGTCCACTCCCTAGTGGTCACTGGCCTATGCAAATCTAGAAGAATATACAAGCATAAAACAGAAACGCAGATTTGTGGGGTTGTGGTGACTCTCAAGGATTTTTCATTAAAGAGATTACTTTCTCCAGCACCAAAGGAGAAAGAAGAACATCAAGCACAACTGTTACAATGTATGAGGGAGTAACCAAGACAGCAGAAAGAAGCTTCAAGTGGCTAAATCATTTCCTTTTTCTCAAGGCTTATGACAAAACTGTAGTAAAACTTGTATTGCTTGGATATGAACCAGAATTAGAGGCCAAGATAAATGCATTTGAACATGCAATTCAGTGTCTCTTAGCCAAATTGTGGTACTTTACATGCTCAGTAATGAACTATCTTTTGGCTCTGCAATACCAGAGAATGTATTAAAATCTCGTTCTTGAGAAATAACTGCACCAATTTTTACTTTTTTATTCAAACATCTACGGCTCATGTGATTTTTGAAGAGAAAGGCTCATGTAATGTGTATGTAGCACTGCCAGTGTATTAGCCGATGCTGATGCAAAACCAAGAGAGATGAAAAGGATATGGGCTCCAAACTAAAACACCTTAGAGTAAAAAGGAAGAAATCGAAAAAAATACAGTAAATAAGGAAACTAAATACGTGTAAACTATGGGTAGAAATGTATAAATAAAATTCAGCATTCATTTTAAGCAACTTCTTTTCCATGCTCATCTCCTCCTAATTATGACAATTTAAGCACTACAATAAATTTGTTGAAGTTGATATTCTCTATCAGTTAAGATATCTACGTGCTCACAGTGGCTAATCTGTGGTAGTAAATGTGTGCCTACATCACCATTTTCCTATAGATAGTATCCTTATTTTTGTCAGTGTGTGGATGTCATTCTAAATTGTGACAGTGGAAGGGGATGATTCATTGAATCATTAAATATTTCTTGTTTCTTTGCCTCTTTTTGTAACTTTTTCAGTTCATTCATTTTTTTAAAATGTTTTTAGACTTCACTGATGTCACAATTCCTGTCCAAATAGGTCACAAACATGTACAATCTTGAGAAGATGACTAAAATATTTGTGCATGTACACAATACAATATGATCACATATGAGTATAGCATGCATCCCATCTACTTCATGAAAATACCACTGAGAAAATTGCTGAAGCCTGAGTATCCACATTGCCTTCAACAATGAACTTCAATAAGTTAATAAACTTAACAAAATAAGCAGACATTAACTTTCTGTCGAGAAAGGATCCTAATGCAGTGTACATCATTGTAGACTACTGTCATCACCCTTCATTGGCCTGTATTAATAGAAGTATGCTTAATCAGATTTATGTTTTACACTTTAAAATATGTTTGCATTCCATGTCTATTTTATATTTTATATTTTAAATAATATTTCACACATACATGCACATGCATACAGTTGTGCATTCATTAACTTGGACTGAATAAAATATAAATAATAACTGTCAAAAGAGGAAAAAAACAAAAAAAGCACACATTAAAAAAAACCCTTTTATGATGACAGGTATTTAATCTATAGTAAATGCATTAGTTCATTCTGTGTGAAAAAACATTTTATCATATTATATGTTTATTATTATTAATGTGTAGCATGACTGAATTTCAAACTGTAGTGCCTTAAGTAAACAATGAGTTAGTCCCATTACAGGATTACTCTAACATTGCCAAATGAACAGAATTTTTATTTAAAATTTTTTCTTTTTGCTGTTTGTATTTAGGCAGTATAGGAAAATTAAAATATACTCAGCTAAATAGTGTTCTCTGTGTGAATGAACTGAAGGAAATCAAACTGGACTTTTGGGTTTTGGGTTTGTTCATCATTAATCTCGTAGAGCAAGATCACCTAATGAGTCAGAGAGCTTAGTCATGTCTCGCATGCCAAGTTTTTATCAAAGAAGAGGGATCTAACAAAAAGGCCTTTGGCTAAATTGAGTCTTTGGGTTGTAGGCTGTTTGCTCTTGCAGTTTGCAGTCTGAACTTTGCAAATCTTGCCTTGAGCAGCAGTTTGCAATTCCCATAAATGGTTTACAAGTGTGCTTAAATGGCAGTGTTTCCAGGAAACAGTATGGAAGTGTATACATGTGTGTGTGTGAGGGGAGGCATTTCAAGAAAAATCTTACATTTACAAGTAGGGTTTTGGTCATCAAGTTCCATCAGACTTAGTTTTTTCAATGTGTTTATGTTGTTGTCTCCGTTTCTGTAAAGAAGTTTGTTTAACTTTCTTAGTGTCTCTGGATAAACTTTCAAAACTGAACACCTACTCTGCATCCACAGTGTGTGAAAACAGAAAGATAAACACTCAGAAAATGGAAGCATATTCTTCTGTACTCTTCTACAACAGTCTCCTTCAAAGTCATGGGTGTGTATTCCTGAGAAACTCTTATTTCTCTTAGTTTTCACTTCTGAGGAATTAAATTATTCAATTTCTTGAAACAATAAATTCAACAACTGTTGACAAAAGAGAAAGATTTTAAGATACACATTTCTAGATAACTGACTCCCAAGAAATATAAGACTAATCAAATAAGCTGAACAGGTTTTTTTAAAAGGTAGCAGATCCTCTTCTTTTCAAAAGTCAAAACAATCTGCGCATAACTCAAAATCATTTTTGACAGAGAAACTGCCTTTCGACACAGCTGGTCTTGAAGAAATTGGGACCTAACCAGCTCTTTACAGGTCACAACTTGGGCCGATAAACGGTGCACTGGGAATACAACACTCACCTACTACAGTAGTACATTGCTATCACTTTGCTATGTGAAGACAGACTAAGAAGACCACATATCTAGCCCCAGAACACTCACTTGCAACCTTTTAGATCTCAAAAAAATAATAGAAGGGAAGCCCTTAAGAATCGAATAGATAAGGGGACAAAAATTCACATTTTCCTCTTCTTCCCTAGCACAGCACACGACCAACTGAAAGTCGAGTTCACTCTGTAATATCTGTGAAAAATACTACACAGTGTAACCATGGCAAAGAACAGGAAATTGGACCATCATATCACAAGCTTAATCTCTGAATGCTAGAAATTCTTTGAATACTTCGTTCTCTGCAAGACTCTGTCCCTGATCATTATCCCAACAATAGGTGAAGCTGAAAACTAATTTTCTCAACACCAAATTCAAAGAAGTTCCTGAACCTGTAAGTACTTTTCTGCAGCTAAATAGAGTGCAATTTAATCTTTATGCTCTGTCAAACATTGAACAATTCTCTCCGTATTTTTAAAGGAACTTTTATATCAACAAAGATATCAGAGAGATTCAACTGCATGATAGGAAAGCAATGAATACAGCTTTCTGGTGTATTAATATACAGGCAATTTAAAAATAAATTTCGTAAAGTATTTGTATTTTATTAAATAAGCTATTAAAGACTATGTTTATATTTAATGTGTGAAAATATTATATAATTTGCACATAAATTAATATTTCCTACATATAATTTTGCATGCTAAACAAATTGCTCATATAAAATGGTGATTCTGTAGATAAATGATTTTGTGCTCATTTTGGTTGATGGTATAATTTTGGTTTTCCCTTTTCTGAGCCAACCTTATTTTGATATGCAAAGTACTAAGAACAGAAATTACTTATTGTCAATATGGTAACTTTGAGTACATCATGCAGGAGTGCTCCTATTATCCTTTACTCAATTCATTTCATAATATTAATTTAATTCTTTCAGAAAGCTCACAAAATGCGAAATTAACTATTTAGGAAGGTAGATATTTGTTAAAAATCTGATAGTGGTATCTTATGATGATTTTTATCTATTAATATTTTATAATAAATACTCTCCAACATTAGTGAGAGACAATTGGGGAAGGTAACTCTTTCTCTATTCTTTATGAAAAGCTACTCCTACAGTATATACAAATATATTTTTTCAGCAACTTTCTCGTGCTTACACTTTCAGCTTACAATCTTAAATGGCATATATCATAAACTTTTTTATTAACGTTACACGTCTGCTCATATTTCCAAGGTGCATAAACGCCAATTCTACCATCGTAATGCATAGACGTGCCCATCTCTGTGTAGACTAGTTACTTCAATTATTCCAGTTTTTATATTTCATAAAAAACACAGGCCTGTTAACAAGTATGTCTTGCTAGTGAGGTAAAGAACTGAAAAGAGCAAGAATTAGCTGCAACAGGAGTAATTAATTTTATGCATCGTGGGGGTCGATGTAGCTTGAGAATTAGCATGACTAGGCTGCTTAAGCAAAACAGTGTGATTTAACAGGCTTGCTGGAAAAGACAGCCAAGAATAGCCATTGAGAAAGTTCTGATAGTGCACATGGTGTGGGTTAGCAAAATAAGATGTGTTCAAGGATTTGGGGGCAGTCTGTTGCTATTAGATTTGTGCATAGTTACCAATTATAAGGGAATGTGGGGCGTGTGAACAGTGTGTGATTTATGTCTGTAGCCTATCCGATGTAAGCGTAATCGTGTGTACAGATATGGTAAATGCATATAGCTGCACAAGCGGGAGAATAAAGTGTTACGACTGAGTATCTTAGCAATGCGTGTGAGAGTCGTTCCCATCCTTTCACGGATGCTGAGACCCGGCAATGCATAATGTTGACAGTATCACACGAAACGTTTGGACACAGGTACAACTGACTGGATGTGTAACTGAGTTTCCCCTGAGGCTGCTGTTCTGTTATCACTGAAGACTCACACTTTGTCTTTTCAAAATATTTTTCTCTCCTGTTTGTAACACCCAGTTGGGTAAACTAGGATATTTCAAAGACCGTTTCAGGTTTTGACCCTATTCAGCACCACTGTCTGAGATCATGATGCTGAGCTGGCAATATCCAGGGAAAAAGGTAGACTCCAATTCTGGATCAACTAAAAACTCCTTTCCTGAAAGAAATCCATGCTCTATAAGCCAGATTTACACTACCAGACAACAAAATTTACCTGAATATGAATTTGCTTTAAAATGTCAGCATATGTAGGACTGCAAATTACCTATGTCAGGCTATTCACAACAAACCAAACACTGTAAAAGATTTCTCTTTTGACTGTGAGGTACACATACAATACAGCTAAGATAAATGATTGTGTTTAGTTCGATGGATTCCTTGGCTCTGGCTCACCAGCACTCCTCAGACTATTTACTGTAGCAGTTTAAAATATTATGCATTTTAGAGTCTTCTAAATCATTTTCTTATCAGAAGACAGTCTCTGAATTGGGAAAAAAAAATACTGCAGTTGTGTAGTTCATGAAAAAGTCATTAGAATATGCACAGGATGGTGAAACTAGGAGTAAGAGTGCCACACTTCATAACTATCAACAAACTAACAAGTACATAAATCCTGCAAGACAAAAATTTACTGATGATGATAACTGGCAGTTCACCATGAATGCAGAGGGGATCAAGGGTGCTCAGCACTGATTAAAATTAAATCACACTTAATTTACTTATCATGCAAAGCTTACAATCCTTTTAAAAATTTTCTTTTTCTTTTTTTATCACTGAAGAATATTCCCAGTAAACAGTTATCCTCAAAAAAAGTGGTTTACATGGTAAGCAATAGATATTTTCACTGAACTCTTCACCAAGTAAAACTGATTATTAAGAAAGTCAGTAAGAAGATAATTCTTTATTGTATTTAATTTTTGATAACCTGGAGATAATGATCAATAGCAGTTTAACGTTGTGGTAAAAAATTGATAGAGAATTGAAACTGTGCCACAAGCGCAAAGGTACTACAATTTTGAAACCTTGTCAAAGAAAACACTGAGGTATTTTTATTTTTATAGTTTTCCTACAATCTGCTGATAGTTTTAGTATGCTCTGTTCTAGCAGACTGAAGGAAAAAAAAATTCTCTTTGTTAGTTTTGTGGTGAAAACCTTAAGTGATATCAGACAGAGCTAAACATATGCACCCACTCTTTGAACCACCATAATTTGTCTTGGAATTACACAGAAAAAGGAAACTGTATACAGCAAACTTTAATTTCATACAGATTTACTTGTGCTGTGTTCTTTCATGAGAAGAAAAAAAACAACCAAAAGCAGCAGGTTGTTAGGTAAGACAGTAACATATCTGCACCTGTAATAGTCAAATTTCATTTTAAAAGGATATTGTGGACAGATTATAACAATTCTGGAAACACATTCAATATTTTGTTCTGGTTTTTTAGTGTGAATGCCACTAATTTAACAAAAATTAAAAAACGCTAATAATATTTTTTTAAGCCATGTCTTCACAGTAGCCTTTACATCATGAAACCAGGTCAAATATCCCAGACTGTGATACCTAACACTTAAAGCCTCTTTCCTCTCAGTATTTATAACAACTTGATTTATATCCAATAGAACAGTAAAATAGGGTGAAATACTAGTTTCTTTGCTTTTTAAGACTGCTGTACAGCTTTGCTTTTAGAAATACTGAATTAGTAAACAGACATGGCAATAAAAATAATCAATGTTTCATAATTCAAAACATAATGCAGCAACACAGAACAAACATAAAAACATGAATTCAAAGTAAATCCACAGCAATTTAAAATCTGAATCTCTCAGCAGATCAAAACAGAAAATTCAGATCAAATTCTGCCACAAAACCATTTATTTACTCTAAATACAAAATTTCCATCATCTCCCCTGTATATAGGCCGTCACCCATCCTCCTTTGCACATTAAAATCAGACGAGTTGAAAAATCATAGAGAAACACCTACATGCTGAATTGGTAAGATACTCATGTTTCTATAGTTGTCACTTAGGTAAAAGTATTTAATACACTCCATAATTTTGTTGAAGTGTTCTTCAAAAGCAAAGGTATGACAATTTTTATTAGTGATTATTCCATTACATCCATGTTTGAATTGCCTTAGCTTTATACCTGATTTTTACCTACTAAAAGAATTAGTAAGCACAGTATCTTGGGCTTGTATATTTATGTTTGTTACTCTCCGTTCCTCATTTTTTCTTTTGATATGAGAATAGATCTGATTCCTAACAACTAGTCCCACAGATTCTGCAGGTAGGCTGATGGTTAAACTAGTGAGTTACTTTCAGTTTGAACAGACTGAAGGACAATTATGCTCTTATGTACATTTGATGAACTCATTAGCCTTCTAAATAATTTTCCAAATGTCCTAATAGGATTAGATTAAGAGGTATGTCTGGCTGGAGTGAAAGATTTGCTCTTCAAAATGGATTTGAACAAAAAATACATGGAAAAAGGCACGAATTGAAAATTTACTTAAATACAACAAAACAAATGTTTCCACTTATGCATGAAAGGATATTTGGGAGGAAGGTCTTGACATCCATTTTTAGGCCAGACCTATATGGTGCCAACAATGTATAAAAAGAACACAGATAAAAGCATCACTATCAATTCCCTAATGAAATATCTCAGCTTCTGACCCTGAAGTGTCTGCAAAGCTGCTAATATGCTTAAAAGCTCTTCACTGGGCAGCTGCTTAGGATTTTAGATGCTGCTGAAAGATTTTGTGAATATTCTGGCATGAAGCATTTTTAATAAGACTGGAAGCAGAGAGTGAAATGCAGGAGTATAGTTCTGAATTTCTGCGGAGCCAGGCTCCTGCTAGGCTGTGCTGTATGGTGGGAAAGGAGGAGATGGCTTTTCTCCTGTGGAAAATAATTCCCTGCTTCTACTGCATTTCCACTCATGCCTGAGGAGGGCTCAGTAGGTATTGTAAAGAACTTGGAGCCTCTGCAGGTGCCAGGGTCAAATCTTCTGGAATCTTGTAGTTGCCCTGAGGTCCTGAATCATGCAAAAGGAGCCATTGCCCACAAAACATTGCAGTGTTCCGATTCTTAAAATAAAAAAGCGAAGGTGTTATATGTCAACCCGTTCTACCCTACTTGATGCAGGGAGTTTTCATAAATATCAGTTACATCATCTCCACAGCCCTCAGAAAGGAAGAAGTGAATGTCAGTAGCAGATGTACAGGATTAAGCTCACACATTCCCCTCTGTGTGCATATGTGTACCATAACTTGTCCTTATCACGGTCCTTTTCCAAAAGTAACCATTTTGTCTATCCATGTAGTTTTCAATGCTTGTGCAATAGATCTCCAACATCTTTCAGTCCAAATGTCCGATCTTAGCATTAGAAAAATAGCAAACTGCAGAAGAACACAAGAAATGACAAGTAACACGTGGCCAAAGACATGTCTTGAACTACTTTCATTACAGCCAGAAGAGGATGTTGAACACACACAACACACCAATTGTTCAACATTCTCATTTCATACCAGACCAACATATATGTGGGTGTTTTTTTTGTTATTTGGGCTTTTTTTTAAGCTGAAGCATGTAATTTTGAAGTCAATTTCTTTTAGAGACATGGTGATAGTAGTACTAAGGGCTGTATGGGGAAAGGTATTTGGTTTGGTTTGTTTTTTTTCAAACCACAGGTTATACTTTTTCTCAAGCCACTCTGTCACTTACTGTCCAGCAATTATGCAGCTGTGGTAAACGATCATATCATAAAGGCAGTAACCAGAACCAAAATCTTCTAGATAACCAGTTCCACACCTCTTTCATCTCAAAGTGCAGGCACACATTATTAAAAAAAAAAAAAAAAAGAAAAATAATCCAATCTCAGCCTGACTTTTAGATCATAAGGTTTGATATATAAAAATGGATAACTATGGGCACAAGGGAGGAGAAATCCTGTAAAATGTGCAGTTTTGACCTGCAGTCATTTAGAGACAATAAACGTGAACCCCTACTGTGACATTTCTATGGAGTTACATCTTTAGGGCAGAACAAAGCTTTAAGAACCACCTCTGAGTGATATAACTGATCATCATATCATGCTAGATTGAGCTGAATGTAAGTGTCACGCTGGCAGCGCTCAGATTGCATTGCTTCTGCTCTTACCTATCTAACAGATGTCATTTTATGTCAGCAGGAGACTTTTCCACATCCTCTGTCCTAGTTGCTAGTTCCAATTTGCATGTTGCCACTGGGCAAGACATTCACAAACATTTGATGGGCTTTCATTGATAGGCTGCTGAAAGTCTGATTTCTCAGTGTTTAGAACTTAATGTTGATTCAGCTGGGATCTGGTCAGATGTGTAATAGCACTGAAATATAAAAAAAATATTTATTCAAAATAAATGCAGAGAAGATGCTGGAAGTCTGAGTGGCTCTAAGATTTTGCTTCCAATTCAAGTCACTTCTTACTGACTACAAAATTAGCAATTAATTCTCTGGCTATGCACTGTGAATCTAAATGTCAGCATGCATTTGGAAGCCAATGTTATTAAAATTTCTTCTATACTTGCACAAAACATCGCTAAGATGGTATCTCATTTCTCAGGATGCAAATGTATTTGATTGTGTCTCTTTCCTATCAGGCTACTGGCTACAGTAATGCTGTTTGCGGAGGTGTTAAACATCTTTCTGGTTCTGCACCAGTTCATTCAGGATATGGCTGCTCAGCTATTGACAACACCTAAACTAAGTAGCCCCCAAACTACTATAATGTCTCTTCCCTGACTGTCAGTTCATCATAGGATTGATTTTCGCTGCAGTCAGTTCTCCTCAGTTGCATTCTGATGAGTTGTCTCCATGGGGTGTGAGTTATGCCATCTAGCCATAAGTTATCTGTGAACTGTAGGGTCCACTTTGTAGTGACCAGAAAATCTGAGGCTACACCATCACAGTGAGACACCGTAACTTCGGTAAAAAAATTGTTTATTCATCACTAAGGTCGTTTAACTTTTCATGATTTGTGCCATAGATTGACTTGCATTAATTGTTGATTGTGGATGTGGACTAGGTTCATCCTCACGGAGTGGCAATTCTTCCCAAGTTTTTTGTTGGTTTAGGGAGTGGTGGTGTTTGTTGCTGTTTTTATTCTAATTAACCACTGCAATTCATTCAGCTGCCAAATTTTAAAAAAGAGAAATAAATAAATAATCCCTTTGCCTATTTCCTCCCAAGCACTGTCTTCTGTTGCCACTTTCTCAGTTTCTTTGACTTGCTTCCCAGCAGTTGGGTCTTCAGGGAGCCTCTGAACCTTGCAGTCTGGCATGACAGCCCCCTCTTCTTCTTGGCCTATATGCAGCTCGTGCTCCAAGGGCTGTATTCAACATCTCCTTTTTCTTTCTCTTCTACAGAGTTTGATCCTCTTTAATTTTCTTGGATGCTTTTGCATTTAATATAATTAAAAATAATTAATTAAACATGAAATATAAATCATTTATGCTTTGAATTTATTTACACAGCTATTAAGAGGACTAGAAAAGGCACGGTTGTTGCAACGTCTCCTCCCGCCTCCCTTTCCTGTCATGGAGATCTTCCCTCCTTCAAAGCATGTCTGTAATACCATAAATCACACAAGAGTTATGTGAGACAGTAAACTTGACAAAACACAGATTAGAGAAAGCTGAGTTTCAGGGCTTTTTTCTTTTTTTTTTTTTTTCCTGCAGGCCCTGACTCAATTTCTGTGAATTTACATAAGCATTGGAGGACTGTAGGTTCAGTGAGATGTTGCTAGCTTGAGGTTGTAGTATGATCATAACTGTGACGAAGACAAAACAGTCTGGAGGAATATGTGATGACTAAAATGGCCAGTTAAAGACTAACTTTTTGCCCTGGTTCCAGTCCAAGGTATAACTTGCAATATTTGGAGTATTTCTGATGTCTGACAGGAGAGTCTGCTGATTGCCCTGTGTGTTGGTGGAGGTGTAGGCATGCCTATTTGTATTTTGTTGTATAATTTTCACATGATCATATTTATTAAGTTAGGTTACTGCAGTGCATTCTGATTACTGTTTCAGTTTGTAGCCACTTCAAAAAAGTGTCCAGTATGAATTTTTTAAACAGTTATTCCTACAGACAAAATGCATTCATTTTCCATAGCCAGCCCTGCCTTCCAATTTTCTTTGATTACAAAAAGTAATTGTCTGTGTATCTTAAATATCCTGAGACATTTTGAATATTTACTTTCAGGATTTTTGTTGTATGTGATAAAGCTCATCTGCATACTCCCAAAGGAATCATAGAATCATAGAATTATATGTTGGAAAAGACCTCTAAGATCTTGGAGTTCAACCATCCACCCAGCACCACCA
>Ga0181612_103807_pt1 | contig 11459 bp, 7 predicted proteins | sample HoacroProtozoa21_FD_119630 | JGI IMG/M metagenome (GOLD analysis project Ga0181612, IMG submission 119630) | Hoatzin crop microbial communities from Cojedes, Venezuel. Combined Assembly of Gp0051906, Gp0051904, Gp0051908
CCTCCGACATAGACCTCCTCAACGCCACCAACCTTTCCATAATGGAGCACGGGGGAAAATTCATACGCCCCACAATTGCTCTGCTTGTGGCCAAGGCTTGTTCGGGAGGGACCCTCAACAAGGACTCCTACCTTTTCGCCACGGCAACCGAACTCCTCCACAATGCGACACTGCTCCATGACGATGTGGCCGACAACAGCCCTTCGCGAAGGGGGGTTCCCACTCCGATGTCGGTGCTGGGCCCGAGACCTTCGGTACTGTTGGGGGATTTCTGGCTCGTGAAGGCCATGGACAAGATCCTTTCCGCCGACAGGAATGAGAACACCGTGATGAGGCTTTTCGCAAAGACCCTTTCCGACCTTGCGGAAGGGGAGATGCTCCAGCTTGAGAAGGCCATGAAGGGCGATACCACCGAGAGTGAGTATTACAGGATAATCTACAGTAAGACCGCATCCCTTTTCGAGGCCGCAGCGGTGAGTGCCGCGATAAGCGTGGGGGCCAAGGAAGAGGTGAAGGCCGCGGTTAAGGAATACGCCTACAACATGGGGCTGGCCTTCCAGATAAAGGATGACATAATGGATTACGAAGGGGGAGACATAGGCAAGCCCGCAGGGCAGGACCTTGCCGAAAAGAAGATAACCCTTCCCCTTTTGGGAGCCCTCTGTGCTGTCGGTGATGAGGAAGCGGGGAAGGTCCGCTCGCGCCTGCTGAAGGAATCCGATGATGCGGGAGCCCGCAGTGAAATAGTCGCCTTCGTCCTGGAAAACGGAGGCATCCGTTACGCGAACGACCGCCTGGAGGAATTTTCGAACAAGGCAATAGCGTCGCTCAGCGTGTTGGAAGACGGTTACGACAGGAAGTGCCTTGAATTCCTGGCACATTACATGGGAAAGAGACAGAGATGAACTTTTCGCAGATAATAGGACACGATGACGTGAAAAAGGCCCTTTCGGCCATGGCTGAAAGCGGCAGGGTGCCCCATGCCATAATGTTCTACGAGAATGACGGATGCGGGGCGCTCGCCCTTGCGGACGCTTTCGCCCGTGAACTCTCGGGAGGGGCAAACCCCGACGTCAAGTACTCCTTCCCCATAACGACGGGAACGAAGGTGAGCGGTCAGGCGAAGGATCTCGTGTGCGACTGGTTCCTCCAGTATTGGAACGAACTGAGGGAAAAGAACCCCTACTTTTTGGAAGGGGAATTGCCGGAGGCCCTGGGGTACGAGAAGAAGTCGGGACTCATAACGGTGGCCGAAGCCGATGCCATCCTGAAGAGGATATCCCTCTCGTCTATGGGACAGGGGTGGAGGAGTTTCATAGTGTACCTTCCGGAGAAAATGAACGATTCCACTTCGAATAAGCTCCTTAAGGCCATAGAGGAACCTTCCCCGGGAAACATTTTCATGCTGATAACCCATTCCCCGGAGAAAGTCATAACAACCATATCTTCCCGTTGCCAGGGGATAAGGGTGTCGCCCCAACCCAAAGAGGAGGTTTCAAGGGTGCTCGTGGAACTCTTTTCCGTGGATCCCCAAAAAGCCGAAGCTGCGGCTTCAATAGCGGGCGGTAGCGTTGGCGTAGCCCTTTCGCTGTTGTCGGAAGACTCGGCGTCGGGAACATACCAGGAGCTTTTCACTTCCCTTATGGAGGCCCTCCTTTCCAAGGACCAATTGGCGGCACTTGAGGTCGGTGAGGGCATAGCGGCACTCGATTCCCGCGAAAAGCAGAAAGCTTTTTGTATCTTTGCAAGCGAAGGTTTCAGGAGGATAATGCTCCTGCAGCAGGGTTTGCAGGGTATTGCGGCGATTCCTCAGGACGAGAAGGAATTTTGGGAGAAGTGCGCCAAGCTCTGCAAAAAGACTTTTCCCAGGAAAGCTTTGGACATAGTCACTTCGGCTGCCCGGAGCATAGACGGCAACGTCAACCAGAGGATCATCATGTGCAACATGGTGAACAGGTTGTCCGTCAGCATTTGATGAGAGAAAAAGATGAACGAAAACGAAAACATACGTTTTGACTGCAACAGGGGATGTACGGTGGCACGCTCCAAGGAGGACGACCTCCTCGTGTGCAAATACCGTCAGGGTTGTTGCAAACTGGAGGATTACGACTGGCTGAAGGGCGTTTCGCATGAAATGACCTCCGACCTATTCGAGGTGCGTTTCAAGAATACCCGCAAGGGGTTCTACCGCAACGCTTCCGGACAGAGCATAAAGACAGGAGACCTCGTGGTCGTGGAGGCCCAGACGGGACACGACCTCGGTATAGTCACCCTTGAAGGTCCCATAGTGGGAAGGCAGATGAAATGCAAGGGGCAGGACCCCTCTGATGAGAGTCGCCGTAAAATCTACCGTAAGGCCAAGAACTTCGACATAGAAAAGTGGCAGGAAGCCATATCCAGGGAACACTCAACGATGATAAGGGCCCGCCAGATAGCCGCTGAGCTCGGTCTTGAAATGAAGATCGGAGACGTGGAGTTCCAAGGCGACGGCACCAAGGCCATATTCTACTACATCGCCGACGGCAGGGTCGACTTCCGCCAACTGATAAAGGTGTTCGCGGAAGAGTTCCGCATAAGGATAGAGATGAAGCGGATAGGGGCCCGTCAGGAGGCGGGACTCATCGGAGGACTCGGAATATGCGGAAGGGAGCTTTGCTGCGCGAATTACATTTCATCGTTCAAGTCCATAACGACAAGCGCGGCCCGCACCCAGGACCTCTCCCTCAATCCGCAGAAACTCGCCGGACAGTGCGGGAAACTCAAGTGCTGCCTCAATTATGAGGTGGCCAACTACCTTGACGCCCATTCCAGGATACCAAAGGTCAGCGAACCCCTTGAATTGCAGGACGGACAGGCCTTCCTCGTGAAGACGGACATACTGGCTGAGACGCTTTATTTCTCCTACGAGAAGGGATCCATGTCATCGACTTACGCGGTTGCCGCAGCCGATGTCGTGGAAATAATAAAGATGAACCGTAACGGGCTGAAGGGTGAGTCCCTCAAGGGCGACACCACACCACCCGTTCCCCAGTTCATATCGGCGGTGGGTGACGACAGCATATCCCGTTTCGATTCCCCCAAGAAGAAAAAGAAGAAGAATAAGGGTAAGGACAAGGGCAAACCGAATCCCGAGCAGAACGCCAAGCCCCAGGACAATGCACCTAAGGGACAGGATGCCCCCAAACCACAGGGAGGTCAGCCAAAGCAGAATCCCCAGGGACCAAAGCCGCAGAACCCCCAGGCAAAGCAGGGAGGACGCCCGCAATTCGGTAAGGGAGGCCGTCATCAGGGTAAGGACCAGAAGCGCCAAGGCGCTCCCCAGAAGTCAAACGCCGGTGGGGAGGAGCGTTCATAAGGGGGCCGTCACAGCCTTTTTCTCTTTCATCCTTGTGGCCTTCTCGTGCGTCAAGCCGTCTTCCGAGGAACTTTACCTCAGCAGTGACAGGAGGGATCCCCAAGGGGGATACTCTTTCACGTTCCCGCTGGAGGACTCGCTCAGTTACGATGTCACCCTGTATACCCTCATGGATTGCAGCGACTACCGTTTCGCTAAATTCTCGGGGGCGAGGATGCTCCTGGAATGGAGGTCGCCTTCGGATTCCCTCCTAAAGGAAGAGAGGTGGCTGCAAAAGGAGGACGTTTCCTCTAGGACATTCTACAGCAAACATTTTGTGGTGCCGCTCTCAAAAGGGGTGCGCCCCTACGAATCGGGAGATTGGACCCTGAAGGTTACGGTTCCCCCGAAGGCCGTATCCAGGTACAGGATGTCGGGTCTCGGGGTGAAGGTTTCACAATCTGAAAACAACTGAGCGTAAAATGGGACACGGAAAACTGCGTAAGTTCGCCGAAAACGAGACTTTCTCCTGCCTTGTGCAACAGGCGGGGGACGATACCATCGTATCCAAGGATGAAAAAGGGAGGCTCATCCTAAAGGACCATCCCCTGAAAGGGAAATGGAACGGGGAAATGTTCAAAAAGGCGCAGCCCATTGTCCTTGAACTCGGATGCGGAAGGGGAGAGTACACCATCGACCTTTCAAGAAGGGAACCCGAAAACAATTACATCGGAGTCGACATCAAAGGGGCGCGTCTTTGGAAGGGTGCCAAGTACGCCCATGAGAACAATCTCCCCAACGTGGCGTTCCTGCGCACGAGGATAGAATTCATAGAGTCTTTCTTCTCGGAAGGTGAAGTCTCGCAGATATGGCTGACCTTTTCGGATCCGCAGCTTAAGAAGGAGAATAACCGTCTCACATCTCCCGTATTCCTTGAAAGGTACAGGAAATTCCTGTCAAAGGGAGGTGTCGTGCACCTTAAGACGGACAGCATGTTCCTCCACCAGTACACCAAGGCAGTCTGCAAGGCCAATTCCCTAAACATACTGTCAAGTTACGAAGACTTGTACGCCGAGGGTGGCGAAGGTCCGGTTTGGGAAGTCAAGACTTTCTATGAAAGGATGTTCCTAAAGCAGGGGCTTCCAATAACATACCTCTCTTTCACGATAGACCATGAGGGTCCTTACGTGAAACCGGATTTCGATGACAAGTATTGGAGGGAAAGGGAAGCTCCGAGGACTACAAACGCCCATGACGGGTCCCTTCGGATGCACTCTGACGAGTAGTCTTAGGGCCTTACCCAGTGGATGACTTTCCCGTCGCGCTCCATGCCGCGGAACCATGTCATCTGCCTTTTGGCGAATTGGTGGATGGCGGTCTGCAGGGAGGAACGCATCTGTTCATATGAAAGTTCCCCTATAAGGTACTGCGTCACGAATTTGTATTCGAGACCGTAATAGATGAGGTCTTCGCTTTTCACCTTTTCAAGCAGTCCCCCGACTTCGTCAATCATCCCTTCTTCAAGCCTTTGGTCAAGGCGTGCGTCAATTTTGGCGTTGCGCTCTTCCCTTGATACGAGTGTCCCTATGAAATAGGTGGCCTTCGGAAGGAAGTTGGTCTTTTCCACGGGGTGTTCCTTTTGGTATATGGCGATTTCAAGTGCGCGGATAAGGCGGGCCCTTGTGTCGTAGTCCGTAGAGTTGTGGAGTGGTTTTAGGGATGAAAGCAAAGAAATGAGGCTTTCGGTGTCCTTCTCCTGGAGTTCTTTCCTCAGCTGCGGATTGGGCGGGACGTCGGGGAGCTGGTAAGCGCAGGTGGCGGCTTCGATGTACAGGCCGGAGCCTCCGCAGAGGATGGGTATCCCGCCCCTGTCGACTATATCCTTGTACGCCTCCTCGAAATCCTTCTGGTAACGGTGGATGTTGTATTTCTCACCCGCATCGGCTATGTCGGTAAGGTGCAGGGGAATGTCCCCGTATTCGGAGAGGTCCTTTCCCGTACCTATGTCCATGCCCCTGTAGACTTGCCTGGAATCGGCTGAGAGAATTTCGCAGACGGGGGAACCTTTCAGTGAGTTGATCGCATTTGCGAGCGATACCGCATAACGGGTCTTTCCGGATGCCGTCGGACCGAGGACGCAGATGAGGTCCACATCCCCGTCTTCATAAAGTTTGAGAAGGTGTCCGGGATCGATGGTTTCGCCCTCGGGGAGCGGTGCCAGCGGGGAATTGAACCTCTTGGTCTTATTCATCTCGTCCCCTTTCGATCTCACGGCGGGCGTCTTTTGCCTTGAGACTTTGGCGTTTGTCGTAGACTTTCTTTCCCTTGGCGAGCGCTATGAGAAGTTTTGCGAAGCCTCCGTCCGAAATGAAGAGTTTGACGGCCACGATCGTAAGGCCCTTTTCCTTCACTTTCTGGGAAAGGTGGCGGAGTTCCTTTTTCGTGAGCAGTAGTCGGCGGTCCCTTGTCGGGGCGTGCTGTCCCCAGGATCCCCAACCGTACAGTGCCACATTCATGCCCCTTACGTACAACTCACCCTTTTCGAAATAGCAGTAGGCGTCCTGAAGGGAGGCTTTCCCCGCACGGATGGACTTTATCTCGGTGCCTACTAGCTGTATTCCGGCAGTATAGGTTTCGAGGAACTCGTAATCGAACGAGGCCCTCTTGTTGCTTATCTGTATGCGGCTCTTTGCTTTCGGCATTTCTAAGTCCTTTAGGTTGGGAGTGCAAAAATACAACTTTCCCGCCAATTACAAGCAATGGGAAGTCGCTCCAAACTCTCCAAATGGACCAAAATTCCCGATCCTTACGGGAAAATCGTCATGAATGCGGGGAGAAGTGTAGTGGCTCCATCCTTTTTTCACCCCTTTAGGAAATTTGTGAAAGGGGTGGTTGTCCTGTAGGATTTTGTAGAAGTTGCAAATTTTAACCGACTTTCACTTAAAATTTTGTAACTTATTGGTTATTTGAAAATTCCATTTGAAAAATTCCAAAATCCCCAATTTTGTATGGCCCGAATATTCCAGAATCCCCAATTTTGAAATGCCTAAATACCCCGGAATCCCCAAATTTTGAAAAGACGGATTAAAAAATGAAAGGCCCCGAAAAAACGGAGCCTTTTCAGAAGTTGTATATGGGGCCGGCCTATTTGAAGGCTGCCTTTATCTTGTCCACGTCGTCAAGGAGTTCCCATGCGAAGAACTGCACCTCTTCCTGGACTTTCTTTCCGTCGCGCATGAGTGTCACGTTTTCCTTATAGGGTTTGCGGCCCATATGACCGTATGCTGCGGTAGGCTCGTAGATGGGTTTTTCAAGGGCGAGCTTGCGGATGATGGCAGCGGGCCTGAGGTCAAAGATTTCACCTATCTTCTTAGCGATTTCGGAATCGGAAACCTTGCCGGTACCGTAGGTATCCACGAAAATGCTGACGGGTTTGGCGACACCGATGGCGTAAGAAAGCTGGACGAGCATCTCGTCGGCAACACCTGCGGCAACCATGTTCTTCGCTATGTGGCGTGCCATGTAGGCTGCAGAGCGGTCAACCTTCGAAGGGTCCTTTCCGGAGAAAGCTCCACCGCCGTGGGCTCCCTTTCCACCGTAGGTGTCAACGATGATTTTCCTTCCGGTGAGTCCTGTGTCTCCGTGGGGGCCTCCGATGACGAATTTTCCGGTGGGATTGACGTGGAGGATGAACTTGTCGTCAAAAAGGGCTGCGGTTTCCTTGGGGAGAGACTTAACTATCCTGGGGATGAGGATTTCCCTGACGTCCTTTTCGATTTTGTCGTGCATGGGCTTGTCCTGGTCGAACTCGTCGTGCTGGGTTGAAATCACGATGGTGTGGATGCGGACGGGTTTGCGGGTGTCTCCGTCGTATTCGATGGTGAACTGGCTCTTGGAGTCGGGACGGAGGTAAGGCATGAGGTCGGTGTTCTTACGGATGTCCGCAAGTTCCAGTAGCGCCAGGTGAGAAAGCGCAAGGGGAAGGGGCATGTACTCCTCGGTGTCGCGGCAGGCGTAGCCGAACATCATACCCTGGTCTCCCGCACCCTGATCCTCGGGATCTCCCTTTACGACACCCCTGTTGATGTCGGGGCTCTGTTCGTGGATGGCTGAGAGGATACCGCAAGAGTTGGCGTCAAACATGTATTCGGCCTTGGTGTATCCTATCTTCTTGATGACATTGCGGGCCGTTGTCTGGATGTCAACGTATGCGCTGCTGCGGACCTCACCGCCTATGACTACGAGTCCTGTTGAGCAGAAGGTTTCGCAAGCGACTTTGGATTTGGGGTCTTGGCGAAGGAATTCGTCAAGGATGGCGTCGGATATCTGGTCCGCCACTTTGTCGGGGTGTCCCTCCGACACTGATTCAGATGTGAAAAGATAATTCATTTCTTTAAAAGTGTATATTTTTGTGTTTCAATCTTATAGCTTCATCAGAAAGAGGGGAGTGCCGTAAAACGGAAAGGGCTCCCTGAAGTGGAGCCGTCAAAAAAAACACAAAACACCATGAGATGTCATTTTAGCATTTTTTAACGTGGTTGCAAGCAGGCAAATCTCTCCACTTTTCTTTCGTGGCTGCAAAGGTAGTTCTATTTATCGGTTTTGCAACATCCGAATTGAAGAAATTTCAAATTCCGTGTCCAAAGGGAGGTGCCTTTCAGGGATGGATGAGTTGCATTTTTGTTAAGTGACGGTAAGAATTCGGAAAAGAAGTGCTTGGAAAAGGGTGATTTACGGAATTTTGCCTTTAGTAAGGTTATTTTTGCCGTACTGAAACGGGAAGGTTCCCGCCATCGGACTTAATCATGTCCGGGGCGCGTAGTAAAACGATTTTTGTGGGAGTTATCTTAAAAATCTTTTCATAAATTCCTTTTTTCATGCTAAATTCGCAGATGGAATGAAGTTTCCGATACGAAAGCGAAGAAATAAGTTCCTTAAACCCTACTAAAGTTTATGAAGCATTTTTTAAAGTCAACTATTCTCGCGGTACTTTCCGTACTGGCGGGAAGTGTCGCCTATGCCCAGGTGACCACGTCTTCACTCAGTGGACGTATCGTAGACAATAACGGTCAGCCGGTGGTCGGTGCAGCCGTTGTGGCTACACACGAACCATCAGGAACTGTCTACGGAGTGGTCACCAACAACGACGGTCGTTACACCATCCAGGGTATGCGTACCGGAGGTCCCTACAATGTAGAGGTTTCCTGTCTTGGTTATCAGTCCGCCACCTACACTGGTGTGACCCTGCAGCTGGCTGAGACCTTCAGCCTTAATGCTACCATTGCTGAGGAATCGATGCAATTGGGTGAGGCGGTAGTAGTTGCTTCGGCGTCTTCCAAATTCGCAACTGAAAAGACCGGCGCCGCAACCAACATCAACAACTCCCAAATCACTAACCTGCCTACGATTAGCCGTTCAATCACTGACGTCACCAAACTTTCCCCTTACGGAGGAAACGGTATGAGTTTCGCCGGTGCCGACGGACGTACCGCAAACTTCACGGTCGACGGTGCGAACTTCAACAATAACTTCGGTCTTTCGGACGGACTTCCCGGTGGTGGTAACCCCATTTCCCTTGAGGCCATCGAGGAAATGCAGGTTGTGATATCCCCTTATGATGTACGTCAGGCCAACTTCATCGGTGGTGGTGTGAACGCCATCACAAAGTCCGGTACCAACACCCTTAGGGGAACCGCTTATGTTTATCACCGCAATGAGAACATGAGGGGCAACACCGTTGACGGAACCGAGATTTCAGGCGCACGTGAAAAGGACCGTACCACAACTTACGGTTTCACCCTCGGCGGACCTATCATCAAGAACAAACTGTTCTTCTTCCTGAACTTTGAAAAGAGTACGATTCCTTCCGTAATGAACCGTTGGAGGGCTTCTACGGACGGTGTTGCGGATGCGGACAACTACATATCCCGCACCACAATCGCCGATATGGAGAAGCTTAAGAACTACCTTGCAACCAACTACGGATATGATACCGGTTCCTATACTGATTTCCCTGCAGACCAGAGCAACACAAAGTTCTTGGGCCGTATAGACTGGAACATCACCAACAACCATCACCTCGCCATCCGTTACAACTACACCCTCAACAATGATTGGAGGGCCACCAACGGATCTTCTTCAAACTGCGGACAGAGGACGACGGTCAACCGTTTGAGCGAGTATTCGATGTCTTACGCCAACTCCTGCTATTCGATGCAGAACAAGGCCAACACCTTCTCCTTCGACCTCAACAGCAGGCTCAGCGATAAACTTTCCAACCAGTTCCTTGCAACTTATTCACTGCTTGATGACGTGCGCGGAACCAACTCCTCAGAGTTCCCCTTCGTGGATATCCTTGACGGAAGTTTCTATACCACAGGTGAGCTTTACCCTTACGTTTCATTCGGAGAGGAGCTTTTCACACACAACAATGCGGTACATAACAGGGTAACCCTCGTGAAGGATGACCTTACCTATTATTATGGTGATCACAAGATAATGGGTGGTGTCAGCTTTGAGCATCAGATGGCGGACAACGCATACATGCGTAACGGAACGGGTTACTACCGCTATTATTCCCTCAACGATTTCTACAGCCAGGCGGCTCCTGAGACTGTCGCCCTTACATACGGATATGACGGTAATGAGAACCCTTCATCGAAGGTGCGTTTCAACAAGCTTGCCCTCTATGCGCAGGATGAGTGGAACCCCAACGAGAAGCTGAAACTTACCGGAGGTATCCGTCTGGAGACCATCATTTTCAACAACAGTGACCTTATGACAAACGAGGCCATATACGATGTTGACTATGACGGATATCACATCGATACCGGCAAATGGCCCACCACCAAACTTCAGATATCCCCCAGGATCGGTTTCACATGGGACGTATTCGGTGACCACAGCCTTAAGGTCCGTGGCGGTACCGGTCTCTTTACTGGTCGTCTCCCTCTGGTATTCTTCACCAACATGCCTACAAACGGCGGTATGTTCCAGAATGTTTCAAGTGCCACTACGAGATATTCCGGAGGTTCCATCAATCTTGATAAGACCGATACGGATATTCTCAGTGCTTTTGCAGGCAAGTTCATAACCGATAAGGACGAACTCCTTGCATATTTGAACAGTTTGGATCCCGAGAAGTATCCGCTCAGCGTTTCACCGGAGGACGGAGTAAAGCCATCCAGCATTGCCGCTGTGGATCCCAAGTTCAAGATGCCTCAGATCTGGAAGACTTCACTTGCCGTTGACTACGCATTCCCCACATCATTCCCCATGAGCATAACGGGTGAGGTGATATTCAATAAGAATGTGAATGCTGTCTACATCCAGGACATAAATATGAAATCCTCTGAAGGATTCGCCCGTCTTAGCGGAGCGGACAACCGTCACATTTTCCCTGCCAACTATACATATACCGGTACTTCGGCATATCTGCTGACGAACACCAGCAAGGGTTACGGCGGATCGGCCAGCTTGCAGTACAGGATCGCTCCCGTAGAAGGACTTGACATATCGGCAGCCTATACGCACACCGTTTCCAAAGAACTTACCGGTATGCCCGGTAGTGACGCTTCTTCAGCCTTCACATACATCCCTACGATTGACGGGCCCAACAACCCTTCACTCCACAACTCACAGTATGTGACACCTGACCGTTACTACATTTCCGCGACCTACAACGATAAGGCCCACAACCACTTCAGCCTCTTCTACGAGGCATGGAGGGGCGGATACAACTACTCTTACATGTATAAGAGTGACCTCAACAACGATAACTACGCTTACGATCTTATCTACATCCCTACAGAGGCTGAATATGCTGCCGGTGATGTCAGGTTCGTTTCCGATGCCGATGCCGAGAATTTCTTCGCATATGCAAAGAAGGACAAATACCTGTCCAAGCACATGGGACAGTATGCCGAGGCTTACAGCGTTTACTCCCCTTGGGTACACCGCCTTGACTTCCACTACGCCCATGATTTCGTATTCAACATCGCAGGACAGAAGAATACCATCCAGGTAAACTTCGACGTAAAGAACATTTTGAACATCTTCAACTCCTCTTGGGGTGTGAGCAAGTATATGAACCCCGCCCTCAATTCGGGACGTATCCTTGATGTCG
>Ga0181612_123482_pt1 | contig 11459 bp, 2 predicted proteins | sample HoacroProtozoa21_FD_119630 | JGI IMG/M metagenome (GOLD analysis project Ga0181612, IMG submission 119630) | Hoatzin crop microbial communities from Cojedes, Venezuel. Combined Assembly of Gp0051906, Gp0051904, Gp0051908
AAAAAAAAAAAAATCAGTGACACCATGGCTGCATGTTTGGCTGCCTTTGGGAGAATTTTGTATTGAACTGATACTCAAATTCTGTTTTTAATTTTTCATAGAAAAAAGTATTTACCATGATTAATAAGAAAGTGGTAAGACTTGTTACTTTTGACAAGTATTATTTTTTAACACTTCATTTGAAAGCATCCTCTGGAAGCACGCAGCATATGCTGAAAACAAGAAAATACCAACATGTGCCGGTGACCCAACGTTGACTTAATCAAAGTGCAGGCAGTATTTTTCCCCAGCTCTGGTGATCTCAGGGTTTGGTCTATTTATTAAACATTCTTTGTGTTGCTTATTATTATTATTTTCTAAGCCTTTTTTCCTTCATACATTCCTTCTATTAACTGAAATATTTTACCATCTGTTTTTGGGTGGGGTAAGAAATCGATTACTGATTAAAATATTTCCAAGCCTATCTATAATTTAAATGTAAAAACATATTATTGAAAGTGTCACAGAGTTTAAATGGAAATTGTGACCAGATTAATAATGTGTTGAGTTTGTGCGATGGCACATCTCCAAAGCATCAGCTCAGTGCAAACCGCGACATCTGCATTTCATGCCTTCAGGGGAATGCCAAGATATTTCCATGGGGTCCAACTGCAGAGCTCTATAACAAGGCGGTGGATGCCTTTTGGTCAAACAGAATCACAGAAAATATTTGAGCCACATGTGGCCTACTAATTTGCCTCCCTCACCAATATTGCAGTGGTTTATTCAGGGAATATTTTAACACAGTTTATTTCTTCAACTTTAGCACAATAACAGCTTAGTTTAGGCCCACAAGCATGTGAGCAGGTAAGAGAATAAGAGAGATAGAAGGTGGAGTGTGGTTATTAACAGTGAAATCCTAGAGCATTCTGCTTAACGCATCTGTGCACGGGATTCTGTAAATCCCAGAGCTATGTGACGAGTGGGTGCTCAGATGCCTTGATCCTGGAATGGCTAGAAGTATGAATGGGAAGAGCAATTGGAAAGAAATCATGCTTGATGGAGAGAGCTTTGTTGTGAAGCACTAGCAAGCTCTTGTGTGACGATGTTGCTTGTGATTTCCATCACATAGCCAAATAGCTATCACTATGCAAACTAGAAACAGCGTAAACAGCATACATTTCAAGCAAGAGAACAATTCCATGGGACTGTAAACCATATATGTGGATGTATCAATTTTTGTAGCTGCTATAGGGAACAGCCTTCTAAAAGTTTCCCCTGGGAGAAAATCTACTTATCATTGCTTGCTTTTGCTTTGTGTGGCTCTAGTATACAAGAAGGATTTTCCTTATCTATAGTATTTCTGCTGTAGAAGAGCATTGGTTGAACTCCAGACTTGTGAGCTTATATAGACGGGAAAGTACGAGGCTTTACTACCCGTTTTATACTGAATAGATCAGAAGGCAACTGAAAGATCTCATTTTTTGCGAGTTAAACCAAATGCAGCCCTTCACTCTAGTCTTCTAAAATTTGTTCGCACCATTTCTTTGCTGTTCAATTTTTGTATTATTATCTTGAAATATTTTGACTGCTATTATTAAAAGCAGGGTAAAACAGCCACAAGCACTTCTGGGTTGCAAAGCTGGAGCGCAAACAAGAACACACCTTCTGACAAGAACATCTCTCAGCATCCAGTAGCAGTGGTTAGTGGATGGTCTTCTGTTTCAGTTCAAATGTCTAATAGGTTGAAGCTTTCTGAGGCAAAGTGAAGCTGCTGACTTAAACCCCATGACAAATCAGTGAGAGATTCAGAACACTGGACTGCCAGGCTCCTGTGTTGCTCTTGTACAGTTCTTGGAAATTAAACGATTAGCATAGCTGTCTGGAGCATGAGGTTCTAAATCATGGTGACAATAGACCTGTAATACAGAATTTTCTCTTAAAATAAACTTGCAGTGTGAGATAAAGAACAGAATATTTATACTTCAATTATTTTAGTTTTTAGGAAGGAATCTGAATGATATTTCAAGACTAGATGGACTTTCTGTAAACAGTGGCACTTGCTTTCCAAATTTCAAGGACCTGCCATATCATCAAAATGATACGTTGTCTTTTCATATTTCTTATCAAAAACCTGATGTGTGCTCAGATTACTCCTTGGTGACAGTAAGTATTAAGCAGTATTGATAGGAAACTTTCATATTACAATAATCGGAGGTGAATTATCTCTCTATAATAAGCATGTCCATGAAGCAAAAATGACAAATAGTGTAGAGATCCCTGATACACAGGGGTTTGGAGCCTTTTCATATCTGAAGTCTTTCCTTCTAGATGAACTGTATGTTTTCCATATAAAATCATTCCATCTGAAACGTGTTTTGTGTATTGTCTTGCATCTGAAGCAGGGAAAGGCAGAGAGGAGGCTGGGAAGGGACCGAAGCTATGGATTTGATTAGGCAACCTAAACATGAGGTAAAATACGGACTAGATAACTATCTTGGCTAAGGTTCAAATGGTGTCGGGATTAATTTTTGACAGGGCTCCTTTCCTTGCTGCAGGAAAGCCTGCATACAGTCAAGGGATTGATTGGAAAAAATGGGTTTTTTGTAAAGTCTGTGTGTAGTTTGTGAGCTTTCTTTAATTGCTTGCAAAAGTTCTTCCGTTTTTTAGATGCTTTGTGGAAAGCAAAGCTTGTTGAGAACCAGCTGTTGGGGAACCAGTTCCTCAGTTGTTACTATAAAGAAGCTGGACTTTTGCCTTGGTCCTTTTGTGTCTTAATACAGAGGGAGAAAAACATTTCTGGAGGTAGTTAGCATCTGCCACCCAGATTTAGTTTGTCTCACATTGATTTCTAATAAGCCAGAAACATGATGACGGCAGTAAGGAGCAGTGTGAGTGCCAAAACATCTCCATTACTTTCCAAGCAGCCATAGCAATTACTTGACATAGTTTTGCCATCCTGTTGGTCTGAAATGTACTTCCTCTCCAGGTACTTTGCAGAAATTTTAAATAGACTTACAGGACGTTGTGAGAAGCCACCTCATTTTCGCCAGTTCCATTAAGGCCTGAATCCTGCATTTTGATCCTCATTGTCCATCCCTTACACAATTACCTTTCATGAATGAAAATTTGGCCTTTAAAAAAAAAAAAATTGGTTTGAGAGTCTTGCCCTTACAAGGCTTACAGCCACCAGACAGGCAGACCCACTACAGGATGTTTCTCAGTGCATAGCTGTGCTATTACACCTTATTTTGGTTAACATGAGTTTCATTTCACTGTACTCCAAGCGCAAGTCTCTGCATTCAGACTCGCATGACTCTTGTTTCACACTAATATCTTCTTGTAGCAGATGGTGGAGGTGTCAGGGAGCTGTTGAAAACTGCCATGTTTATTATACCTTCTACGCACAGAGTAGCTCATCTGTTCCTGCTGGCGGTGGTCCCTAAGGGACTAGATGCCAGTTGGGATATTCAAAACACATTGTGTCCTGGCCATGTTCTTGCCTGGCTTTGCATACTCTTGCTTTTGACTGTAAGAAAAGGTTTTGTATAGACAGGAGTACATATTGGACAAATATTTCAAGTCTTCTCCAAGTTGAATTAATCCATAGCAAGCATGAAAGTGGGAATTGTGAGCACTGCAGGCAATCTAGTCCAGTTCTGCCATTGTATTCTTAAACGGTGATAGAGCAGGAAACTTTTGATAAACCCCCTAACTCCCATGACTACTGCCTGTAAGAGGGCAGGGTTCCACAGGAGACGCATTTCTGCAGTGTAGCACAAAGATGCTGAAAGTAGTGTCAAATTTGGCTCGGCCATCAGCGCAGGAGTAACTCTGGTAGCCCAGGCTGCCAGGGTCCTGATGTTTGAACTGTATTGTTGAAACCTACCCAGGTAAGCTGCTGGCAGGAGTGTGGCTGTGCTATATCAGTTCATACTTCAGGTTGCTGGATAAATCGAAACAGAATACTCAAATTCTGAAGGTACATCACTGCTATATGTGCAAACATAATTGCATTATTCCTTTTGATTGCACTTCTGTGGACAGGCTTTTAGGTTAGAACGTGAATGAATCTGCTTTCAACAATGGAATGTTTTTGGTTTGTTTTAAGCTTCTGTATAAAGACGGTACTGTTAATATACTTACTAATCACTTTAAGATTTGTAAAATAAATGGGTGACAAGTATTTTGTTTAATTGGTGTTAATGTAGACTAGGAGGGAGTTCAAGAGAACTGAACTGAACCAGGCAACAAGGCTGAGGTTTCATCTAATGTGGGAAGCGAGTGGTACTGAAAGTTCAGCTTTCTCCTTTAGCATCTCCGGGTGCCTGTGCGTGCTCTGGGCTGTGTAATAGGGGAGAGGCTGCACTCCTGTGCCCAGCCCTACAGTCATGGTTGCCTGTATGGCTGTGTCTGGCTCAGACAGCTTTATGGCACATGAAAGTCAGGATAGACAAGTGTGAGGTATCTTGCATCAGAAGGAACAACTTTAAATTACTTGCACACGTTGCTGGATGTGAAATTAACTGCTCAGGGAAAAAGAATACATCTTGGCATCCTTATGGATACATCATTGAAAACATCTGCTCTTTACAGAGCTCTGGTCAAAAGAGGAAAGAAATTTCATCTCCAATCCAAATGATCAGTGAATTCCCTGGAGCGTTGGGATGGATAGTGTTCGTAGGGCCAAGTTTTCTTCTGGGTTTGCGTGTTTGGACACAGCTCACCAACAATCGATGACATGAGCTTGATGCTGAAAATCCAGTCACTTTTTCTGCACATTTTTGTGTCAGTTGCAGAAGTAAATCATTGTGTTACAAGACTGAAAGCCTGAAAGCTTCCATGCAGGAAAAAATGATGATGAAAATCCAGAATTACTTGAAAACAAACAGAAAACAACTCCCTATCCTTAGCATGATGATAAAGACAGCAGCTCTTTTGTTTTTGAGACCAACGAGTTTCTCTTGGGGAAACTGAAGTACTTTAGGTGTGAGCAGAACCATCTAGAAAGTAGGAATAAGAAAACATAATTTCCTTTCAGTTAGAGGCGAGACAGCCAAGAATATATAAATGAAGCAAAGTTTTTATTTTTTAATCTCTCTTAAAGGTTTGCCTTTAGTGATGTTTTCCATTAAGCTGAAAGTACGTGAAATATTCTCACGCAGGCTCTTTTGGGATTAATTTTATTTCCTCTCCATTTCAACAGACTAAAATCTAGTGGAAAATTAATTATTTGGGTCTAAAACTTTCATTTAGAATCTTGACACAGCATAAGGATTGTTAAACATTGCTGAGGAATAACAGAATGAAAGAGTTAAAATACTTTCTGATTTTGACAGCTGTGGAGGGTAAACAAAGGTAAAATATGACACACATTAATTCTTCCTCTGGGAAAATTTCTGGCTGAGACGGGTGCATGTCTCTAGTATTTCACTGTGTGCACAGTCCTGTAAGGAAAATACCGTGCTGTGTGATGACAAGTTTGCTACCTCCATTAAGAGAGAGACTTTAGCTGTGGGCAATGAAAATCAATCAGGTGAGATCACCTTTCTCCTTCAGTTGATTTGCAGTAGTGATGAAAATAGCTTAGGCACCAAAATCAGCTTTTGATGTTGAAAGACTCAGTGGCAGCATAACCTGAAGCTATTGAGATGTTTCGTTGTTGATTCCAGCAATTTGGTGGCTATGAGTGTAAAAACATGCAGGAAAAGTTGTAGGGGTGTCTTATGGATTCACTCTAGGGAATTTACATGAGAGCAGGATCCCACCATTTACCTAGCTTCTTCCCATGGCCCCTCTCCTGCCTCTTCTGGGGTTTACATGCCCTTGGAGCTAACTTCGACTTGAGGATTTCAGAATAACATCTCACGGATTTTATATGTAGCACAGAGTACTTTTGAATGTGTGCTGACAACTCGTTAGCTTCTGTGACCTCAGTATTATTATTTTTTTATTCCTGAAACCATATCCTGGTCCATGGTGTGAATTTTACTTTATAAATGTTGGAGCAATTGTTTTTACAGAGCTCTAGTCAAGAGGAAAAGATGTTTCCATTAAGGGTTTATTCTCTCATTACATGGAAGGAAAATGACGGTAATTAACCCAATGGCCACTTCTTTTGTCTTTCTTTTCACTCTGTCACTTATCTTACACCATTACACCAGCATTGCTGGCCACAGTCCATCAGAGGTACCCAGTGGGGCTGGCGTGGGCGGCAGAGGCCTCTGACCTTTCAGAGCTTCCCAAGCACTTCCCTCAAGGAAGAACTGCAGAGCTGTGTTAAAGCACTAGTGTTGCCTTTGATAATTCCTGCTCCTCTCTGCCCTCGCTTGCTTTTTCTGTTTGCTCTTCTAAAGGGTGAGAACATCTTTTTGTTTTGTTTAACTTGGGATTCTAGTAGGTTGCTCTTTGGGAAGAATTTGGTTTCTAACTGGCTATTAACATCTTAGTTAAGACTCATTTGCAAAGTTGCAGGAATTTTCTGAGTAACACTATTTCACACTCCTCCTTGTGAGAGTGCTGGGCATTGCCTGTAGAAAGTGTGACCACTTTAATAGAAATCTTGGTGGGATTAATTCCTTTTCTCTATTAAAAAAAAAGTACGTGGTCTATGGAGACCTGACTGCTTACATGATGCTGACTCATCTGTGTATAGGTTGATAAAACATATTAGGTTACTTCCATAATGTAGTGTATTACTTTTCTGTGTAAGTAATTGCTGTGGTTACCTCTTGAGCTTTAGGAAATCAACAGTGGGTGGAGAAGAGCATTGTGTAAGAAGTTGCGAATTGTCCCATAAATAAGTGTGTGAGACTTCTGATTTGGAACGCAAAATCAATATTTGGGCCACCCACAGGTCATCCCTTTTATGCAGTATGAAGTTTAAAAGATGCAGTAATTGAAGGACTGCTTTCAGGCAAAGTTAGCAATGAATGTTTTGCAAAGGACTTCAGCAAAGCTCTACTGCATTGGTGCGTTATCTCGGAGAGCTGGCTGAGACAGTTTTCTAATTTCACCACTTTGCAAGGAGTCAGTGATGAGTTTGAGTTTAAGTTAAGTTGGAGATATGGTACAATATTAGAATATCCATTATGTTTGGCTGAAATAAAAAGCAGCTGTATACTTTTAGTCTGAATGGGTTTATTTCATATCAAAAGAATACAAGAAATAGAAACCTCTACAGTAAAGGGATGAGGTTGAATGCGTCTTTAGCAGCCTTGTCAGCTCTGACGACTGTTGCAAAAATCTCATTATGTTTTGAGGTTTTTATAAAGGCTTATGTGATTAAGTCACAGTCTGGTCTTTGTAGGAGGAGGTTGTTAGGATTTTTTTTAAAAAATATTATTTATTTTTGGACAACATTCGAAAGTGTTCCCTGTTGCGTCATCTAGCTGAATTGCTTGGTTTGAATTTTTTTCCTTTGGCTGCCCAGGCTTAAGCTGATGGAAATGCTGTACTTGAGGTCATGCAGGGAATGCTTTCCTAACGAAAGCACAACTCCCAGATTGTAATGCAATGCAGTTCAGGAAAAAAAGTGTGTCTGTTTCTGATATTGTGCTGCAGTTCTCTCAGTGAAAAACTAGCTGTCGATTATTGTCCCCACAGGCCCATCCAGCATACCAATAGAACTGCATAAATACATACCATGTGGTTGGAGGCGTTGAATAGCCAGGCTGGGCCATATTTCTAGAAGAACTTCTGCCATGTAACATAAGTATTCTGAACAGACATCCCCCCCATTTTCTTAACTTCTAAAATCATTGTTCATCAGTTGAATTCCTAGCTAAATTTTATTACGAAAAAAAGATTTGCTGGTTATTCTTTCTTATTTTGTCATATGTAGCTGATTTATAGACTACCTTCTATCTTAAACTACAGTATTATGAGAGGTGAAAGCTTTGTTATTTGGGCTGTTCTGGCCGGGTTCCTTGGTAACATCCCCAAAAGTCAAATGGAGTAATGTGTGTATGATAAGAATATGTTTTAATAGGTCAATGGATGACTTTCCTGCATGATAAATGTCACTTGTGCAACTAATGTAGTATGATTTCATATAATCAATTCTCTCTTTTGTCATTACATGCTTTCTGTTACATTACTTCTTCTGCCTGGTGCAGTTGCTATAATTTGTTTAGATATGAAAGTGCACTGTCATCAACAGAAATGTGTAGGTTTCTCTGACCATCTTGGATAGGCAATCTATGTAACATGAAAGAAAAATGATCCTATCCAATCAGCATCTACAGGTAGCCAGTTTCAGCATGGGCTGAATCAGATAGTGCATCACCGAATGAAATTCTTTGATTTTTGTTTTCTAAGGTAAGATTGATATAACTGCAAGGACATCAGCCAGAAGATCATACTGTATCTTATTCTGATGTCAAAAAGCAATATGATGCAGTGGGATATATTATAAATATGTCAGAAAAATGCTGTCTAATGGTTCCTCTGATCACTGGATGATGTTAAGACTCAGTGATTCAAGCTAAAGGGGAGTGATAAATCTTCAGTTAAAAACCCCCAAAATTAAAAACTGCAAGGCATCCTCCTGTCACTGTGAGTTTAGTCTTGAAGACTATAAGCCATCCTAGACTCTGAGACAAAGGAATAGAGAAAGGCAGAATGAGAGAAAGGAATCTAATAGTTTATTTAATGGAAGATAAAAACAGTTATGAAAATTGCAAAGGATTCAATTATTGGTGTTCGTATTTAGTGTTAATAGCGTTCATGTTGAACTGTGATTCCAAGTGCAGTTGGAAAAAATATTTTTGTTTGAAAATGCTCTTGTTTTTTGCAGTTTTCCCACCTTCAGACTTTGTTCTTTTCTTGTCTCCCTCAATTCATACCACAGGGGTGCCCAAAATAACCATGTGGCCAGCTATCTTTACCAACTGTAGTGAGTTTGCTTTTATTTCTGACCTGGAATCAACTTGCTGGTAACAAACACAGAATACAGCATGGGAATAGAAAAATATTCTCACAAGTTATCTGGACTGTAGGTACTAAGCAAGATAATGGAAGTGTTCCTTTCAGGTGAAGAGAAGATTTGAATACTTAAATCTAAATCATACCACCCAAACAAGCCCTTCTGGAGACAGTGTGTTCAACCACAAGTCACAGCTTATAGATGTAGTACATAGCTTTTAATTATCTTAAAACTTGTACTGCAGGCCAACTACAAAGAGAGACCATTTAATATGAAAGAGATTATTTTAATTTCTTTAATTTTAAAGACTGTATTGCAGCGGCATGGCTAACCTGCATATGTGCAGGTATTATATAACGTGTTAGCACAAAGACACATGTTGAGAGTGTAGCACTATGTGGTAGGTTGTCTCTGTAACTGCTGGGAGTACGAAGGAAGAACAGAGGTGTGTTCTGGCTTGGAGCAGGAAGGCATATTTTGCTAGGGGCCTGCCCCTGGTCAGGTCGGTCTCGGGGAGGCCTTAACTTCCAGAGCGCTCAGCACACTTGGCTCCTGTCTACAGCACACAATCCTGTAAAGAGGTTGAACTAAGGCTTCTTTTATCAATGGGACTTTTTATATAGAGTTCTGAGACAATGGTGTAAAAATCCTCCTCCTGTCTGAGGTCTCACAAGCTTCAGACTTTGTTGTGACAGGGCACAGCTTTAACTTAAGTGCATGATTAAAAGATTCATTAGAAATGTTCCGGTTGATTGCCTGACAGACGAGCTAATATTTATTGCAGGATGTGGTTTTAAATTTTCTGGATGTGATTCATTTCCAGCCATTAAACATTATTCACTGATGCATTATGTGCATCCTAAATGAAATATTGATCACTTTAACATCAATTGTTTTACTTTTTCATAAATTATTTTTCTTATGCAAAGGTTTACTTTTTGGAAGAGGATGTACTAGGAGAAGTGGTATGTAGCATCAGATGTTCTCTGTTTGAACTTTGAATCAGTTGCTGTGTGGATGGTTACACCCAGCTTTTCAAGCTTCCTTGTACATTAATGTCTGTATATATAATATTAGTGATCTGTGATTAAGCATACGAAGTGAATCCAGAAACAGACAATCTTGGGCACTTACATGCTTTCAAAACCAAAAATACTGATTTCCACTTTGCTTTAATAAAGGTGATTACGGTGTAGATGAACCAAATGTTAATGTATAATTATAAAGATCAGTACAGCATGATATTGCCACTTATTTAGAAAATCTGGAAAGAATGTTCTGCATAAAATCAAACCTTTTTATTTACACATCTTGCTTTTAACTTGTGTATGGTGTTAAATAAATATATTAAAATCAGTGCTGTCATCGCTACCTTGAAACAACCTTATTTTTATGGTGTCTTTCTTTTAATTGGGGGCTAGATAGAAGATCAAATTAAACTCTCACTGAAGATTTTAAATTGGGTCCTGAACAATTATTTTGAAGAGCCTGTACTTTTATGACAGGGATTGTGGTCCAGGTTGATAAGAGAAGAGAAAAAAAATCAATTTAGACCTTTTCATACTTGAATTCTTTAAATTGGTCTTACTCTATTAAAATAAAAATTAATTTGTGGCAGCCAATATTGTGCAATTCACTGGAAGAGGAAGAAATACAAGGTGATAATGATGATAGATTTATCAAGTTACATGGTTGGAACTTACTACCTTGAGTGACAGTAATTTTGTATTCAGTTAAAAGACTGTACTTAATATTAATAGAGTATCCAAGGATCAGGATTTGAACTGATAGATCCTTCTGTTCATTTTGGCTCTATATATTGCAAATAAGGATTTGGCATTGATGTAGCAATGAACAAAGTCTTCACTGCAGCTCGTTTTTATTCTTCAAATAAAATTTGAATAGGTCTTTAAGTACTTTTTGTCTCCTCCTGGCACACTTTGTACTGGTACCCAAAAGCAAGCTTTAGTCAGAACTATTTATATGTAATTTTGTGGTTAACGTACTAAACATTCTTGAAAAGTATACTACTGTCTGCAAAATGTGTTTCTATCTCTGTGGAAAGTGGAGCAATTAGTACCCAAGAAACATTCTCTTTTAGTATTTCAGAAAGCGTTTACTGTGGTAGGTTAAAGACTGATGTTTACTACATGCTCTTACATAAAAGCTTTAGTTGTTATATTGGTAGCCTATTTATCAGGAGGCGCTTAAAGCTTATTGCATCCCAAATCCTATGGTTTAGGACTACAGTGTATTTTAAGCCATTTTATACTGGTTAAATTGAAAAAAATACCAAATAAAAAAAGGTAATATGTCAGAATTTCTCAATGAGAATGGTCAGTTGAGGTACTGTAAATCCAAAAGAAATTTTCTAGGATTTTGGTGGTTGTTTTTACAGTTCTTGCTAAGACAGCTTTGAAGAAACCCAAGTAAAAAATTTTTTTTTGCCAGTTTATGATAAGCATCTCTAATATTCAGACTAATGCATTGGTTTTAGTAAGGGGAGAAAAAAAACCAAAACAGTTTTCAAAGAATCACAGAATGTTAGGTGTTG
>Ga0181612_134239_pt1 | contig 11459 bp, 11 predicted proteins | sample HoacroProtozoa21_FD_119630 | JGI IMG/M metagenome (GOLD analysis project Ga0181612, IMG submission 119630) | Hoatzin crop microbial communities from Cojedes, Venezuel. Combined Assembly of Gp0051906, Gp0051904, Gp0051908
ATTTTCGCTTTCAGGGGGACGTCGAAGGGCGAGTGGAAGGACAACTTCATAGGAGGCGGCCCTACAAAACTTCCCGACGGGGTGTCGACGGAAAGCCAGGCGGCGGCCTTTAATGGCACCGAAGCGTTGAATTCAAAGAAGCCCTGCTTTCGGCTTTCGGCAGGTACGGCATGGACGAAGCAAGGGACATGGCTGAAACGGCCTTCGCCTTTTTCGACTGTGAAGTGATGGGGCTGGCCTTGTTCGACTTGGCTTCGGCGCTTTCATTCGAGGCGTTGTACCAAATGGTATTTAACCCTGCCTTTCATCCGCAGTTTGCCTTTTTGGCGTTCAAGAACAGGAAGCTCCTGATGGCGAAAGTGAACGCGGCAGGAAGCCGCACACCGTCATAGCCTAAGTTCGATGGCCGCTTATCACGGCAAAAGCCGTTCGGCGGCACTCAGAAGTCAGGTGTCGCCAGTGCGAGTCCAGCGGACGCTCGGCGCGCTTTTGCGCAAAAAGCGGGACTGCCCTCGGCTTGGGGGCAGTCCCGTAAGTGTTTTAGGTATTCATTTTCAAAAGAAGGCCGGGTCAGGGGCGCTTCGCGGCCTTTGCCTGCTGCTTCGCGGCTTTCTTTTCCTGCTTTTTCTTCTTGCGCTCCGCCTTGATGCCGACGTGCTCGATTTTCTTCCAGGTCCTGGCGGGGAAGAAGAGCGAGTAGAGCGACAGCACGGTGAAGAAGAAGAGGAAGATCGGGAAGGTGAGGAGCCCGAGCCAGATCTTCTTCAGCGAAATCTTCTGGAAGCGCATTATGAGGTACATCATCACCCACGACACGACCAGCGTGAGCACGATACTCACAATCTGGTAAAGGCGCATGTATTTGAACGTCGCCATGTACATGGTGTTGACGATTATCGTCGAGAGGTTGGCGAGTACGCAGGCAGGACCGATGGCGATGAGGAGCATGTTGTCGAGGAGCTTGACGGAGCGCGTCTTGGCAAAGGCCGCCTTCCAGTCCTTTGAGCACGAGCGCATGATCTGGTAGCTGCCCGTGCACCAGCGGTGGAGCTGGTTGAGCATGACCTTCAAGGTGGAGGGCTGCTCGTCGTAGCAGATCGCCTCGTTGTCGAAGGCGACCGTGCCGCCCCTTATGCAGTGGCGGACGGAGAACTCGACGTCCTCGGTGATGCTGGAGGTGTTCCAGCCGTACTTTTCGATTATCTCGGTGCGGACCGCGAAGCCCGTTCCGGTGAGGAAGCAGGAAAGGCCGAGCTTGGTGCGGGCGTAGGAGTAGAGGGTGGAGTAGCAGCCCCAGTAGACCGCGTACCACTGCGAGACCACGGAAGTGAAGGGCTCGCCCGCGAGGCGGTTGCACTGTACGACATCCTCGCCGCGGTTTAAGGTCTGGTTGATCTTTGTCATGAATTCGGGCGTCGCGATGTTATCGGCGTCGAAGACCATGATCGCGTCGAACTTCTTCTTGAGCTTTAAGATTTTTTCGAGGCCCCAGGCGAGCACCACGCCCTTGCCGGTCGTCGGGCCGTCGTTCCTCTCGTAGACCGTTACGTAAGGATACTCGGAGGCGATCTGCGCCGTCTTGTCCGTGCAGTGGTCGCAGAGCACGAACGCGTGCCAGGCGTTTTCAGGGTATTCCATGTCCCCGAGGGAGTCGAGGATGCCGTGGATGGCATTTTCCTCGTTGTGCGCGCAGATGATTACCGCGAACTTGTTGATCGGCGTGTCCGAGCCGCGCACGGGCTTGTTCTGTATTATTCCGAGCAGGGCGACCACGAGCGACCAGAGCATGAAGAGGTTGCCGAGCCCCTGAAGGATAAACAGAATGATGATGATTGCGTAAAGCATTGGAAGTCACCCTTCCTTTCCCTTCACATTTCCCGAACGGGAAATTACATTGTAACTCACTCATTTTAAATGAATGGCGTATAGGTGTCAAAATAATTGGGCAAAGCCCAAGAAGAGCACCGCGCACGGGGGCTTTTAATGCGTTGAAGCGCAACAACAGCCTTTCGGTCAATCCCCCCTTGTGGTATAATCATTCGCGTAAGTGTGCCGATCCGCGGGCGCGGTGAGGCTTTGTCGCAGCAAAAACGGCCTAAAGGCCGCAAAAGGGGAACAAAAGTGGCGGCGATTTACAATTTTGACTTCTCGATCCTGTACTGGCTGCAGGAGAATTTAAGGAATCCGATCCTCGATCCGATCATGAAAGGGATTTCGATAGCGGGCAACAAGGGCATCCTGATGATCCTTATAGCCCTCATCTTCCTGATCCCGAAGAAAACCCGAAGGGCGGCCTTCGCGGCGCTTGTTGGAATGGCGATCGGGGCAATCATAGTGAACCTCACGCTGAAGCCGTTCTTCATGAGGCTGAGGCCTTATGCCGAATACTCGGTCTTAAAGCCGATCGTGGACATGTCCTCCGACCCGAATTCTTTCCCGTCGGGGCACACGACGGCGGCCTTCGCGCTCTTCGGCGCGTGGCTCGGAATAATGCCCCTGAAGTCGCTTAAAGTGTGTTCAGGCGTCCTCGCCTTCTTGATGGGCTTTTCAAGGCTCTACGTCGGCGTGCATTTCCCGACGGACGTATTCGTGGGAGCCGCGATCGGCTTTACGGCGGGCCTCATCGGCGCGCTGATCGTCAAGAAGGGCGGCGCGGCCTACGACAGGAAAAAGGCGGCAGCGGCCGCAGCGGCGGGGAGCTCTGGATCCGGCGCGGAAGCAGCGCAGGACGAGGCGCAGGCAGGCCCTGCGGAAAGTCATTTTGAAAATGAAGGCGGCGGGGACATAAATCCGCCGAAGGAGGAGTGACATGCCTCTTCTCAAGAGCAAAAAACCTGAAGGACCGATCATCTGCGTCGCGGTTGCCTACGACGGGCAGACGCCGCTCCCGGCCTTCGAGCAGACCTCGCACTTTTTCGCCTATTACCTAGAGGACGGCAAGAAGATAGTAAAGAAAGAGCTGCTGTCGCTTACGGTGACGAAGGACAAGGGGCTGATAGGGCAGTTCAGGAATTCGATGTTCGACTGCATAATCGCGCGGGACTTCTCGCCGAAGGCGCGGGCGCTGCTGAAGGAGGAGGGCATAAGGCTCTTTATCAGCGACGCGGGCACGGACGCGGCGCTTAAGGCATTCCTCGCGGGGAAGCTGGAGCGCGTAGCCTGAAGGCGCGCACGGGATTTATTTACAAGGTTTGACGAAAAACGCGGCGCACCGATGCCGCGGACGGAGGAAGATATAATATGGGTTGGGCAGTATTCCTGATAGCTCCGCTTTACATTTACATGGTCTACAACACGGCGCGGACTATCCTGCGCTTCCTCGCGAACGTGTTCCCAGGGCTCAGGAGGAAGCCCGACCCGGAGAAGCTGGCGGCGGCCCGCGAAAAGGGCGAAGAGGCCGCGAAGCGGGCAGCGGAGCCGCGCGTGAAGAAGCCTATCGCCATCGCGTTTACCGCAGTGTTCATCCTGCTTTCGATGCTGATGCCGATCGGGTACTTCTTAAAGGCCGGGCTGCTTCAGAAGATATTCAGGAGAGTCGGGTACTTTATGCTCTTCTACAATATGTACTTCCTGATGTTCGCGGCGGTCGGGGCTTTGATAGGCCTCATCCTTATCCTCGCGAAAGTGGTCAGCCGCGACAGCTTCGCCCGCGGCCGGTTCTTCAGGACGGTCAACTGCATAGTGATACTAGGCTCGCTCGCCTTCTGCATTTACGGCGAGTTCAACGCGAGGATCCTGAAGGAAAAACACTATTCGATGACTATTGAAAAGGACGGCGGCGACCTCGACGCCGACGAGAACGGCGACAAGGTACTGAAGATCGCCCTTCTCGGCGACCTCCACATCGGCTACAACGCAGGGCTCAAGAGCATGCAGCAGGTAGTCGAAAAGGTAAATAAAGAGGGCGTCGACGTCGTGCTGATCGCGGGGGACATCTTCGACAACCAGTACGACGCGATCGAGAATCCGGACGCCATAGCCGAAGCCCTTTCGGGGTTTGAGACGAAGTACGGCGTATACGCCTGCTTCGGCAACCATGACGTCGAGGACAACCTGATATTCGGCTTCAACTTCTCTGACGGCAAGTCGAAGCCGAACGACTCGAGGTACTACGACTTCCTTGCGAAGGCGGGCATAACCATCCTGACGGACGAGTCGACCGAGCTCATCGCCGACTCCTTCTACATCGTCGGCAGGCGCGATCCCGAGGAGGTCGGGCTTGAGGACACCAAGGCCAAGAGGAAGGACGCGTTTACTGTGGCTGAAGGCCTCGACACCAACAAGCTTCTGATCGACCTTGAACATGAGCCGAAGGAAGTCGACGAGGTGTACTCCGCCGGCTTCGACATGCAGCTTTGCGGCCACACGCACGACGGGCAGTTCTTCCCGTTCAACCTGATCTGCCGCCTTGCCTACTTCAACTCGTGCGGCTACCGCGTGTACCTCGACTTCCTCCACACGGTCACGACCGCCGGCGTGGGCTCCTACGGCCCGTACATGAGGACGCTGACCGATTCGGAGGTCACGTTCATCGACGTCACGCTGAGCGGCTCAAGCGCGGCCTGAGCAAGCGCTTTCGAGGAAAATGCAAGGCACCGGCCCCGCTTCTTGCGGAAAAGGAAAACGAGGGCCGCGTGCCGGATCAAAGAGGCATAAGATCCCTGAGCGAAGAGGGCAGCCGCGCTGCAAGGCGGAGCGGTTTCCCGCGGGACCGTGCAGGGACTTGATTGTCAAAAGATAAAAGTCAGCGCGAAAAGGCGCGCGGAAAAGAGGAAAAATGCTTAAAGAAGTAATAGACGTACTCTCGCAGTTCACCGACTATCCGGCCGACCAGATTACCGCCGAAACGGATCTCGTCGACGAGCTTGAACTCAACTCCTTTGACGTATTTACGATCGTAAGCGATTTCGAGGACCAGTACGGAGTCTCGATTTCCGACGACGCGATCGTCGGCTTCAAGAAGGTCGGCGACATCGTGGAGTACCTCGAGGAGCACCGCGCCTGAGGCGGAATCGGTTAGAACATAAGATTTAAAGGAGATGAAGATGCAGGCATACGCACCATATGATCCCCCCGCTCCGAGGGACTTAAGGGAACTCGTCAAGGCGAGGGCGGCCGAGACGCCGGATGCGACGGCGTTCTTTTTCACGGAGGACGACGGAACGGTAACGAGCGTGTCGTGCGCGGCGTTCAAGGAGGACGTTTGGAGCCTCGGAAGCGCGCTCTATTCAAAAGGCTTTAAGGACGGGGCGCACGTCGCCATCGTCGGGCCTAATTCCTATGAGTGGCTGAACGCCTTTTTCTCGGTCACCTGCGGCGGGAACGTGGCTGTCCCGCTCGACGCGAGGCAGCCGGTGGAGAATCTGATTTCTCTGATGGTAAGGGGCGACTGCAGCGCGCTCGTGTACTCGAAGGAATTCGAGCCAGCGGCGAAGGCGGTCGAAGGGGCAGTCTCGAAAGCCCTTGGCAAGCCATTTACCTGCATACCCATGGAGGGCTTCGAGACCCTGAAGCAGGAAGGAAGGGACGACGCGGCAGCCGCGGCGGACTTTGACGCTTTTGAGGTCGACGTAAACGCGATGTGCGTCATCGTATTCACGTCGGGGACGACGGGCGAGCCGAAGGGCGTAATGCTCAGCCAGGACAACATCGTCGCGAACATGGTGCAGGCGAGCTCGAACTACGTGCAGGAGGGGACAGGCATGGCGCCGCTCCCGATGCACCACATGTTCGGCCTGGTGGTCGGCTACCTCATGGTATACAACTACCGCTATCCCGCCTATATCGTAAGGAACATGCGCCGCGTATTGAAGGACATGCAGACGGCAAAGCCTAGGACGCTCTTCGCGGTGCCGATTATCCTTGAGACGTTCCTCAAGCAGTTCGGCTCGATGGCGAAGCGGACGGGCGGGCAGCTTACGCCCGAGATGGTGAAGCAGGCGACCGGCGGGAACCTAAAGTACATAATCTGCGGCGGCGCGGCGCTTTCCGTGCAGGTGGTGCGCGCGTTCAGGGCGATGGGCATAGAGGTTTTGAACGGCTATGGAATAACTGAGTGCTCGCCGGTCCTGGCGGTCAACCGCAACGAGGACCGCTGCGACGGCTCCGTGGGGCCGGTGCTCTTCGGCTGCGAGGTCAAGATAGCCGATGACGGCGAAATCCTCGCCAGGGGCCGAAATATAATGCTCGGGTACTACAAGATGCCCGAGGAAACGGCCGAGGCCCTTGAGGGCGGCTGGTACCACACCGGCGACCTCGGGAAAATCGAGGACCACTACCTCTTTGTAACGGGACGCAAGAAGAACCTCATCATCACGGCCAGCGGCGAGAACGTCTCGCCGGAGGAAATCGAGGAGAAGCTCCTCGCGGATCCTGCCGTAGAAGAGGCGGTCGTCGTCGAAAGGGGCGGCAGGCTCGCGGCCTTGGTCTATCCGGCCAAGGAAGCCGCGGTGACGGAAGAATATCTGGAGGCGCTCAAGGACAAAGTAAACGGGGACGAGCCGGCCTACCGCCGCATCCAGGCGATAGAGCTCAGGGAAGAGCCGTTCCCGAGGAATACGACAGGGAAGATAGTGCGGGGAAAGATCTAAAGGCAGGAGGGCGAGATGGCCAGGACACTTATTCTCTACGACGGAAAGATGAGCTCGGCACAGAGGGTGGCGGGCACGCTCGGGTATCTTATCGGCAATGTCCAGGTGAAGGAGCTGGCAGAGGCGCCGGCGGACCTTCTCGCCTTCGACGGAATCTGCTTCGTCTTCAATTTCTACGGTCCGCTGACCGCGGGGAAGACGCGCGACTTTATCTCAAAGAATAAAAATGTAATCCAGGGGCTCCGCCTCGCCTTCGTCGGCGTGGGCTTCTCCGACCAGGGCTACGCCAAGTGCGTGAACGACCTGGAGGCGCAGTCCGGAAGCAAGGGCAAGGCGATGGCGATGTTCATCCCCAACGAGGAGATGACCGCCGACGTAGGCGCGCAGCTTGAGCATATGTTCCAGGCGCCGTTCTCGCCGATGCCCAAGGACGCTCTCATGGTCCTCATCGAGGAGCTGATCCGCCGCCACAAGTACATGGTGCTCGCGACGGGGGCGGGCGATTTCGTGAGGTGCACGCCTTCGAAATTCATTTACGTAAACAGCGTATTCTACATACTTACCAAGGGCGGTATGAAGTTCAGGGCTATCCTGAAGAACCGCCGCGTGGCCTGCGTGATCAACGACCTCGAAAACCCTGACGCAAGCGAGCAGTTCGCGCTTCAGGTCCACGGAGTCGCGGACATCGTGCCTTCCGACAAGGAGGAGTACGCCGAGGTCATGGCGATGGCGGGAATCTCCGAGCAGGAGGTGAGGCAGCTTCCAGAGGAGGTCTTCGTGCTGCGCATCACGCCGTACAAGTATCGCCTGAAGATGGAGAGCCTGCACGAGAAGAATTATGACATCTTCCAGTTCGCCACCACCGTGTTCAAGGAGCAGAAGCTGACTTTCACGGAGTGGAAGAAGATCGGCGAGGCCGGGGAGGACGCGGCCGAAGAAGAACCGGCGGAAGAGCAGCCCGAAGAAGCGCCCTCTTTGGAAAATGAAGAGGACGGCGCTAAGCCATCCTACGACCCCGAGCTTAAGGAGCTCCTCGACGGCACGCACGAGCAGAAGGTGTTCGGCTACGGCGCGGACGAGGACGACGGCTACGTCGAGCACGGAAGCCTCGAAGAGCACGGCATTCCGGAGCACTACAGCTTCGACGATGAAAATGATTTCGATTCCACGGGCGGGCTGGACTTCTACGACGGCTCGATAACGGCTCCGCAGGAAGCGGCCAGGAAGGCGGCCGAAGAGCGGGAGCGCAAGGCGAAGGCCGCTGAGGACGCCGCCTACGGCAAGGGAATCGACGTACCTTTCGAGGACGAATACGGCGGCTTCGGCGACGAGGACGACGACGATGCATTCGACGATGAAGCTTCCTCTAAGGGGACGTTTTCGGAACTTGGAAAGAGGCTCGGAAAGTTCTTTAAGAGGAAGGATGCAGACTAAGGCACGGCAAAGGAGGAAATGAATGTCAGGATTTCGTCTTAAGGTAACCCCGGAGCACGAGGCGCTCAGCGACCTTTGCAGGAAGAATTCCACGATCGATGCCGCCGACTACAAAAAGTACGACGTAAAGCGCGGGCTCCGCGACGTCGACGGCAAGGGAGTCATAGCCGGACTGACCGAGATTTCCGAGATCAACGCGTTTAAGGAAATCGACGGCGTGAAGACCCCGATCGACGGAGAACTCTTCTACCGTGGGATAAATATATATGACCTGACGCGGGGATTCATTTCCGAGAACCGCTTCGGCTTCGAGGAGACCGCATATCTGCTGCTTTTCGGGCAGCTCCCCGACAGGGAAGAGCTGGACAATTTTAAGGCGCTCCTCGCCTCGCAGAGGAGCCTGCCGACGAACTTCGTGCGCGACGTTATAATGAAGGCTCCGAGCCGCGACATTATGAACTCGCTGGCGAAGTCGGTCCTGACGCTCGCCTCCTACGACAAGTACGCGGACGACACCTCGCTGCCGAACGTGCTTCGCCAGTGCACGAACCTCATTGCCTCCTTCCCGATCATCGCGGTCTACGCCTACCAGGCCTACAACCACTACGAAAGGGGAAAGAGCCTCTACATCCACAACCCGTCGAAGTCGAAGTCGACCGCGGAGAACCTCCTGCGCCTGCTTCGCCCCGACAAGAAGTACGACCCGATCGAGGCGAAGGTCCTAGACCTCGCGCTCGTCCTCCATATGGAGCACGGCGGCGGCAACAACTCGACCTTCACGATGCACGTCGTCACCTCCTCGGGCACGGACACCTACTCGGCGGTCGCGGCCGCGCTGGCCTCTCTGAAAGGCCCCAAGCACGGCGGCGCCAACATCAAGGTCGTGCAGATGTTCCAGGACCTTAAGGAAAATGTAAAGGACCTGCGCGACGACGAGGAGCTGGAGGCCTACCTCCACAAGCTGCTCGCCAAGGAAGCCTTCGACAGGAAGGGGCTCATCTACGGGTTCGGGCACGCCGTATACTCGGTTTCGGACCCGAGGGCGCGCATTTTCCACGAATACGTCAAGACGCTGGCGGAGGCCAAGGGCTACAACGACGACTACGACCTCTACAGCAGGATCGCGCGCCTCGCGCCGCAGGTCATAGCCAAGGAGAGGCACATTTACAAGGGCGTGTCGGCGAACGTCGACTTCTACTCGGGGCTGGTGTACGGGATGCTCGGCCTGCCGCTCGAACTCTACACGCCGATCTTCGCGATCGCGCGAATCGTCGGCTGGAGCGCGCACCGCATGGAAGAGCTCATCAACATGGACAAGATCATCCGCCCGGCTTATGTAAACGTGCAGGAGCGCGCTGAATACGTCCCGCTGACTTTGAGGTGAGCGCGGCTTTTGAGGAAATGAAGGATGCTTGAAGCATTTTATCCGGACGCGGACGCAAAGAGCGCTTACGAGGTCGACTACGCCTCGCTCTATGCGGAAGGCATAAGGGGCTTGATTTTCGACATCGACAATACGCTCGTCGGGCACGGCAAGCCCTGCACGGAGCGAGCCGCGAAGCTGCTTAAAGGCCTGATGGCGCAGGGCTTTTCGGTCTGCCTGCTGTCGAACAACAAGAAGGAACGCGTCGAGTCGTTCAACGCGGGAGTCGGCGCGTACACTATCGAGGACGCGCACAAGCCGTCGCGGAAGGGCTACGAGAAGGCCATGGAAATGATGGGCACCGGCAAGGCTTCGACGGCCTCGGTCGGCGACCAGATATTTACCGACGTGTGGGGGGCGAAGCGCACCGGGATCAAGACCGTCCTCGTGGGGCAGCTCGAAAAGAAAGAGGAAATACAGATTGTGCTGAAGCGCCGCCTTGAGAAGATAATCCTTTTCTTCTACAGGAGGAAAAAGAAGAAAGGCAGCGGCGGAGAGGGCAATCGGTGAGGTCCAAGGCACACATTGGGGACGCCCGGAGCTTATGGCTTTTAAGACAAGGGCGGAAGGTATAGAGGCAAGGACAAAAGGAGGGTGGAAATGCAGCATATCATTATCGAAGGCTTCATGGGCACGGGCAAGAGCCAGGTCGCAAGGGGCGTGGCGGAGAGGCTCGCGATCCCCTTCGTCGACGTCGACGAGCTCGTCGCCGAGAAGATGAACCTCACGGTGCAGGACATCTACGAGAGGTTCGGCGAAGCCTACTACAGGGCGGAAGAGTCGCTCGTGATCTCGGAGCTTCCGAAGCTCAAAAAGAGGTCGGTCGTGCTCCTCGGCAGCGGGGCGCTCCTGCTTCCCAAGAACGAGGCCTACCTCAAGGAGGCCGGCACGGTGTACTACCTCAAGGCTCCGGCGGACATCCTCGCCGAGAGGATCGCGGCGAGCGAGAAGCACGTGTGGGTGCGTTCCGGAAATGTCGAGGATAAGGTGAAGAAGATGCTCAAGGCGCGCGAGCCCGGTTACAGCCGCGCCGCGGACGTCATCTTCGAATCGGCGGACATGACTATAGAAGAACTCATCGAGGCGGTCGTCGACGCCGAGTATATGCAGGAGGATATCCTCTTGGGCCGCGTGGCGCTCGGCTCGGAAGAGACGGAAAAAGGAACCGCCAAGAAGGCTTCCGGAAAGAAGGCTTCCGCAAAGAAGGCGAAGGACGCGGAAGGCGCCGATGAGGCGGCTGCCGCTGAGAAGGCGGAGAAGAAGCCCGCAAAGAAAGCGGCCGCGAAGAAGGCAAAGAAGGCCAAGGACGAAGAAGCGGCTGCAGGAGATGCCGTGGAAGCAAAGGCGGCAGAAGAGCCCGCCGCGGAAGAGGCAGAGAAGAAGGCTCCGAAGAAGGCCGCCGCGAAGAAGGCTTCGAAGAAGGCGGCTAAGGCCGAGGAGACCGAAAGCGGCGAGGCGGAAGGCTCAAGCGCCAAGAAGCCCGCGAAGAAGGCTCCGAAGAAGGCGGACAAGGCCGAGGAGGCCGAAGGCGGCGAGGCGGAAGGCTCAAGCGCCAAGAAGCCCGCGAAGAAGGCTCCGAAGAAGGTCGAAAAGGCCGCCGAGGAAAGTGCGGCGGGCAAGGCCGCTTCAGAGGAAGAGGCCGAAGAGCCTAAAAAGAAGGCCGCCAAGAAGGCTTCCAAGAAGACGGACGCAAAGAAGGAAGAGGAGCAGCCGGACGCCTTAGAACCGCAGGACGATGGCTCCGATGACGACGACGGCGAGTACGAAATCCCGACCTGGAGCTGGATCAACCATTGAGGCTGAGACGGCAAGGCTTTGAGGGATTTTATCAGACAAACTATATCGGGCGGCGATTCCCGCAGGCCTTCTCCCTTGTAAGAGGGCTGAAGCTGCAGAGCAAAAGCCGCCGCCGTTCCCAACGCAAAGATGCGGCCGCACGGATCCGTGCGGCCGCATCTTTGCGTTGGGAACGGCGGCGGCTTTTGCTCTGCAGCTTCAGCCCTCTTACAAGG
>Ga0181612_150829_pt1 | contig 11459 bp, 9 predicted proteins | sample HoacroProtozoa21_FD_119630 | JGI IMG/M metagenome (GOLD analysis project Ga0181612, IMG submission 119630) | Hoatzin crop microbial communities from Cojedes, Venezuel. Combined Assembly of Gp0051906, Gp0051904, Gp0051908
ACTGCAGGGAAAAAAGTATGCAAGCACAGAGTGCTCCTCATACACTATAAAACCTGTACAATTAAGTCAGAGATGATGGTCTGAACTTTCTTTACCTTTACATGTAGGTACATTAGACAAACCTGTATTTTAAATACAGGTAAGTGCTAAACCACACTGGTGTCATGGTACAAAAGGAGCTGTGGTCACAACTTCATCTCAAAACTCCCTCAGTTTCCAATTCTGTGAATTAAAAATAAGCAATTCTGCTTGCTCAGGACTGGCCCTAAGAGTATCTGAAATACCACAGCTCTCCGGCTGTATATACACCATCTATTATCTGCAGAGCGCAGCTGTACTCTGCAAGCCCCCGAGAGAGCTCAAAGAGGCATTCCAGACTGGCTGGTGCCAGTCTCCACATACTAAATTATGCAGTTGTGCAGTTTAAGTGTCTTCTCTGGATTTGTGCAAATAATTGGAGCTGTAAAAGGAAAGTTAACACAGTATTCCAGACTGGCAGGAATTAAAAGAGATGATGCTGGCTGTAACATTCTGACTGGGAGATTAATACAAGAATCTAATGCAGATGAGAGGTTGACTTGAGCAAGATGTACATGTATAATCCATCCATGAGAGGGCAGTGAGACACGTCTAATAGCAAAAGCTGCTATCTTACAGAAGAACATTTCTGGCTTTTGGTTTACCACTCGGTTAATTAAGAAATAACTTAAAAATTCTGATTACCTCACTCCACTGAGGAGTACGAACTGATGTGCCTCTGCTCTGTTCTTTGCTCATTTATATTGGCTAAGAATACAGTGAAAATTCTAAAAGAATAGAGCACAGGTGAGAATGTTTTGTATTTCCAGTACATCCTTATATTAAAAAAAAAATAAATTTACTGGTGCTTTGAAGATTAAGAGAATAAAACCTATGTCACCCCAACCAAAATTAAAAAAAAAAATTAATTAAATGCATCTCACAAAGCACCGTTCTTTTTCGGGTAAAAGGTGGAGGGGTAACCATGCTCCAGTTGTACAGAGCAGACCAGCAAACATACCTAGCAAATATTCATGAACACAAAGTGAAGCTCTGCCTAAGAATTGAGAAAGATCTGGATTACGTGGAAGGGTTTTGGATGTGGCACCTCACCTGGAAGTCAGCGGTGACAGAGCCTCCACAGACATCGATTAATTCAGTCATGTCATAATAAGCATCAAAAGTCCAAATGCAGCTCTTCAGGTTGAGGTGCTTATAGAGCTGGATCGTCTTCGGCTCTCTCACTGTGGGGTCAAACTGGTAAGGGCGGTCATAGCCAGGAGAGAGAATGATGCTGTCGTAGGTCACTTCATCCAGAAACCCTGCCTCTGGGATTAAAAGACATCAGGACACTGACTACTCCAGATTTTAAAGAGCCTGAAGACAAGTACTGAGGTCCCATTTTCACTCTCAAACCACGTCAGTGACTTTTACTATATTAGGGAATTAATGGGCTCCTCTCACTTCCTTATCCTGGAGGTCATACTGAATATGCACAGGTCTTCACAGGGAAAAATGTTATAGGAATGGGGTAAGAATCCTAAAAACCAAACTTATGAACCTACTAATGAACGGTTGAAGTTAAAATTTAAGAAATGTAGAACAGCTTGCGTATGAAATGAACAGAATTAAGTACAACAACCCCCTGCCCGCCATGGAACAAGAGTGAACCCCATTACCCTGAGCGTTAAGAGACACAAACTGCTTTTTTTCTTTGGCTCTGGCATTTACTTCAGCAGTGAATTTGCTTTTACTCCTTGTTGCCACGCTGGAGACCTCAGTGACACAGAGACAGTGATCCACTTCCTGTGGATCCTTCTCTAACCGCATGGATATCACAAGACAGATTTGAAAAGCAGACAATCACCAGCACTGTATGAACCCACAGACTCCTCAAGCAGAGCAATGCTGCTTAACCCCATTATGTTTTAAACATTCCCGTGCATTGCATCTCATCTTCAACAGGGCAACTGTGTTCACTGCTGTTAGTACAGGAAGATTGATTATTATTTCCATCATGTCAAGAGAGCCAGAGGAAGATAAAGCCTTCTTTTCTGCATTTCTTTACTGGCTTCTCCCTACCACCAAGAAAGCAAAGGCTGGCTTTAAAGATTACCTGAGATGCCCCTGAGGTCTCTGATGGTGACCAGGTTTGAGCAGACGTGCTGGTGCCTGTAGATAGACTCGGAGAGAAGGAAATGCAGATTGTGCAGTGGCAGGGTGGAGATGAGGGGCAGCATACCGTCCTGATGGGGGATCTGCACCGAGATGTGGATTCTGGAACAAACAGTGGATGACACAGCAGAGAAAGGTGGCCCTGGCAGGCACGGGAGTCTCATGCCCCACAGCAGCACAGCACAGACAGGGTGAGCCTGCTAGCGGCAGCCTGATATTTAGTTTCAGCTAGACTTCTCCATCTACACATCTGCTCCTTAAGCTGTCCCACCAACTCCGATATCCTGAGGGGAAGGGCACCCCCTCAGCAGAGCAGGGTGTGAAGAAGAGAGTGGGAGCACCACCCTGAGCACCCGATGCCGTTCAACAGGGCACCCTGCACAGAGGGGTGCGGTTTCAGACGTATGATCTCCTCCCAACCCAAGCCAGCCCTGTAACTCTGGGTGGCCTAGTGAAGGACTGCGCTCTCCCCTTCTCCAGGCTCATACCTGTTGGGATGTTCCTTGTGCTTGACATCCAAGTACTTCAGAGTGGCAATGAATGACTGTGCCTGGAAACCTCGGGCCGTCCCTGCCACCACAGGAGTGTGACAAATGGCACTGTCTGTGCCTATGGTAACCACGCTGCTTCTCAGGGGGGTCCCCACATGGCCAGCCTTGTCCACAGCCTTCACCACACAGCGCACGTGGAACCGCCGGCTGAAGTAAATGCTGTCCAGCACCTGCAGGGAACGAGGAGGGAGAAACATGCACGTGGGTCAAAGACACCAGCATTGCAACATCTGACCGTGTAGCAAAATCACTTTGTCCTGGTGTTTTGAGGCAGCACGGAGGCAAGGCACACGCAAACTAGCAGCACGCGTGTGCCAGTGTCTGCTTGGCCACTTGGGCTTGCAGGTGTGATTGGACTCTTGTTACCCACGCTGCAGTAGATGCTTGAGTATGTTGGGTGCTTGACAGCTTCCTAACTCTGCCCACACACGGAAGGGAGGGGAAGAGGGAGCCTGAGCTGTTACGATCTGCCAAGCTCCATCTGCCTCCTGCCACCAGGGATTTACTGAAGCATCTGAGTGCTCACAGCTGCTTCACGTGTCAACAGAATTGGTGCTTTTAGCAGGCTCAGTGAAGAACAATGCTACGTTTTCTGAAGCCAAAAGAAAAAAAATAATCCCCAAAGCAGCACCCATATGTCTCATGCCAATTCCGAAATCCGAGGAGATTTTAGGTTTTAATCTCTGTGTAACTAAAGTGTGCGCTACCCTCTAAAAATGTCTCAGACCTGTGCAAGTTGGCACAGTCTAGAAATACACCTGGGTGCCTGAGCAGAGCTGAGACATCACAGTTGGGAGTGCCCAGGAAAAGCCCCCAGAGGAAAACAGTAATTCTGTTTTCTGGGGCAGGACAGGAACAATCCGGGGACAGAGAGGCCTCAGGCCACAGACGGAGCAATGCAGCAAAAGGAGTGCCCAAAGGAACAGCGGCTCCTAACTTGAGCTATGCCCTTCCTGCCACTTGAGTAGGACGGAAGGAAGGCAGGCAATCCCACAGCCAAACCCTGGTAACAGGGGTCACATCAGCGCGCTGAGCTGTTACTCAGGCACAGCCGCCTTTTCAGGCGCGTGACTTTTCAGCTGCAGGAACACAACCAAATTTCACGTGCGAGTGATCACACAGTACACAGACTGACAGAGCTGCCCCAAGCCCTCACTGACCTATGCCCTGCTGGTACCTAGCCACGTACCTTATGGTTGACACTAGTGAACGGTGTGTTGTCAGTGATGGTTTCAAAAGGTGATCTGGCTCCATTCCCATCCGTGGGGGTTGCTACTTCCCAGCTGAACTGTATTGAAGACTGGTTGATCCCAGCCTCACTGCAGCGTTCCTTCATGACTGTGTACTTGGGGAAGTGAGGGTCACAAGGAGTGACACAGATGAGCGGATAGCCTGGGGAAGGGGATTTCTTAACACCGTCCTTGGTCACTTCTTCCACCCGGTCGTAATCAGCCAGGGTGACGACCTGTATGGATGCAAGACGGCAGCATTCGCCTGGGGCTAAGGGGAGGGCCAGAAAAGGCAATCCTTCCCACACACTCCAAGCCTGCTACACCGCTGTGGCTCTTAATTTTATTTGGGAAACCCCACTAGGGTTTTCTGGTCTGTACCTGAAGGGTGCTAAATCACATCCATTGCAATGGGCAACTTACCACGGGAGGTGCTGGTAGAATCAGACTCCCTGCTGCCTCCTGATCCAAAATAGTCACTATTGCAGTGCTGGTGTCTCCAAGAACAGCTTCCACTGGATCATCTGGACCCAGCACCACAGAAAAGGACTCATGCCACTCCCGGTCTTCATTGGACATGATCTCCACCTTAAACATGATGTGGTTCAGACCTGTGAGAGGAAACACAAGAGAAACAGGGAGAACTCAATTCATCATCAGATATTGCTCTGGAATTCTTATTAAAAAAACACACAGCTGGTCTAGGCTATGACTACTGAAACATTACGATAAAATACACATTATGAATTTTATTTCTGCTCATTGCTACTAATAATTTAGCCCCATCCACACAGGAGGCTACTCTATACATAAAACACCAGCTATGACAGCTGATGCAATTGATCGGGCGATAGATTTACTAGCAGGTGCCATCTGAGGATTAATAATGCCTGTCTTATATTAGGTGTCTGTAGTAAAAAATCTATGACCCAAAGCACATGCCCACCCCTGCTGTGAGCATCTCTGCTCTCTTTCACACCAGTATGCAGAACTGTTTGGTGAGGGCTTCTTGGTCCAGCAACATGGTCTGAGCTGTTGCACTGGATCCCGCTGAGCCTCGCATCCTCTGAAGACTACTCTCGCCTGCCAGATTCTAGTGCTTCTTCCTCTGTTCTGATCACTCTTCATTTAACAGTCCAGCCTTTTTGTATGACAAGATTATAGCCATAGCAGAGTGCAAGGCTACAGCCCAAAAGACTCACGCTGCAAAAGAGACCACATAGTAAGTGGTCTATGTAGCATATTTAAAATACATTACCAAAAAACCCAGAAAAACAACCCCAAACTAACCAAACCCCAGATCCTTCTCATCCAGCGGGGCATTGTGAAGGGATGAAATGTTGTACACAAGAGATGACATGGCAAGATACGGGACAGCCTTCCCAATTTTTCAAGTGACATTAATTCCAGTGAGCAGAAAGCCTCAACCATCTTTCCATTTCCTCCGGCATTTACGGTCTGCCCAGTAAATAGCTCATCACCTGCGGGCTTTCATTCCCTCCTCCTTTTCATTTCCCTGTGGCTCAGGCAGCAGCTTGGTGCTTTGCTTATTGAGCAGGGAGGGCTGGTGCTCAGAACACCAGTGTGTTTGAACTGAGGATGATCAGGCAACCAGAAGGTTGTAACACAGGACTCCTGTAAAACACTGAAGGTGTTTCCCACAAAAACTGTGATGAGCCCAAGATCAAATCTAAACCCGAAAACCTAAGGGTATATTATGCCTTCTTACAGCTAATGCAGTTCACTTCACTGGGAGCAGTTAGACCTGTGTTGTAAACCTCATGCAAAAAGTGGCTTTTTCCAAATCTCCTGAATATTTCCCTTCAGTGCTCCTTTCTGATATACACAAAATGTCACTGGTCATGCCACCGCCTCTAACCTTCCCTCCAAGCACCCTTTACCTGGGCTGAATTTGAGCATTCGACTCTTGGGATAGTAATCCACTCCAGCCTGAGCTGAGCCATCGCGGGTGCTACAGCGGACTTTTGAGGTCCTGTTCAGATCCCCTCTCCGGACCACCTTGATGTTTATAACAGCAACACCCTCCGGGCCAGGTGGCTCCCGTACTTGGTACGCAGCTTCTTCAAACTCAATGGTGGGTGCTAAAGAAACAGCAGTGAAGAAAAAGGCCCAGGTTTGCACACCAACTGAATTTACAGATGCAGGGCATTCAGCAGCTGAGGTGAGCTAAGCTCAGCTCCTTCTAGACTCTACACATCTTCAGAGCAAGGGCTCCTCCTCCCAAGTTTGAACTTGGGCCAAAAATGCAGCTGTGAGGGTTAGATGTGAAGTAGGGCAAGGGGTGGGGCAAAACTCAACACATATACTGGGCTACGGAGGATGGTAAATTATTTTCCCATCCCCTGCCTCCCACTGAACCACACGCCCTCAGATCCATGCCACATGATGGTGCTACAGTTCATTGGCATTCACACCAGAGGGGCGCAGCATCCCCCTGCTTCCCCACAGATCTCTCCAGGAGTGGTAGATACACCAGAAGGCTGTGCTGCCATTCAGCATGACCTGGACAGGCATGTCCAGTTGGGCAGAGAGGAACCTGATGAGGTTCAACAAAGGCAAATGCAGGGTCCTGCACCTGTGGAGGAACAACCCCATGCATCAGTACAGGCTTTTAGTTTAGTGCTTCTTACATATTCATTATGTTTATTGTGGTCATAGTGGTCGGTTTTTATGTCTTTTCCCACCAGATATTAAGAACTGCCGTTATTATACCAGTTCTAGACTCATGCAAGTAATGCCTATGTACTGTATTTTCCCTGTACACTCTGCCCCCATACGTGAATAATGACTATTCGAGAAATAACTTTAAGACGAAATAATTTTATTTTTGTTTTATTGATTTGTGTGTCTTTCTACAAGACTGATTTTCTGTTAGGTTATGGGTTGCCTATGTGTTATTCAGATTCCTAGACCTATTAGTAGATCTATACTCCACAGTGACTGTATACCTCATTTCACGTCAGCTGAGTTGTTAACCTACAGTCCTGTCATATATATTCTGCAGCTTCACCAACTTAATCAAAGGCAGCTTGACTACTTAATAGGAACAGTTGTAAATGTGTCTCATCCAGAAATCCCTTCCTCTGACAACAGAAAATATCTGAGTTGTAATATCAAAATTTAGTAAAGATGAATAATTCAGCTTGCATCTGGTTTGATTGTAAAAGATGTCCTCACTTTTCAGAAGTCTTCTGTAAAAGAGCTTCATGTTTTGTAAAACTGTAACCTAAATACACTCTCAGAATGTGAAAAATGTATGTCACACAGACATTTTCATTTTTTTCGTATGCTGTAGACTTTCTGCAGCTGTATTGTATTAAAAAGTGACCTTATGTGAAAGCAGTGAATGTAATTAGCAGTTCAAAACGCCTGTGTGTTATCCAAGTGGCATAAAATTGCCTCAGAATATTTAAGACTCAAACTCAGTATTTTTGGTGAAAACTGATGCAGTTTTTCTTTACTCTCTTAACTTTCATATAAGGTTATATTTCAGCAGTTGATGCTATTTGTAGTGATTATTATTCTAAATGAGAGCAGCTAATTTAGCTGTTAAAGTAATCCCTTGTGGGAATACAACTGCATAGATGAGGCTGTAGCGTGTAAGTTTCATCTGTTTTATTTTTTTGTTTGCATTTTGATTTAACACCTTTCCAGGACATGTGGAGAACCGGACACATGGTGAGTCCTCAGTGGAGTGGAAAGCCGCAACCATTTGCATGTCTTCTGTTTCAAAACAAAAAGAAAAACTAATTTTCGAAACTTCTCACAATCAGAGTTCTGATACACCTACAAAATCTCAATTTCACAGTTGAAAAGCTGTTGCAACTTTTGGATTATTAACTAATATGAAGTAAGTTTTTTTTATTAGAATTTCTTCCATAAACCGATTTTTATTCTTCCCAACTCACATTTGTGAGACCTTATCCTTCTCCTGTCTGAACACAACGTTTAAATGATATTCACTTGGAGTGAAAGTCATGCTATATGTCACAAGAAAAGATGAACAAGATCGAGCACTGAAATGAGTTAATGTAAAAGTGAAACATTTGCAGGGAAGTTGAAATAACTCTCATGTACAGCACATGATTTTTATTTATTTTTTCTTTTTTTTCTAGAGACCTACCACATAAAATTAAGATTAACAAAACGCTTGTTTTTCGGTAAAAGAGAAGGATTTCTCACTGGTAAGGCTGAGTTGAATGTAAACTGCCATCTTCAGAAGTAAACTTGATTCAGTCAATTAGATCGCCTCATTTCATTCCCAGAAGTACCTGTAATATGCATATGCAGAACCACGAGTGGAAAAATACATTTTAGACCAACTGAGACTGGAGACACAGCCACCTGCCTTAGATCACAGCCCCTTTGGCCCTCCATTTCTCTCCCTCATCAGGCAGAATCTTGTTAAGCTGAGGTCTGACCAAACAAGTCCAGCAGTAGTTCTATGCTGTCATTGGTTATATTCACATTATCTTCATCATGAAAAGGTTTAACCCAAGAAAATGGGAAAAGAATCACGTGGAAAAAAATCAAGGGTATACAACAGTTGTTTCTTTACAACTTGTTCTGTAAACAGAGGTGTTATGTTATAGAAAATTAGATTGCCTGTCATAACAAAAGCTTTTAACAGAAACCTGAAGGTATCCTCAGTCTGCATTTTGTCATTGTGAAGGCTGTATCCTGTATGAAGAATTTTCCTCTCATCTGTGTCAAGTGCTGAAGTACCCAGTGTCTGAAGTACTCTCTGTATAGTACTAATGGGATCCTTAGACATAAGGGATTTTCCATGTACTCCTTGTCAGGAAATGTATTTCAGCAGACCCAGATCTCATACCTACTTAGACGACACTCAAGAAAGTGATTTCAGGTGGACTATTCTCCTCTTCATTATCTTGTAACTGTAACCCAAGGATGAAAAACTGCTTGAAGATGTATCTGAATACACACATTTACTTACTTTCATCACTTGATCTAAAAAAACTACTCAATATTAAGTGAAAATAAGATGTGAAACACTGAGCAAGGTAAAGGCTGTGTCTATATGAACGAGCCATGCAGCTTTGGAGGAGAAGAGGTGCCTGGAAGACAGCTGGGCCTGTACCACTATGGACCCCCTTGCAGGGTCACAGCGCTTCTCCTTCAGGCTGGCCCCACTCTGGCCCCGTGTACCAGGCTCCCATCAACAGCTGGAGTAAACAGGGTGGTAACTCCTGGTGCATGTACCCCCTATCCTGTCCAGGAGTCCCGCTCCCGTGCTCCCAGAGCACCCCGCGCCGTGAATCCAAGCACGATAAGTGGGCACAAGTCGAGGATCCCCTGGAAAGAAATTTCTAACGTTGCTATAGACACTCCCAAAGTCTACCACAGCAATAGATGGGGCGTGCTTATCAAACTAGCAGACAGAAATGTTACATGGAAAATGTGATAATTTTGCAATGAGGCTTTTTGTACCAAATGGTAACCACAAAATTTCATTTCAAAAGAGATCTGCATTTTTACTCTGGCTATAGCACAGCTTAAGCAGCTTTAACTTGAGTTGACTACCATGCTTTAAATTGCTGTATATGCTTTCAACAACCCCTTGAAGAAGTTATATGAATTTTCTCACATGTTAGCACAGGGGAGGAGGATTCCAATGATTCTACCTGCTTAACTGCAGCTGGAGCAAATATTTCCTCTTACAAAGCTTAACAGAAAAATAAGTTACAGTGTCATGAAGTTGCAGGAGTAAAATTAAATAATTATTTCCAAACTCCAGAGCTTTTCAAGAGCTTTTTTCGCATCCCCTCTTGGAGTTATTCCATTCTTTAAAATGTAAAGTATCCCAATCTGGCCAATGCTGTCTCTGCTAGGGATGGATAAACAGGAATGGCAATTAGTTTCTTTGTAAAATGCAGAATCTTTAAAATATGCTTTATCTTCTCTTCTGTTTGCTGGAATATTTTCTTGTGCTTGCCAATGTGAGTCTAATCAGATTACTAAAGACTTCAAGTTCTACTGATGTCAGTGGGAAAAGTTTCAGTTTTGGTTTTCAGTATTCAGGAAAGAAATAAAATTTCCCTTGTTGGTATAAAGCCTTAGAGATTCCCTCTCTGCTTCACTCTCTCCCTCTTTTTCTGCCTTTCTCCTTGAACGAGGCAGACTTCTTGTCCTTATCTTTTCTTCAAACATCCAGTGCCTCATATCTAATGACGGAGGAGGACCTTTTTATAGAAATCAGTATTTGTAGCGTTCTAGTCATAAATTCTGTAGATAAGCTACTAAATTATACAGTTTGATCCTTTTTCTTATTCACTTTAATAACAATCTGACTTTTATCTACAGTATACTTTACACTAAACACAAAATGCCTGAAAAAAAGATAGTGAAGTCTAGGAAATGTTTAGTGATAGCCAGACATGGAAAATATTGCAGTAAGTAGTCACAGAAGGAATTTCTGAAATTGACAAATAGCTTTTGCATTTTTAGAGCAGGTTTTAGTTTTTCAGCAAAATGGATTTTGCAGTAAATCCTTCATAAAACAACATTTTTATCAAAACCTGAAAGAAAAAAAAATCTATTGAAATTTCATTTATATGATTTTTTAAGGTTTCCCCCCTTACAAAAATTTTTTTGCTGCAGGTTCTAATAATCAGCTTACTATGCATCATCTATAAAAATTCAGTTGTACTGATGACTTTTGTCCGAAACAGCCACAAGCCATTTGTAACTTATTTCCTAAACAGCCATAATTCTTTTTTATGTAATTTCTTATCATCCTAATTTAGGAATATTATCCTTGAAATGAATGTCCATGATCTTTCTGGATCTTTATATCTAAGCACGTATTTCTTATTTTAAATCTTCTTTCCTCCTTTAAGAAGCTTGACATTTTTAAGACTTTGTATTGTTTCATAGCCTTTAGTGCTTTTCTTTTTTCCATTCTATCCATGTACCCATATTTCCTGTTTTATAGTCTCTTTTTCAGTCCAAAACACAGCTGGATGAATTCACCTCTAGGTCATTCTCTGTATATAGGTTAAAATGACAGACAACAAATGTTAACCAGCAAAGAATGATACTCACTTCTTGCTTTGGGCAAAACAATATTCTTGTATGTCTTCAGTCATGTTCTATTACTTCAGTGTTTAGTAAGCACACCCAAACTAGATGTAAATGATTTAATTTGAGCATGAATAACAGCAAATCAGTGGTTCCCAATACTTTCTGATTTATAGAATCTTTGTAGTTCTTGGGCTGAGGCACTGGACCATTTGTAGTGCATTTAGCCTGCTGACAACAGTTTTGCTTTGTCTAGATGCTTTTTTCTAGATTTTCCATTGCTCATAGATTACAATTTGCAAACCACTGGTTGTGACAGGGTTAATTTTCACTTCTTTAAATAGTGAGCTCTAAACCAAAGCTACTATAAAGTGGGAAAAAGCTTGTTATTTTCTCCAATGTCATTAGGTTGAGAAGTAATGGA
>Ga0181612_157234_pt1 | contig 11459 bp, 7 predicted proteins | sample HoacroProtozoa21_FD_119630 | JGI IMG/M metagenome (GOLD analysis project Ga0181612, IMG submission 119630) | Hoatzin crop microbial communities from Cojedes, Venezuel. Combined Assembly of Gp0051906, Gp0051904, Gp0051908
AGGTGGGAGGGGGGGGGTGGTGTGAATCCAAGGCTTTGCTGACGTTCCACCCATCACTATTGCGTACAGGGATGAGGTCCTTATTCCCACTCCTTTCTAAAGCAGGTGTTCAGCCCCAGGCATGCTCTGCCCCTGTGCAAGTCATCCCTGCAGTTTACCTATCCCACCTCTTTCATCCTTGACCATGCCAGCAACCGCACTATAAAATCTAGTGGGCTACTTTTTTTGGGTGACCTCCTCAGAAGAATCTCTCCCTTTCTTTTAATGGGAGCGAACACGTTGCTGTCCATGGCCCCCAGGTCTGCAGGCTCAGCTTGGAGCTCCAGCAGTGACGAGTGCACCGCAGGACTGTCCCACGCAGCCCTATTCGATTTCCATTTCAAGAACACATGCGCCGAAAAATGGTTTCCCAAAGCCAGCGGTGGAAAACAAAATCGAAAGCCTAAACATATGCAGATGGCATTCAGAGCCCGGGCTGCTCCTGCCAATTTCTGCAACTGGTGCACACTCAAAATATTTACTTAGGAATTCTTAATTAAGTAAACCATTCAGTAGTGGTGTAGTGTTTCAGATGAGTCGTAGTGTCACCACAAAATGCCTCGGTGGTTCCTTCTAACAAAGAATCCATTATGGGGATTTTTATCAGAGCTGGCGGGGTAAGTTTTCAATACTGTGTGCCGAGGTTTAAGCCGTGCAGGTCCTGTGCTGTTAATGGGATTCATGCGGCTAAATCCCTTCATCCCTTGCTGGAAATGAACCCCCTGCCCAACAGCAGCTTCAGGTGAATATCGAGTAGCAGGTTGAGGGGTGAGATCGTGGTGACCCTATGGGCACCTATTCAAAGGGCTCGCGGTAAGGCTGGCTCGGCGGCTCAGGGGAAAACGTGCACTGTGCTGTGTGCAGCCAGGAATACAAATGAGTGAGGGTGTCGGAGGAGAAGGGGTAGCTCCTGAAGCCACCCCTGGCCGGCAATAAAATGTTATTTGTCCAAGGAGAAAGGATTACTAGAAAGCAATTTTTAGGGCAATATTTTTTTTTTAGTCAAAAGCTTCAAATCAACTTGGCTAAGTGCTTCATCTGTATGCAATGTGTTGTTGGTTTAATCTCTCTATTTTGCATGTTTTGTTATACATTTGTCGGAACTGAATTTTAAGCTCCTTGGAGAAAGCTCAGTAGGTATCTGTGCCTGTACAGGAGCTTGGGGACCACTCTGAAGACTGGTTAGTTCCTGCTCTTTATCTATAGGTAGACAGTTCTATTTCATAATTCTGTCAAAATTCAGATACTTCTAACAACAATGAAAATTAGAATTTTCGTCATATAGTGAATGTGGTTGAACAACTGTTGTTGTAACTATTTACTTTGTATTTCTATATTTTGCACTTGTGCAAAGACTCTAAGACCCTCTGTGAAGTATGGTGTAAGTGATGATCTTCCTATATGTGAAATTCATCTGAAGCTGCAAGAACATAACAACATTTGAAATCAATGAAATGACTAATGTGTTCAAGTTATGCAAATGCCTATATTTGTAAATACGAAATAGCAAATTATGAATGAGGGCTGCATTACTGGATTAAATTTTATGTGCTTAAAATTCACATGATTTTAGGCCTTAGTGTTTAATTTCTGAAGTGTTTTCCAAGACCTTTACTTTTATGAATTTCTTGGACTATATAATATTTCTCATGGTTGTGATCTTCCAATTTTTCCATGTGACTTTGTGAAAAGGAAAGCTGTATTTGTTTAGGTCCCAGAGAGAAGACACAACCATAATAGGAGATACATTTTGAGGGAGAATTTTCATTTTTTGTGACAGTAGTCCTCTGTCTTTGCATGATTAAACATGCAATATTTCAGAAAATAAGACGCAGCTTGTCTCCCACTGCCATGAACTTTTGCTTGCTATGACTGCAGTCATAGCTATTTTTTCAGAGAATGAAGAACCTGATGTTTCAGGATTCTGATGCAGAAACCAGGCCTTCTAAAACATGGCTCCTCAGGTTTAGTTTGTTGGAAGTTTGAACTGCAAGGTCCTATCCAAGCCCAGATCTGTGTTTTTTTGATTTGGATGTAACTCTTTTTACAACTATTGCTCAATTTCAGTGCTGGTATTTCCCTTGGATTAATGACTAAATGATGAAGAAACGTGAAGACTCTCCATATGCCAGCCGCTACCATTAATTGCTTAGGAAATGTGACATTATTCCACCAACGCTGTTTAGTTGGACAACCCACATGGATGATGTTTAATTGGATAACCCATGTGGATGACCCAACATAAAACTCTGAAGCATACGTGGGCGGTCGTGGTGTGGGATGGTTGCAATTACCGTAAACTACACCAGAAATCTTGACAAAACGCTGCACTCAGGATTTCCTCGTGAGAAGAAGCAAGGAAGTTTGCACTGCAGGGAAAGATTACATGGGAGAAGATGCCAAAATGTGGCATGGGGATCGGCCTTTTGACAGTTATAAAGTGAAACGTTCTCCATCTAGTAAAAAAAAAAATGTAACCTTCAACCTGCCAAGGGGCAGGAGCATGGCACAACCCTCCCGAACGTGTGACAGACGCACAAACTGAGGGACGCCACAAGAAGCAGCAGAAAGGAAGCTTGAAATGCTGTTGGGTGCATTTCTTTAATATAAATAACGTTTTCCGAAACCTCAGTTTCTTGATTCAGCATTTCTTTTGGCACTGAAATTATAGTAACAATTTAAAAGTAGGCTAAACAAGTCTGAGGGAATATTCTGGTAAGTTTAGGCCAGAGAGGGGGAAGTCCCTGCAAGTAATAATAAAAAAAAATAAGACCTCCTCCACCCCCAATAATTGCAGTTTAATTCTTTTAACGAGGAATATCTTAAAACACTTGACAAATGCATAATAATTACGATATCCTCACAGTGCCTTCTGAAGCACATGATCATGCTTATTTGCTGGATGAATAAACTGACCCAGTGTATCAAAATACTTTGACCAAGGCCTGCTCCAAAAACAATGGGAGACCAGAGAATACACTATTTAGCCTAGTTAAAAGAAAGTTGCAATGAGTATGGAGGAAGAAACTAAACTGAAAATTATATGAGGTAGATACTGTAGCCAACTGTTTCTTATTTTCCTTTGTTTTGAAAGGTCATAAGTTTGCTTAGCTCAGCTTGAGATAATAGTTAGTGGACATTCTGGGGGCTCAGCACTTTTGAAAAAAATGATGTCAGAAAGTTAACTCATAGCTTTTATCAGTATTTTTATTTTTTACTTTTTAAAAATATTTATATCATATACAAATACTTTATATATATAATTTCTATCAGGAAATTGGTCACGTGGCCTCAGTAAGTCAATGACTGTCGGGCAGCCAGGGGACCAGAACTGTGTGTTAAATTTTGAATGTTTGTGCATGTCTGTTTCTGGGAACCCAACCCTGGATTTCTTCAGGATTAGGTTTTTCCCTGAGAGGTCACCGTCTGAAGCAGCTCCTGCTGCAAGGGAAATGGGTTACCGGGTGGGGAGGTCTTGCAGGACGCTTGGGCACCTGCTCAGTCCCAGAGAACTGGGCAAAGCCAGGTGGAGGGGGTGGGATCCGGATGGAGCACAGCCTGAGAGGCACCTGGAGGACTGCGGCATACGCGGAGCCGGGGAGGTGTTGCCACCAGGGAGCCCTGGCCGTTATTCTGCTGTGAAGGATGGCTGTAGAAATTCACCCTTTCCTCAGCCAACTCACTGCCTGTGCGCCCTGGCAGACAGCGAGTGGCTGACCTGGGTTCCCCGCAGCTTCCCTCGAGGAGAAGCAGCACAGGCTAAGCTGTAACGGCAGAGTCCCTTGTCCCCCTGGTACCTTCAGGTTACTTACTCTGTACAAGATATCCTTCCCTTGTCAGAACTTCAAAACCATGGAAGGGCCAGACCTGGATCCTAAAATGTTTTGGGAAAGGATCCTGGCATTTTAGAGTCATTGAAGAGTATATGTTTCTGAATACAACGCATCAGCTATAAAGGAAATATACTTTGTGTTTTACTGCGACATTTTCAGAATGTACGTCCCATTTGATGTGGAAAGTGGCTGAAGTCAGAGAGATAAAAGCTCCACGAGTTATGAAAGAAAGCAACACTTTTCAGTATTGAGAAGTGCCTGACTTTCAAAAAATTACACATTGATACTTTCCCCTGTGTTTTTCATTAACTTTTGAAGCCATAAGTTAATACATAAAATGCAATTGTAAAGGTCAGAGAATCTTATTAGCTCTACGTCAAACTCATAATGTCTTTTACAAGATTATCATATCTCTTGGAAAGTCCTGATTTAAAGACTTCATAATTTAAATATTTTATTCAGTTGTTTAAGTAGAGATGGGCTAGAAGCAAAACCCTAGCTCAAAACCTTAGCTCAAAACCTGCATGAATCTTGGGGACTCGCTGTTTCCAAGGGATGCTCCAGCTTTGTAGCTCAGTACCCAGAGGAACATGAATTAAAGCTACAGGTCTGAGCGCTCCTGCTCCCAACACTCTGAGTGGTCTGAGCTGCAACTGCATTTTGCTCTGATTTTTGGTTTATAGGCAGTATCACATGGCATGCATGTTCTGTGTTTGCAATATCTTGTCTCTAAATCTATATCCCCCCGCCCCAGCCATAAATAAAACCCCACATTTCTCATGGATTGTTAATTTTGGAAAAGATGCACAAATACCTATTAACAGCAGAGTGAATCATCATGGAATTTCCATTTCACCGTAAAAGTGGTATTTCATTTGGGCCAGGGAAGAGTTCTCCATTTCGCCCTTTTTGCTCTGGCTTTACTGTAGTTTATTGAAATGACAAAATGAAACACTCTGATTTTGTTGAAATGCAACATTTATGTAATTTTGCAGTTACCTTTGAATCAAGTTGATAAATTCCTATAAAATTCTTCAATTTTGTGTAGTCAGCATTTTCCAAAAAGAGCATTTCCAGTGGGAAATTTTTAACACTAAGACGAAAGACTTAAGGCAGCATTTAAGATGGACGTAATGGGGAAGTTCGTCTGGATCCTGTTACTCACCCATTTATCTATGGCAACTTCTGTTGCTGTGGAACTCCACTAAAACCCAGGATGCTGCAGCATGAGCTGGGCAAGCATCTTTATGTTACAGAGGCAGTCAACAACAGCATTTGATCCAGTGATCCAATACCAGGCTGGGCCGAACTAAAGAGGGGAGAGGGTTTGTGGAGGTACTTCCTCGCAGCTGCCAAGAAGCAGTGATGCTCTCAACACCTCGGCTTGCCAGCTGAGGAGCAGGGCAACCAGCTGGTCAGCGTGGCAGTGGCTTTTCCAGGATTTGGTCACATAGCTGTCTCAGGGTCCATCACACCATGCTGAGCAAGGCTTGTTTCACTAATGCAGCTATACTGCTCTCTTTGCTCCTGCTGATTTGTCCAGAGCTGGTTGAACCATCCCGGCATGGGCCTGACTGGTACCCAGCAGATGCGACCTGAGGCATCACTGAACATGTATTCATGTTGTCTTATTTGTCAAAATATTACCACTTAAAATGTAGCCTGTAAAGATGTTGAAAAGTGAGCTGAAAAATTAAAAATAAACGCACTAAACTGAAAACATAAGGCAGGTGTCAGTTATATGCAAACTTTATAATGAATTCTGGAAATATACTTTAAGAATGAGAACTACAAATGTTTCAAGTCCGGATGGCACATATGAAGGTTCACTCGCATGTGCTCCATGATACTTGTCAGATCTGTAAGCACATTTATGCTGGTGAAATTTCATTTCTCACTCAATACACTGAGTGTAACAATGGGCAAGAGTCATTCTCTAAATTGTGTTTAACGGTTTCAAATGAGGGATGGATGAACTGGCTGCAGTAATTAAAACACTGAGCCTGAATCTGCATAGGCCATTCAAAGCAGACAGGAGCTCCAGAGGTTTGCGGACAACCAATTATCACTATTTTTTCTTTTAAATATATCTTGCTTTCCACATCTCATCAGCTGATGGCTGCATGTAGGACTGGAAGCAAAAGTGCTAGAGCTGAATTTGTTTGTTGTTTCTGGCACAAACCAGATCAGGAATTACTGCAAGATTTCCAACCTCATTTGCCAGACCAGAGGGGTCAGGATAAGTCTGCATTATTATAGGAACCCAACTTCTAACCCTTCCCCTTTTGCCCAGCGCCTTGCCTGCCACATGGCAGCACATGGCAAAAGCAATCAATGGCCTCAATTTGGTTATAATGTGTCTTTCTGCTTTTTTTCTTCAGAGCTTTGTCATCCGTGGTGGCTTTAGGAGCTAATATCATCTGCAACAAAATCCCAGGCCTGGCCCCTCGGCAGCGAGCGATCTGCCAGAGCCGCCCTGATGCCATCATTGTGATTGGGGAAGGGGCACAAATGGGAATCAATGAGTGCCAGTACCAGTTTCGGTATGGGAGGTGGAACTGCTCCGCGCTGGGGGAGAAAACAGTCTTTGGACAAGAGCTTCGAGTAGGTAAGGGTGTCTCTAATATGGTGCTGAAGTGATACATCGGGGTTGTTTTTCTTCTAGCTTTCCCACTGCAGTCCTGCAAAGGTTTATATCCCTCTGGCATTTGCCTGCTGGAGTTGAACAGTGATGCTCCCAGAACAGCTGTGGTCTGTATGTTTTCACTCAATGAAAAGCAACTGGCAAGAGCCAGGAGATTTCCAGTGATCTCTAGATGAAGTCATTCATATCTGTGCAACTTCATACCCAGCAATGACCCAGATGCCTGCATGGGCATCCAAGGACACAGTCATCACACCCCATGAAAAAACATTTCCAATTGTCATCCTATTCAAGGTTACCATGATAACTGTGGTGCATATTACGGTCAATCAAAAACGGAACTAAGATCGGCTCCAAAAAACCCTCTGCAGACTTCCCAAAAGCTTAAGTAATGGGAGAATCCCAATTAACTGATGGAAGCACAGTGCATACAACATTGGCCTTCCCATATGCAGCAATTATACATATCCATTTTAGTGTTGCTATAATAATGTGAAGAAATAGTGCCAGTGATTTGAGGCAGCAAACCTATTCAAAGAAAATAATATAGGACCTTGGCCTGACAAACTGTTAGCTGGCAGAAGATAAATGATCACTTTCCATTTACCCTATGTCTGATATTATTTCATAGAGAAGATTATGCAATTTTTTTCCAGCACTCAGATCATTATTTTTCTCACCACCCAGCTCAGCGTTCCTGACCTTCCCTCTCTCCCCCAAGGGCTGCCCAGTACCTTCTCCTATGCTGTCTGCTGCTGAGTGTTGGGGTAACATTTTGAGGTGTGTGGCTCTCACATGGGTGCTCAGAGTGATACCATCCAGCTTCTCAGCGTGGTTGGAGCACGTTCTTTTTGTATTCGATTCTTCTTCGGGTGACACCTCTTTCTTGAATTCAGTGGTTTGGGTGAGTCTAGTGCTTGCAGCACAATTGAATGTGGTCAGACAAAAGAACTCTTCAAAACTGTGTGAAGAAAAGGCACAACATTTCATCCTGTCTGTGCAAAAAGGAAACAACTTACACGGTACTTTCGTTGTTACTGGGGATCAAGGCTTTGGGTTTTTTTTTTTCCAACACCCTTGTGAAAAAGATCCCAAAATCTGAGGTATGCTTCAGTCAATGATGGAATTGAACATTTTTTCAAAGAACGTGCAAGTCTGAGAGTCTGACAGAGGTCTGGGCTTCTTAAGGGCGCAGTGGCCCAGCTGTGGAGCGTTGCAATTGAATAAATCCATTGTCATCAGGTGAACGGACTTATTCTGTGAGCATCACTCCACACCAAATCACAGAAGTGAATATGGCTAAAACTCATAATAAAAAGACCCACAAAACCAAATTAATGGCAAAAAACCAAAAAAATCTGAACTTTTTGAACTTCAGAAAAAAGTTTGGTAGAATTTGGTTTTGGTGCTGAAAATTTGGTGGTGAGGAATTTGCTTGTCAGCATCTGTTCCCACATTTGTCCTAAGATATTTCTAATTCTGTTTAGAGAACACTTCTTGCCTAACTTTTGTTTCTTAAAAAGAGTGTAAGCTGAAGGCATTCAACACTCTTAAGACACCATACACAGAAAATAACCTCACATTTGACTTTTAACTTCAATTTAAAAAGTAACAGAAAAAATCCAGTCACTTTTGTCTTGACTATTAGAAGCACAGGTCTGGTCCTCCTTGTCTGGTCTTCTGCTTGTTTGTCTTAAGTTGATGTCCAAAACGATGTTGCTGCCAGAAAACACACAGCTGCGAAGCACGCTATCACTGTACTTCTTCCTGCTATGTGGTCTTGATCTGCCAAAGTTTGCAGGCATGCTCTGACCCTTAGATAACCTCTTAACTTCTGTGAGATCATTTACGTCCTTGAAGAGGCACACTCTGAAGGGTTGTACCAGAGTTGGTGTCATCACTAAGCAGTGAAGAGGCTTTCACCACTTCCGCTTTTCTCTTCAAGCTGAGAATCTTGTGACACCTCATCAGCTCCATCCTTGTACTCATGAGTAATATTCTTCTTCACCACAGAGAGACTTCTTTCATCCTCAGAAACCTTGCAAGTAAGCACAGTCCAAATGCCTAAAGAGGACTACAAGTCATGCTTGTGCTTTCATTCTGAACATTTCGGTACAAAATAAGAGCTACAGGGAAAAAAAATTGTTTGGTGTCAGGATGGACCAGCTATCAGTTTGGTCAGATTACACAAAGTTTGAGAAACCCAGGGTTTTCTCGAGCCACTGTTCAGGCCATATTTGCCAAAATCTGGTTCACCAGATTTTTGACCTCTTCACCAAACCTGGGTGGTTTCTTGCAGCTCTAGAATGACTGATGCGGAATTTGGTGGGTTCTTTTATGGCTTAACCCAGACACAGACTGAACTTGGCAGTTGCCGCTGAGTTCTGCTTTGACATTTGTTGGGTGTGAAACCACACAAACTGTAACGGATGGAGAAGGTTTACATGACCCCTGCCAGCTGAGCCAGAGGAGTTCCATGCAGGTCTATAAAGGATACCGTAATCCACATGTCTTTATTTGTTTTATAAGTGGAGTAGCGCTCAGAGACAATGTGGTCAGTATCTAGGAAAAGGACAGGGTTTAGAAAGTGGTGTTATTACACTGGCGAGGGAAAAAAATATAAGAAGGACAAAGCTAAAAAAAACCCACCCAAACTTTAAAGGTACAAAATACTTGTAATCATAAATATTCTCATGTGTAACAAAACACATCGGTGTCTGACACATACAGAAACACTAAACCAGACATTTTGGTTCTGCCTGAAGACACTGGAGAAAGGATTAAGACTAAAAAAGTCTGAAGTACTTAAGTACTTCACCCCAAAGGAAAGCTCATCCAGATTTTTCCCAGAATCACTTAGGGAGATGGACTATCAAGGCAAATTATTCTGGTCATAGGGAGGAGAGGGCGAGTAAGCTATGATAGCATGGTATTGATTGCTCTCTATCTGTATGGGAAAGAGAAGACCTACTCTTTAGCCACTGGGCCAAGGCTCTACCATGAGCACTGAGAAGTGCAGATTTAGGGTTATTTTCATATCCCAGTGCAACACTCCGTCCCTCTAAATTCAAAGCAAACCCCCAGACTCACCCAACATGAGGTTCCTCCGACAGCTGTGCATCTGTTGCGAACTGCGAGCACCACCTCTTGGGTGCCATTGCACTGCAACTATGCATGTCTTCCAGCCACAACCAAGCAGCAGCCAGAAGACATGATACAGCAGCAGATGTCCACCCTTGGGACTTCTGGGGATCCTACTGTGCCAGGGGAATCCCCAGTAAACTAGCTAAGCTGGGTTGGTCCTGAGCTCTACTTTCAAAGAGGCACTTCAGTGGATGAGGGATGTACCACCTATGTAATACAGGGGAGTCTGTATTAAAAACAGTTGAAATAGTTCGTTCAGAGACAACGGAAGTAATTATGTTAGACATGGGGCATTCATGTTGGTGTGAAAGATTGATAGCAGCCAGAGACGATAAGTGACAAGAGAGTTCCAAATGAGTAGCATGAACAAAGGATCTAGCATGGGATTAATTAGCCAAGCAGTGTGTCTAGCTTTTTTTGTCATATTTATAGCTAGGAATTTTTCCACAGTTATGCCATCGCCAAAGAAAAGTCACTACTACACTCACTTTGCTCATCCTATCCCTGTACATATTTATATTTGTCACCTTCATGCATTCATCCCTAGTTTTCATGCCAGCTTCTCATATAAAGTCATCTTTTGCACTCTCTACTCATTCCTCTTGCTAGAAGGCTCTTTGACAAATTACCTCTTTAAATATTGCCTCTGTAACAAATGAATTCACACATTAATTGGTCAATGAAGTATCAATTGATATTCTATGCTTGATAACCATTGTTGAAAGATAATTGTCATTCTAATTTGTTGAAGACAAGGACCCTGATCTGGAAGAGTATAGCCTATGGTCCTATCACGTTATTAATGCAAAAGAGCTCCAGCACTAAGTCTCTATTCCCCCAAAGCATGGTTGAAGCAATCTGTTATGTAGGTACCTCTGAAAGTCACAGATCATTAGTAACAGTTGGAAGCAATAAACTCCACGCAAAAGAGTGCTCAGTGCAGCCTCTGAAGTATGGAGGCAGAATCAATGACAGAAGTCAAACCTACCATTGTTCTTTGACAGTGGATTGTTGTGGCTAATTATTTGTGCGTTAACCATTTCCGCTGGAATTCTCCAAATCGAAGTGCTTATAAACAGACTGCTCTTACCCGTGCTAATTCCAGGGCCAAAATTAGGCGTTTTGCAAAATATAGCTGTCAAGAGATAAAAAGCAATCTGTTGACATCTCCTTTGTCAGACTCATGATGTGGAAAATGATCATGACTTAGTAGTATTCATTTGGCTGTATCATTGATACAGTGATTTTCCAACTCGTTGAACTGGACATCTGACAGGGAAGAATCAACAAATTGGCAAAGAGCAAGGGAGTTCTGAAGGTTTTTTTTTAAATTTGTGATCTTTTGTATTGATCTGTAGATTTCTGGCATGTTGAAAGGATGCACCTGAAATGAGGTTAAAGCCCTGCTTGCTGTGGGAGGTTTAGGAGAAGAACAACATCTTAAGAAGCTTCCTGTTGCCACACATTTGCTCAACTTTTGGTCCACGCTCCAGGCAGAAAGGGGGAGGGATGGGAGAGAAAACTACAGTTTTAAAGACTAAGAAAATGTGTGTATGGATTTTATTAACTCACAGGTGAAGGAGACTTTACAAGTTATTTTGAGAAACACTGTCGGAAAATAAATTTGAATGTCACTGTTATATGCAAACATGCACTCATACACATACACATAAACTGCCAAGAAGACAGCATAATTTCAAACAAAAGATTAAGAAAGGGAGGGGAACATCTTCTGAAGGAAAGATACTTATAAAAAAAGTGATTCTTTCCATATTTGCTCTGGAAACAGGTAACTAAAT
>Ga0181612_171607_pt1 | contig 11459 bp, 9 predicted proteins | sample HoacroProtozoa21_FD_119630 | JGI IMG/M metagenome (GOLD analysis project Ga0181612, IMG submission 119630) | Hoatzin crop microbial communities from Cojedes, Venezuel. Combined Assembly of Gp0051906, Gp0051904, Gp0051908
ACCTGGCCAAACATTGCACATGAACTGAATGCACAGCATTGCCAGTACCTGGAGCTTCTGAGCCTAGTCAGGAGACCGCTCAGTTATGACCAGTGTGACAGATGGCAGTAATGGGGGAAACGTGACATTGTAGGCATGAGACATCTTCCATGTATGTAAAGGGAAACCACAGCATGTACTCTTTGGATTACAGCTGTTTGACAGGGCAGCCTCCATGTGCATGGCTGAGTTGCCAGCTCACTGTCCAATGGTCGCTCTCAGGTCCTCATAAGGAAACCCAATTAAAGAATCCAGTGCCCAGCTGAGCCCTGAGCCTCGACAAGCCCAAGCCCTGACAAATTCTGGAGCAAGAAAAACAACAGCGGCTGAGGGTACTCAGTGTGCCACTAATATTGGGAGTACTGAGAGCGGTCCACAGGGAAAGGTAGAGCCTGGAAGGAGCTGCCAACATTCCCCATCCCACATTTGTGCAGTTCATCATTCCTGCCTAAATGTATACCTCACACCTGCTCCTATTCAGATCACATCTCCATTTTTTGAGTTCTCATCCTGTCTCCAAAGAACTCGCAGCCCCTCTCAGCATGGTGTCATCTACATATTTAATAGGCAAACACATTCTGTTCCGTCATCTAAATGATTAATGAAAATGCAGTCTGGTGCTAGGCCCAAGGCAGACACTGAGGAATGCTGATGTAGCCATCCTTCTATTTTAACAGCAAGCTCTCTCTGACATCTCTCTGGACACGGTTTCCTAAACAGCTTTGTATCATTCTGCTGTAGTTTCTGCTACGCTGCCTTAGCCTACTTTGCTTATAAGACTGTTAAGTGAAAAGATTTAACTGCCAGGGCAGCAAAACCCTTGCTGAAGTCAAGCTGTACAGCCACAAAACATGTTATCAGTATACCCATCACTCCACCCTCATTGATAGGAAGAGGTTAATTTGTTCAGCCTCAGCTGACTTCATAGTACTAGACGTATTTTAGTATTAACCAAAGGAAATGATTATGTTTCTAAAGCACTGAATTAAATTTTATCCTGTTCTTGAGCATCCCAAACACGAGGAAGTGCAGGAGAAAACCCATCCCTCCACAAAATCATGAGCAGAAGACAGGGTGAGGATCAGCTCCCTACTGCCCGTCGCAACACAACGCAAGATCACCAAAGCAAGCTGGCAGCAGACAGGTTAAACACAAGAAGGAGGAGTTCACTAAAAGCTAGGAGATTTGTGGCCCATTTTGCCAAAAAATGCCAGGCTCCCAAAAGATTACAAAGGTTCAAGCGGAGCCTGAAGACATCCCTGGCAGAGAAGCATTCGGGGAGCTACAGCCATGCCACATTAGCAAATTGGGTCTCTGGGACCAAACTAGTGCTGGCAACAACCCCAGGCTTCACTGCCTGCTTCTGGAAGGTCATTTCACTGTAGGTCCAGCCCGATCTAGTCTCCTGAGCATCGTCAGCTGGGGCTGGAGGAATTAGGAGCTGCCCTGGAGGACACCTTTCAGGTTAGTCTTGTCTGGAAGGACTCCAGCTGGGTGCTCTAGGACTACTCTGCTGAGCCAAAGCTCTGCAGCAAAACAGACTCCTGCTCCAAATTAAAATGCTAATGCAGGCACACCCCAAACATACAAACAACATCAGCTTTTGAAATCCCCCGAGATGAAAAAATATGGTAGCTGGAAACGTGCTTAGGGCAAGCCTTCTACGAGCTTAGGCTGTCCTTGATTCTCCCAGGGTGTCTGCTGATGGTCTCTGCGGCAGGCAGGGTACGGGGCCGGCTGATCCATCGGTCTGGACCACTACAGCCATTTCTGTGTGTGATACGCCTTTACAAGGTTGTATTAATAATGCAGCAACAGTTGTTCTTCTGCATCCATTAACAGACACATAATTTTAGATCTCTTTGCATGCTGCCCCAGGCAGACACTAAACATTACAGCTTGTTTCTGCTTCACACACTTGGTGTTCCCTCTTCCAAACCTTGACCAAGCATAATAGTCCCAATCTTGATTTCTCTAGTCAGTCAGAAAAACATTTTAAACCCAGATTCTGTAAATGTATGCCTTCTTTTTCAGGTGCAACTGGTATTCCCTGCTCCCGACCCCTGGTAGTAGCCCCTGTAGTGTATGGTGACACCAAGCCAGACAATAACTACATTAACTGTGAGGAATAAAATAAGTTTACATTCTGGGTTACCTAAAATACATGAATCATACTGTAGCAGACTTTCCCCTATGCTTCAAGGCACCATATTATTGCTACTTGACATATTATTTCATAAGCATATACACTCGTGTTATACATCACTGTGGCCAGCTTTGATGGTTTTGTCACACTGGACAATTTTCCATCATCTCATAAATAAGAATACTTTGATTACTTATGAATAGACAATATAGCCACAGAGATACCATTTGCAACACCATATTCTGTAATTCCTTTCTTTTTGTTATGGAAATACCCCCTAAGTAATTGCTGTATTTTCTTACTATTGATTTCAATGTACTATACAGCAATAGTATCGAATAACAAATCCGGGGAAAAATAGCTATCCCAGAAATCCCACAGTCAAGTCTGTCTCTAGGTAAATTCGACTGGCAAGCGTGTGGGCAGAGCTCTTGCTGTTGACAAAGGCATTGCAAATTTCATCAGACTTTTTCCCTACTACACTGAAAGGGTATGCAAAAAAGAGTAAACGCACATTATCAAAGTAATCATATCTCATGTCACAATGTAAATCATATGGATGAGATTGGTCCAGCATAGCCAGTATAGTCAAATGTCTCTACAAGTAACTATGTACAAATATTTTCCATTTAGATTGTGCCCAGATTAATGGTTTCCCCTCAAATCTTATACTTAATTTTGAATAAAGACCTTAAATCCTCAGGCCGGGGTTACTTCAACTCCTGCATACCAAAATAAAAATATAACATATAGGTAATTTGAATATGTCAGTCTCACACTATGATTTTCTTACTTTTGCATAAATAAAGTTAAACACAAAATATCATGAGCACTATACAAACTTATTCCTTTACTGTTTATATAAAACTGGACCTGGATTAAACAATACAGCAGAATCACATAGGTATTTGAGGATTTATTTTTTTTTTACCTCTCTATAAAAAATATTACTACTAATGTAGTACTAAGTAAGTAAAAGTACTAAATAAGTACTGCAAGAAATACAATAATGACTGCTGACAGGATCATAGAAGGACGTCTTTAGAGCTGTTTTGACAAAATGTCAAAATCTTCACCTGAAAAATTAATCTAATGTTTGTCTATTGAGGACTACAAGCATATATTCTAAACTTGAGAAAAAAACCTCAATAGTCTGTTGAAAATATTGGCAAAAATGCCAGTTTATTTCAAGGTTTGGGTGACTTTTTGATTTAGGACTGTATAAATAGTGACAAAATATCACATTGACAATACATCTTACTTATAACAGTAAACATTAACTATGTATGACAACAACTGTATTAACAAGCCCTGAAGTGGTCAGATTTTTTTTCCAACTTTCAATGTTAAAGAAGAAAACTTGAAGCAATCCTATAATGGGCAGGTAGTACCTCCCTCCATTAGCAGACATTTCTTCCTTACTCATTATTTATGCTTTCAAACAATTTGAAATTATTGTTACTTTTAATCCTACTAAAACCAATGACAAACATTCTATTTATCTATTAAAAAAGCCTGTTGAAGACAGCACCAAGCTCTTAGCCTCAGCATATCCTGTGACAGTGAGTCAGGCTACGTATTGTTGGATGCAACACAAAAGACGTAGTTGTACATAGTTAATGCAAAAACAAGGGAACAATCATTATCAGAAAAGCAAAACCAGTGCTGTACTTCGCCATTCATTACTGCATCCAGTGTGATTTCTGTTTTTACAGAACTTTCATTGAGTTTCCTTCCTATATAAATATATGCTCTAGATTTACTCTTCATTTATGTTTATGAAAAAGAGCAAACATTAGAACACCAGCAATGTACTGTCAATACGGCAGTATTTCTTTCCATACTAGGCGACCCTGCTTCGGCAGGAGGGTTGGACTAGATGACCCACAGAGGTCCCTTCCAACCCCTACTATTCTGTGATTCTGTGATTAGTGAAAAGTTGCCTATATAGTCTGTTTGCTCTGTTTTATTTTCCTGTATCTAATTTATTGTTATGAAATCTAAGGAGAAACTGTAAAAGTAGCTTTCCCTTTTGCAATCCTAAAGGTGATACAGTGTTCACGGAAAAAGAAGTTTAGTCTTTAAGAGCAACATGGTGACCCATGGCTGGGATCAATTTTTGTTGGCTAGCACAGCCCTTGTGGGGTTTTTAATTTGCATTGGGAAATATGTGAATAATATGAAAAAAACCCTTCCAGTAATATTTTAAACATACTTACTGCACAAACCAAGAAAACTGAGATCAAATCTCAAGAACAATGCAAGTCTCTCTTGCAAGAAACACCGTTTAATAAATTATAAATACAGCATCATATGAAATAGAAGGATAAATTCATCTTTTTTGACTGAATTTCTAAACAAACATTCATATAAATCAAGAATTCTTCGTTACCAGCTGTGAAGATGGAGTTGAAATATTGCAAGAGAAAATTATTAGCGCTTTGGAAAGAGTAGTCATTTTCTACACTAACTCTTAGGAATACATGTTATGAGTGTTACTCTAATTATTTTAGAACATCAGAGCACGCTTAGTGGATTGGGGCAAAACTCCATCTGTTCCAGATAACTTTCAACTCTGGCCAAAAGCAGGTGACTAGATGGCAGAGTGCAAAACGGACACGCGTACACACAGTACTAATTCATCCACTGTCTCCAGTGATTTTTTTGTGTCAAGAATTTCTTGAATTGACGTCAGTGTCTGTGCAGATCCAGTCTTTCAGTTTGCCTAAGCAATGCTTGAACTGGCATAAGCTTTTTGCATCCACGACACCCTGCAGCAAGGAGCTGCACAGCTTACCTATATGTAACATGAACAAATTCTTCTTTTTATTCGCTCCGAATCTACTTCAGTGAACTTGAGTATTGGAAGGCAGAGTGAATTTTTGCTCACTACTCTACTTTTATTATATCATTTTTATTTACTATTACTTCCCTTACATAGTGCAGCTCACACAATCAGCAACTCGCTGTTCATACCTGGGATAATCTACTCATGTATGGACTGAAAGCTCATACCAAAAGGAACCTAATATTCTATTGTTATTCTGATGAAAAACATTTTCTTCTGTAAAGCAAAAGTTAAAATTCTACAAGAGGAAAAAAAACTTTGAAAATTCTTACTTTGAATGGAAACAAAAATTCCAATGAAATCAGAAGCAAAGCACACACTAAAAATTTGAAATGTCATACTGAGATTGTTTTGTCTAATAATTTTCTGATTATGTCACTAGCAAAAATATAGCCTTCTGTGCACAAGAAAATAACATTAATTTGTATGTCTGATTTATGGAGGTGGGGACTATCAACCTCTGTGCAATCAAAAGGTCTTCTCATGACTGAGGTACAAGAAATTTTTCAGATCCACAGAGAAAAGAGAAAGAAGAAACACTGAACATGGAAAATCTTAGGTTCTTCTGCAAGAACCCCTGGACGGCCTGGATTGCATGGCAAAAACTCGTATCTTTAAGTAGGAACTGTGGGAGACCATAAAAGGATTATTTTATATTTGGACAAGGAATTAAAAATATTTTAAGTGAAATTATCTGAGCTTTCTGAGTCTGCAAAACTCTACTAAAAATGTCACTAGAGCACATAATTACTTTCTCTCTTTTCATATGTTTCTTACCAGACTCTTCTATTTCACTTACTGGCCCAAATTCATAGGAACCACCTATGTCTGTCAAATTATTCTGGTGCCTCTGTAAAGTCTGAAGGCTGTTCTGTGCTTGTCCTGGCACAGTTCAGAACCACAAAGATTACAGGGGATTTTTAAATATAGAAGATGTCTAGGGGTATCAGCACCCAGTAAGAACAGCTGCAATTCAGCAGCTGGAGCCCATCCTACTAAAGGGGTACAGCAGCCTAATATGATTGCTCTGTGCTGCTCCCCACCACCCCTCATATGCAGCGTTCCAGTTGTGGTAAAGAATCAGCAGCCTAGCTTGACCAGATGTGGCAAGACATCCTACAGAAATGTAACTAATTACAATTAAAATTTGGTTAGTCTGCTCCTTTGTTCTGTGGTTTTGACCCAGCTGTGAATTTCGCTCTCTCTAATATGTCTTTCATTTGTCCCCACTCCACCAGAATTCCCTTCTTCCATGCTGATCCCTCTTTTGTTTGACCCAAACCTTGCTTTGTCTTCCGAGCATACTGTGTGTGAGCTCACCTGAGGGTTTGCAACAAGCTTCAGCAAGAAGAAAGTAAAAATATGCACCCTGTCCAAGGAGAAATGGCAGGCACAGCAGTGGATTCACCGACTGGTCCTTGCTTCCCTTCCACCAAGGCTGACGGTACGTGAGGCAGTGAAAGGTTCTCACCTAATTTTAACCTAGGAGCCCAACACTGGTATGTCAGCCACCTTAAACTGCTCTCATCCCAGTGGAGAGCCTTTGGCACCTCAGGATTAAGACTGTAGCTAGACTGAACTCTAGTTACAGGTACTTACCTCTCTCCACTCAATACAGACGAGGCTAAATGGGCTTAATCCTAACTTCAATACATAAAGACAAATGTGTAAAGTTAAATGCAGAAATCTGGGTCTAGCCCTATATCTTCTGCTGACTGCGACCATGTTGGAACAGCGGAACAGAAGGATGGCTTCCATTAGCTTCTCCTAACAGAGAGTGGCCCACAGCAAGTACTTTCCTAGATGTGTCCCTGCCTGTGGTACAGGCAGCCAGCCCAAGATAACCCCACAGCTACACTAAGAGTTGTTATTTGCAAACCATTTGAAGGAACCTTTTCAGAATTGTTCAATCAGTAACATAAGTATCTTGGGCAAAGAGATGGCAGTCCCAGCAACGCCAGAGAAGGTGTGCACACGCCCAGAGAATGGCTATGTCTAAGCAAGCAGGTGTAGGGCACCCTTGGATGTACGGCTTTCAATACACGAAAGCATAAACTAGATCAGGGCTTAGGCGCAGGACCCATTCATGAGAAAGCCCACCAAATTCTTTCAAATTTTTAGACAAAAAAGAGTGTGGAAGATCTAAGGGAGAAAAGAAAGACTGCTTAAAAAGGAACTGATAAAAAAGTTCCTTCCAGGCCTACAGAGCACAGAAAACTATTTAAATAGGAAGACAGCCTTTAAGCCACAAAGTTTGAGCTTGGGGAAAGATACATGTCCTCTTTCTGTATATGTGTTTACTGTTGCTTTTAGGAAGTATCAATTACTTAAAAAAGCTATGTGCAAAGATTTTGAAAAAGATCAAGACCCAAACGATACGATTCAATTTTACTATCTTGATAAAAGCTAAAATTTGGTCACATTTGTTTTTTGGGGTAAGATGAACTTACTGCTTCCAACCTAAAAAAAAAAGGCAAACAAACCCACAAGAAATTAAAAACAAAAAATTAAAAACAAAGTGAAAAGCAAAGTAATTATACAGACTCCAATACATATCCATATATTCTAAGAGCCGCAGACTGCAATATGCATTCATATATCTAGAAAAATTCCATTCTCAAATACATTGCACACACATGTGATCTCATGTATACCAAACACACATGTCAGCTGTAATTTCTTCCCTACTTACTTTCAGTAAATGTATCCAAAAAGGCAACACTACATATGTTTTCTTCAGGTACACAGTCATACAGAAAAACAACAGAGTCCTAGTAAATTATATTCAAGCTCACATTGCACATGCAAGATCAGACCCATCAAGTACTTCAAGAAAACTAAAAACAACCTTCCCTAACAAAACTCCAAGACAAAAACCTCCTGATAACATTGCCAAATCATTGCTGCTTCTTACCGCACTACTGAGAAACACATCTGAAACCTTGGACTTCCTCTCTGACAGATTTCAAACTTCTACCACCTACTAACTACTGATGTGCTTGAACTGTTAAAAAATGTAAACTTTTTTTTTAAATAATGTGAAAAGTATTTTTCACCCCCTATTTCCAAAAACAGCTGGAGCTGTTTGGCATAAATGTTCAAAAAATATCTCTACTAGTAAAGGACTGCCAAATTACAGCAAGAAAGGTAAAATGACTAGGAAAAAGGACAAGCCACTGCGAATCTTTTCTTAAAATGGAAACACTTGTGCAATTTCAACTCCCTATTACAAGCATTATTATGTTCTCTCAAAGTGAAAACCACAAAAGCTCTCTTTCAAGTGGACAGTTGGGCTATGGTCTGAAGGCCTCTTGGTTTCAGTCTTACTTAGGAAAAATCAAAGGAGTTTATCTTAATGCAGACAGAGTTTAAAAGCATCAGGTTGAGTGTAAAGACTTTCCCATATCCTGCAATTTTTAACACAAGCCTTTTACAAATAAATACAAATAACTTGTATTTCGCACAAAATTTTATTGATCCCGGTTTTTCTGCAGTCTATTTTCTGATAGAATCTGTGCAAGACGTGCCACAGGCTCAGGATTAAGAAATAATAAAGCAAAAATCAACGACTTCACAAAAAAAAAAAATATCCAATTCAACTCCCTTTCAACTCACAAAAATGTGCCTCATAGGGACCATAAAATCCATGTAATTACCTGCGGCAGGATCTGTAACCGCTTGACTGGTGATGCCAGATGGTGGTTCTTGAAGCTGGTATGTTGCATTTGTGGAGGGTGTCGTCGGGCTGGTGTTGCTGTTTGTCATGTAATGTGAAGGGTATGGTGAGCTATTATAATACTGTGCATATTGGCCCTGGCCGAAACTGGGATAAGAGGGATATTCCTGCAAGACAAAAAAAGCAACCGTCCATCAAAGTTTTGCTACTTTTTAGTGTAAATTCCAAAATGTAACTACAAACACATGTTAGACTTTCAGCACGTATGCTTCCTGGACTGGATGCTGTAGGACCTAAAACTGTAAGGCTGTAAAGTGAAATCTAAATTACACATAATTTAGTATGTCTTCTCATACAAATAGTTTATTGGACACACTGCTGAAGTTGTGTGAATAAGCACACCAACCCCAGACAATTAGTTCTACTACTGGAAGATGAAAAATTGAAGAAAAACATTTATAAACATTAGTTTAACTTGAAAGGATGCTTATTTCTTTCAAAAAGCAACTTAATGGCTACATTTTTGCAGTGGATGAGAAGTCCAAGTTTGCCAAAGTTTCTTCAACTCATATTTACAAATTTACCTGCTGTGAACTATTAAATCCAGTAGAATTTGTGAGTGAATTATTTCCTGCATATATTCCTGATGATGTTGTAAAACTGCTGCCTGAAATGAAATGAAAAATTATGTGAATTACTAAAAGGCAGTATCGGAAAATAACTTCCATCATGCGATTATATCATAAGGATATGGCATATTTGTAATATTTGCCATATGTTGACCGATTTGATTGTCATCAGCTCTGTAACATGTTAATATATGGAAAGTGATAATTCATCGTTCCTATACCCTGTGTTTCGTTATTACGATAAAAAGAAAAACTTTCAATTGAGACAGGAATTCGGAGCCACCTCGGGTCTGACTGAATATTAATTAGGCCATCCCACCCCTCTGAATAATACCCAGCATTGTGGAAGTAATGAGGGTTTATTTTCAGGTTTTGTTGAACGGTAACAGCCAGTCTTGTCCCAAGAGATGCCCTCTCCCCTCGCTGAACCCCCTGGCTCCATTTCTCCTGTCACCTTTGAGAACCAGGTCCTCCCCCCTCCCGGAGCCTCAGCCCCTCGCAGGAGCAGCAAAAGCCATAATTCCCTGCTCCCAACAGCTCAGCCCGACTGCGAAGCCATTAGGGTTCACTAATCAATCATACACAGCCTTGGGCCGCAAACTTTTTATTTTTGATAGAGTCTACTGGGCAGGACAGAAGGGAAAAAAAAGTACCTCTCCGAGAAAGGACACCCAAGATTGAATTTAGCCCAGAGAGTGAATTACCACCTTCACCTCCCGCCTCCCCCCTTCAAGAGCCACCAAAAGTAGACAGATGGGGCTCTTGTTTAATACCTAACCTGAGAAGCTGTTCCACTAAAAGGGCAGCAACCCCCTTTCAGCTGTTTTGCCCTCACTGGTTATAACCCGGGAGTGACACAGCCACCAGCCGAGACATATGGATGCACAGGGTGAAGCTACATAAGCCACCAGAAAGTCTGTAATGATGCAACCTATTGAACTCGTCCAGCGGGAGAGCACCAGCCAGCGATGAGCTTGCATTAAAGCTCACGGGTTGTTTACAGCTTCCCTCGCCACTGAAATCTGCCTTGGTGCAAAGATGCACTGAGACCTTGGGAGCAAAAGCTTGCAGGTGAACGAAGGGGACAAGGAGAGATGGAAACCAGCAGGGCCAGGCGTACAGTTGCACCGGTCCTCTGCTGTACCCGACACAACTCCACTAACAACCGAATCCGATGCAGCGGTCACTCCTTGGGAAAAGCAACATGTCCTGCAACTCCTTGCAGCGAGGAAGGCAGGCAGGGCTGCATGCTTAGTACAACCTCTAAAAGGGCATGTGTGAGCTATTCAGTTTTTTAAACAAAAAACCCCAACCGACAGGTATCCTGGCTATAAGAAGGAAAAATCTTTAAATGCTTTGATTGCAAAAGTTACTAAAAACACATACAAATTAAGCCTCAAAGTCGATGTGAAATACGTCCAACAGCAGTGTGAGTAAAAGATGAAGCTTAAATTTAACGTGTGATAATGACTGTAAACACCTCTCTTGTATTTGCTGTTAGTGCAAAAGCCCTGTGGTTGTTGATAGATGCTACTAATCCTGTGAACTAAAACCAGATTACTTCAGCAGAAGAGTTGACATCCAAGTTTAGCAGATAGTACAGATAAACAGTACTAATGAGAAAAACATGTTGCTTAAAATTTAATTTAAAATTGGAAAACAGATGTTATTTTTTATTATAACAAATGCCAGAGCCAAAATACAGCTGAAAAATATTTTCAATTGCAAAACTTTGAATCGCTATTTCATTTCTAAGAGCTCTTTGGCTGGAAAAATGTAAGTCACTGTGTTTCTTGTTATTTCTGAATGATGCAGCAACACATTCAAACACAGGCTTTATAGGTGAATGGTTTGAGCCATTCTAAAAAGATATAAAAGGCCTCTCATAAGAAGAAAAAAAACAACTTTTTTTTTGAGGAATACATTACCTTCCCACAGAAAGTCTGGCAAATAATTTGCAAGAGCAAATGAGAAAAGTAATTACATGCCAGCCAGCATCTCTGCCTCTCAGACAAAGACACACACATCCTAACACACAGATCTCTCTCTTTCATCTCATCGTCAGCGCTGGCTCCTACAGAGGAGGGGTAGGGGTCTCCTAGACCGTAACAAACATGAAGC
>Ga0181612_183763_pt1 | contig 11459 bp, 6 predicted proteins | sample HoacroProtozoa21_FD_119630 | JGI IMG/M metagenome (GOLD analysis project Ga0181612, IMG submission 119630) | Hoatzin crop microbial communities from Cojedes, Venezuel. Combined Assembly of Gp0051906, Gp0051904, Gp0051908
AACTAAGCCCCTTAATAATCCGCTACGTCTCATGATGGTATTTTTTTTTTTAAAAAAAAGATCACATCTCTAACAGTAATTCCTATGCGGGTGATAACTTGTGGGCCAAAGGAAGGTTGCAAAGCATCTGTTGGTTCTGTGCATACACTAAAGAAGATGCAGGAACCGGAGACTTAGCAGCTTTCAAACTGCAGGTGTGAAGAGTATCTGTGAGTGGGCACTGTGCCTGTCCCCAGAACTGAAGTGCAAGTGTCCGCCATTACGTGCACTGAGATTCCTGTACTGGACATGTTAACTACAGGAAATTTTGCAAATATGCTATGTTGCAAATTATAAGATTCACCATATCAAGGCACTGACTATTTTCTTCTTCTCACAGGAAACTAGGCCAAGTTACAGTATCAAGAAACAGTCTGTTCAGTCACAGAATACTTCTATATAGCAAAGCGTCAGAGGTAAAAAGACAGGAAATCTTTTTCCTGCTACAGAGAGGTTTTATTTTTTGCAGCAACAGAAGACCAACTCTCGATGCGAAAAAGAAACCAACTTCAAGCAGCAGACTGCGAGAGACGTACCATCAAAAGCCAGTGTGATGGGAGAGGCTTCTTGTTTCTTACCAATACGCAGCTACACTCCAGGCAAAAGCAATGCAGGTGCTCAGAGCAGTCATTCATGGAAATTTGTTGAAAAATTATTATTATTTGCCAGCACACTGTTCCTTCTTAGAAGTGTACAGAAGCAATGAAAATGTCTGTCTGGACACAATATGGGAAGTTGTCAACAAGAAAAGCCAGTCTGTACCAAACACGTGCCATGTCCAGTGAAAAGGACTGTCTGATTCCTGTGGATATCCTGCTTAAATTATGAGCACAGTAGTAGGTTACACACCTTCTAGAACAAGCAAGCATCAATGAATGGCACTAGGAATACTGTACCATAACTGACAAATCATGTCTCTTCATCAAGTATTTAGAAATTGCCATAAAAATCAAAGCAAAGTCTATGATTTACCTCCTTCAAAGTAGTATGAAGTTATTATCAGGCTATATTAGGGGTAAAGAAGTTTAATAAAAAGTAAAAAAACTCATGACTTGCCAGTGACTGTATCAAGAAATCCAAATAATAAAGTATTTTTCTAACAAGTTTTCTGGATGATCTGCAGAGAAAACTTCTGTGAGCAACTGCATGCTCAGTTGTCCAGATCATTCTAAAATACATGCCAACTTCACTGTAACAACAAAAAAGAAATCCAGTGAATATGGTTCCCTTAGCAACAAGTAAAATATTATCTACGTCATTCATATTATTATTTACAGTACCCTATAACTGATACTAATTCACAAAGAGCATACGCATTCCTCATTGCACAACTTGTTAGCTTTGAAAATTCAGTGATACTTTTAATTTAAGTCTTAACACTCCCATTTAGTTCTTTCCTGCAACAAACCTATATTCGGCCGTTTTGTGCCAAAGTTAATCTCCTTTTTGTATCTGAGTACAGTTCTTTTTCACAATGACTATCAATTCATTTCAAAGGCATGTTTGACATGAATGAGTCTCCTTTTCCCATTCTGAATACACTCTGCATACAGGTGTGTTGCCCTCACTCCATGAAAGCATAGGTAATTTCAGGGGGACATCTGTTTGTAAGATTGCTTTGCAGACTAATCTTAGTAACACAAAAATCCTTTTCACTTCAAGGTATGGCCCCAAGAGATTTGTGGTATTACTTCTGCTCAATGTTCAAATGTAGGCATCCAGTTCAGCGGGACAAACATTTCACCAGTATCCTGCTGACATTAGAGACATTAAGAGGCAGTAATGACTTACCACCATTTATAACTGAGGCCATGCAGAAGAGACTTATGTTTCCCATTTCTGGTTTTAGACATCTGTTGCATAATTACCTCAATACTGAAAACAATGAATTTAATTCCCTACACAAGTTAGTTACAGTAGTGAAGAAAGCAGACTCCTCAATTTCCACAAACACACAAAGAAAAATGTATGAAAACAAATACTTAGGATGAAGTACCACTAATACCTTACATACTGTTAAGCACTGTTAACAACCGTTTACAGCTGTACATTTAGAGCAAGAAATGTTGGAAAGTTTTGAGTTCAGAGAAAAAATGTCCACTGAAATTTCACTTAAAAGGAACAAGTAATTCTCTCCCCCTAACAACCAGAATATTAGATCAAGTAAAGTTTCTATCTCCTCAAATGCCCCATTCTTAAGGTATGAGAGCCATGATTCACAGCACAGAGATTTCTGCTTGTTTTCTGATAATTTCAGAAATGGATGTGTAGGAAAAAATGCAAAGGAAGAAATGAAGAAACCTTTTTCTGATTTCCAAATTTAAAAGATGCACTGACATCTGGAGGAAAGTTCAAGCGTTGAAATGAAGATCTGAATTTTTCAAACACTTTTGCCTATCACTATCATATGTGTAATGTTTGAATGAAATGTAAGAATACAACTTAAGCAACATGAGCCTACGCTGATTCTATATGTTATTAAAACCTCCACAGGCATCACAAATAAAGATCAGCATACTCACTCTATTAGTTATCAACAGAACATTGCTAACATAAGGGTTATAAACACTGAACCTCAAAGTGTGGAAAAACATTATCTTCATCATGTGTGCTTATTGAACAGTTAAAATCAGAATCAGGATGACCCTAAAATCTAAAACCCATACAGAAAGAACAATTAACAAAGCCTGAACTAATATACTGCGAGATTCTCTTACCAAGGGTCATTTCAGATGCATATATGGTTTTATAAATAGGATAATAAACTGAGAAAAATTCAAAAATAGCATAGCTCTTCAAGCATCTTTTACATGAAAAGTGCTGCTTTCTTAATGATGAAAATTATATTTATAACCAATACAAGATACTTGTGTGATTACATCTGCTGCTTAGCTTCTCTTCATTATTGATGATAAAAGTTGTTCTCCTTCATGCACTTTGAAAATATGAATTTAAAAAGAGAGGAGGAGACTAAAGTGTTCAACAGCAGATACGTAGGCGTTTGCTGAAAGTGGGCCAAGACATACGAGTTTTCTGATCACAGAGGATAAAACTGAGTTTGGGGGAAGGAACTGCTGTTCATGAGACTAAAAAAAAAGTGACACATACTAGGAAGAATCACTAGCCCAGGGCACTAGCTTATCAGGCCCACCAGAACTAGAGTGAACATCAGCTCCTCTTTGCTCAGGCTTTATTCCAGTCACACGTGAAAAGCATTCACTTTCACTGCTCTCCAGATCAGTTCCAGGAAACCAAGTCACTTTTTTTTTTTCTCATAAAAAAGCAAATGGGAGACCAACTTTCCTCTGTTTCATGTACCAGCTAGATGTCCATTCCAATGACAACACACTAAACTAAACAAAACCCATGGCTTTTCTGGTAGAAAACTCTAGATCAGTAATGCCCAGCGAGGCTTGCCTCACAGGCAAAGCACGAGCACATTTCTTACGAGAGACATCATTAGGACTAACTCATTCACCTCACTAGAGGAAAGCGCTGGAGGCAGGTCAGGTTTCCTCATGCCTTCTCTCTACAAAATCTATTAATTATTTTTCTTTTTAACTCCATTTAAAAGAAAAAGCCAAAATTATCTTCACATGCACAGTAACTTTTTAAAAAGTGGCCAAATGACATAGGAATGTAAGTTCCATATTTTCAACAGCTCTTTAAAATACTTGGCATCTCAAAATAGACAGAGTTCTCAGTGGTTTGAACCAGATATTTCAAGGTCACTGGAAATTAAATGGTTAAGGACTTCCTAAAAAAAACCCACCAGAAAACAAGAAAAAACATTGCTAGATGTCTCTGCATCTGTTTGTAACAAAAATGGCATTATGAAGTAGAGTCCAAGTTTCTCTGATTTTATGAAAACGGGCTTAATATTTTCAAAGAGCCCTAGGTTACCTATATGCTTTTACACATAGTCTTTTTCTACAACAGTATTTCCCTCTCCAACAAAAATGCTGATTTCACACATGACACAGTGCATGTAAAATAATTCAGTAAAATAAGGACTGGAAGGAATTCTGTTTAGGTCCTGTTCCCATTTGGTTCACTTCACTGGTCCTTAACACATCCTAACACACCCAGCTGTAAGGTTTTTGGTGTTCCGGACTTTTTTTTTTTTTCTTTTTTTTGACACATTTTTTAAGCACATCCCTCTCTCATCATCATACAGATCAGGGTATATCTCAAGACACCTAAATTCCCACAAATTCTAATACCATAAAACATGTTTCAAGCTGCACTTCAGTACAATTCTTAAGGAGGTGACAGGAAAAGCAAAGAGAGATAGAAAAGGTGTGAACTTTTGAGTTTTTTACTGCTATCCTAAATTAAATACTGTGTTGTGAAATTGCCTGAGTGTCCTCCTCTCCTTCAAAACATTCAAGTTAAAAAAAAAAAAGTGGTTGAACTTGAAAGGTTATACAGAGGAAATTCCAACATCCCTTCCCCCAGGCAGAACAAATAAATTAATAAATAAATTTAAAGATCAAAAATGCTAACTTAAAAATTTAGTATCTGAGTTCTCTTAAAAAAGTTATTTTTAGTTACTCTGGGGGGCAAAAGGTTGATTTGGTTTTTCTAGGTAACCTCTACACTGTAAAAGCTCAGCACAGATGAATTAGCAGCAGCACAAACCGTTGTCTCTAACAAACAATCCCAGTCTTGTGTTTCTACGCAGACTTTTCACCAAGACCAACCTTCTATGTGTAGGGATTCACTTACACTCGCACTACACGGATACACCTCTAGCTCTTTCAGCTTCTGTGTTTAGCCTTGTCCTTCAAATATAAGTTCAAGGGGCAGATTTACAATCTGAAAAACAAGGTGCTTGTACACTAACAGCATTGGTGGAGCAGACCCAGAAGGCTTGCAATAATTCTGCACATGCTTTTATACAGTTATTGGATATTCTTTCTTGAGAGGAATGCTTGACAAGGGACATGGCACGTGTTTGCACTCCCTTCAGGAATTTGATATAAGGTTTGCTAGAAACTACGGCAAAGGCAATATGAGTCTATTTATCAACTCTGCAGTGTTCTTGTTTCAAGCAAGCAGCTAGGTGATTCTTTACATAGCATCACCACTCCATGCCACTCTCAGGCATCTTTTAGTAGACAACAGTAAAATTACACATTAATCAGAAGTTAACAGAATATAATAACATTGACAAAAAGGTGCAGAATTCACCTACAATAGGAATTTAAAAAGTGACATATAAAGAGAAAGTCCACCCTTTATGTGTTTAGTTCCAACCTAGCCTTAACAGAAAGTTAGTTACAAAATCACTTAGGTCACAAAAAAGACATGACCAAATAGCAAATATTCATGGCTAAGTATCCCAAAGTATGTATCAACCTTAGGAATTTACACCCCAAATATAAATGAAAACCTAGCATTTCTCAGCTTAAATGACCTCTAAATGCCAAATCTGTACCTAAGACTGAGAGCACACGCTGTATTATAACTCAGTAAGTCTATGCCTTTCAACTCCTATATATATCAAATATCAAAGTAACAGCACATCACAGCAGAGGCATATAACAGTACTTAAAATGACACACGCCACACGCATGTACTCTTTTTCCTGTTGGCTTTCAATATTTTCGCATCTCCTGAATCAGATTCATGGATGTGATTCTGTATATAAAACCACAGGGAAATTACCGAATCACCAAACAAAATTTGGAATGTAGAAACCACAGACAGAAACCAAGCTACATTCCCAGACTTGTACAGGGAGGATATTACTGTCTGCCATGTATCAAGTGAATTATACTCCTTTAATCTATACAACCTTGATGCCTGTTGCACTGACCCTTCTCTGATTCATTCACATTCTGTGCGTTAGAAGGATGAACCTGAACCCAAGCCCCTGGTTTGCTTCATTTGTCTATACCAACGCACAATCAATATTGGCCATTTACAGGAGTAGAAACACACATAGGACAAGGATTTGCTAGGATTCATCAATCTCCTTTCTCGAAGTCCATCTGACTTACATGACTGAGTAAAACTGATTGACAAAACAGAACAAAACTCCAAAATAATCACCATGACATAGCCTTATTTTTAAACATTAACTTCTCATATTCTACATGCATTATGATAAACATTTATCTTGTTCTCTGAAAGCTATTTTTAGGAAACACATTTACATTCAGGCTGAAATTCTGTATAACCTTAAACACATTGCAATTGAAAAAATTAATTAAAGGAAAAAAATGGAGTCTCAGAAATACTGCATCAGCCTCTAACGACAGCAAAATGGCTGAAAGATTTTGCAAGCTGTATCTGATCCAGTTTGAATTTATTGGCAGAATCTTACAGGCAAGAGACTAAGCCACTTTAGAATATAGAATTAAATGGTTGGATTTTATTTAATATGCACATAATACTACTTTGAAAATAAATCCTTTATTCTAATGCCGCTAGAACAAGAGAAATGCAGATTTTTCTCTACTGGCTGTCGAGTGAAGTCGCTTTTTCTTTTTTCTTCTGTACATGTGCTGTGCGAAATTCAGCAATTTCATTTCACAGGGTATCTTTGGCATTAGCCACAGTGTAATGTAACTGGAACTACTGAAGTTCATCTGATTTCACACCTAACCCATGCAGCCTCACAAATTACACATTACTTCAACAAAAAGAAACAAACTGCCTAAGTTTTTCTGGAAACAACGCTCATATTCCTTTGAGCTTTCTGATCAAGACAAGCTTGCCAATGAACACAATATGTTCTAATGCTCTGTAATAAAATGTACACACAGAACCACAAGATTTTCATGTGGTTTGATAGATTTTCTGGGTGAAGTTTTGTTTTGGGTTTTTTTCCTCAGAAAACGATGTATAATGATGACATTTAAAAATCATACTTCATGCACAACTCCTCTCTCAATATTGTGGAACAGTAACATAAGACTTTCAAAAGTGGAACAAGATTTTCCATCCTTCAACTACAAACATATTTCTTTCCACCTTAATTTCTTCACCCAAATGTCAATAAACATATTTGGAGGAGACTATACAAGAGTAGTTACTAAAGAATAATGGCCTTTAAAGTCTTCACAATTTCATCTATGGCCCCACTGCATTCTGCATTTTATGATTGCAGCCTCATGCTCCTACCATCCTGCTGCCACAAATCCTCAGCTATTCCCACCTGGTTTTGATCACTTCCCAGTCTTCTTCAGCTCTAATGATACATTCATTGCCCCTGCTTTTGAGGTCCTTCTGCTCCATGCCTCATCCAGAAATGCAGATCCCAGCAGTGGTTCAATCTTTGTGCAAGGTGCTACAGAGCGTGCAGCAGCAGGAGCACAGAAGCTGACAGCTCATCCCAACTAGCAAGAAAATAACTCATCCTTGCTCAGCTGTTTATGGTGCCCGAGTACAGGCTCTTACCTTCAAGCACGTGCTAAACAGAGAAATGGCCTTCAAATCATTCCCACTTATTTCAGGGTAAAATGCTCTGCATAGTCTAGGATCATAAAGCCAGAGTACCGATTTGAAAAACAGGTTATGGCAGAAAGCTGGAATGAGGCAACTGTACACTGCTCAGCTTTTGTTAATTAAGGTCTATTCTACAGCGTGTTTCTACAAACGCAAGAGAAGCAGTGTAATGAATTCTATCACAGTAATTTCAGTTGCTGAAGCATCTTCAGAAAGTAGTTCTGGGTGCGGTGGGAGTGAAGCCCCAAAACACACATAACGGCTGTCACTAGTAGGGATAAGAGATAAGAAGATCTAGGGTCATCAGAACATATTAATCACATCGGACTGATTTCTATCCCAAGAAAAATTATCTCTAGGGGAACTCCATTTGAAGGATATTCACTGCATATACCTTTAATTGCAAGTCAACGTAAGTTTTATCCTTTAGTCACAATTTGTCTTCCTTTTATCACTTCTGTTTTGAAACAATGTGCTTTCCTACTTTCTTCTAGAATGCACACCACTCGATATCCAGCATTGCCATACCATTTTTCTGCAACTCCCTTTTCCCCTTAACAGTCAATCAACACCAGCAAACACACAGACAGATGCAGCATGAAGTACAGTTCAACTGTTGCCATTTCAGATGTGAAAGACAGAATTTTCAGGAGGAAAGAATAATACATCAGTAGGTAGGAGAAAAACAACAAAAACAAAAAGGGAGAAGGAGGTGTGTCTGATCTCTTACATCTGTCTTTTAAGATGCACATCTTACATTCCTCATTTGTTTCAGCCTTCACTTATGGCTGCAAGGGAGAGCAGCTTCACTTTATCACTTTACCCACTGGTATTTAATACCAGCAAGCTTTCTATTTCACCACCTTCTTGATGCCTACTTCCAGTCACTATTTTCACTGTCAGCCTGTTCAGTGCCAAAACGATAGGGACAAGAACACCAACATTAATGTCACCTAACAGATCATTATCTTCCAGCCATATCCTGAAGAACAAAACAAAACAAAAAACTTTCAGCATCCAGGAATTATGGATGCAGGTAGTGGCTAACCAGCAGACACTCCCCCTTTTATAACAAAGAGTAACAGAAAATCTTCTTCCCAAAAAGCTGACTCATTATCAATATTTTTTCTTACAAATCAGAGAGACACTTCACAGGAACAGAAAATAACTTTGCGGATAAACATCCAATGTCACTTTCAGACTTGCAGCTCTGCATTTCACACAAATAAATTTTAGTTTTTCTCGGTTTGGAATCAACTATTTAAACTGATATTGAAGCACACTGATGAATTTAATTAGACAGATAGGCTAGAGTCTGAAGTTATTAGAAGCATATATGCTCATGCCCTAGGTGACATATTCACTGTTGTTATTATTATTGTATGATAATTTCCATATCTTTTTTGTAAGAAACTCTCCCTGGACTAAGTAATTGGTAGTTGTTCATGCATGTTTTAATAGTCTTCAAAAAAAGGTTTCCCAACAAATGGTAGCTAGTAGGAAAGACTACTTGAACTGCATTTATTCTTATGGCAGATGTCCCTAGTTGGCCAATTAGTTACAAGGTATGAGAGTCTTCTTAAAGTCACTTGAAAAAAGAAAAAACTGACACATAACCTAAGAAGGATGGTTATGGTTCATTGTTCCTATCTTGAACTGATTCTGATAATGTACACAGAACTGCTAAAAATGTTATGTTTAATAATTCTGGTACAAGGCTCCAAGTCATGAAAACTAGCAAAAAAGGCCAGATTTCTACACGCTAATTTTCCCTCATTCAACTAACACAGATTACTCAATTAGAAATGATGGCACAGAAGGTGTACATACTGTGCCTACTTGTAACTACGAGAAAAGTATACTGCTTTACATGTACTGTACTCGGAGAAACGGAAATTACCTGAGGAAGTTACAAACCAGCATGACAAATACAATGTCACTGTAAGGAACTGATACAGTTCTTCCAACAATAAAGTGACTGTAGTGCAAACAAAAAGCTTACGTGGGAACAAAAGACAGCACTTGACTCTACTTTTATCACTGAAGTCGTGTATTCTGCAATGTTAATTTCTGTAAATTTGCAGCTCTTCGCACTGACATTTTTTGCACGTAGAAGTAACAAAAACAATGGCAACAAATCAGTTTCAACAAGAACCTTCATAATTGACAAGTTAGACTTCTACATTCAGAAAAGCAAGATGGCACTCCAGCTACCTGAATTACAGGACTGAACATTCAATGAATATTTATTCTCTCCACGTGTAGCAGAAGGTCTTCCTAACAGAGGGAAAAATTTTGGAATATTGTACTGGAATTCGTAACAATTTCTTCAGATACAGACATGCTGCAGACCCACTAGCTGTCTGCCGGTAGAGTTCAGGCATTACAGCAGTACACGACACTAAAAGTACAAGATCCTCTGTTTATGCAGAGCAGAAGTGGGATCTACATTCTTGTCTTTAACTTCTACCACTATGGCTATTGTATAACTTCTAAATAGCTGCAGCTATCAGGGTCATAACGAGGAGCAAAGCATTAGAAACAGTGCTTAACTATCCAACACCCATTAGAGGATTGCATTTGGCTTGGATTAGCTAAAATTTTAATGCATATAGAAAACTAAAGTTTGGACCTGTAGAACTATAATGAAAATACTAGTAGTTACATTTCTAGATGCAACCTCAACCACCAAAGAGGCAACAATATGACATTTAACTTTGGCATGATTTTTCTCTATTTGTGAATACTATTCCTTCCTGCTTACTCATACTCTTCGTGGAGCTGTCTAGCACTCCTCAAGGAGAGGAGACTACTTCTAAAAAGAGAAAAAGTAGTGTAATCAAATTTAAGGCTGTGAAAAAGATATCACCAGGTTAATACAAACAAATAGATCACAACCTAGCAAACTAAGACAGAAAAACTCATTGGTGGAATCTCACCTGCATTGTCATAGTTTCATCAGCACTAACAATTGATAAAAAACTGTTTTAAGATGGCACTAATGGCAGAGGGGAAGAAAAAGCAAATTGTAGAGTTTTTCTGGATAGACATGGTATAGCATATTGCCTAATCTAACGCAGCAATTAAAGAAGAAGTTATCTAGCAGGGGTTCACATTATATACATATGACACAAAGGCTCGCAACTAAATGTTCTGTCCCAACCTACTGCTTCTCATTCAAATGTCTGTAAAAAAAACAATACCCAGAGGTTAAGTTAACAAGCTATTTCCAGAAACTCAGCAAGCTAAAATATGAGGAATGACCCAACAGAAGCTGAGAATAGGGAATTAATTGCCTGTTTGAATATGGCAGTGAATCGAGCTCACTGAAACAGGCACGTTTCTAAGCATGACTGCCCGCTTTTTTAATTGTCTTTTTTTTCTGTGCAGTCTTTGCAGTAAAATTCTGAAGTGCTTTATTTGTTTGTTTTCTGGTACAAAAAAGTGTGGATGCACTTATCTTACTTCCCCATCCTGTTTTATGAATCTGTTGTGTTCCCAGATTTTTAGCAGCGTGTTTCCTCCTCCTCAGTACAGAAGCTAGAGGGATGAATGGAGAAGAGTGTTAGTTTGTTAGGCCGCCTTTTTTGTGTGTGGTTTTTTTTTGGTTGTTTTTCTTCAGTAACAACAAAGCAGCACTCAGGAAAATTATTAAAGAAAACATTCCAGAAATAAATTAGAGTCTAAACGAGGTTGCCATTGTCAGTAAGCTTAAACAAATTACAGCAGTTATTCTTAGAAAAACAGTCCTTTCCAACGGACAACACATCAGTACAATGAAAAATATACTTAACGTGTTGCTGAAGACCGTTTCCTTGGCAATGTACACCAAAATCATATATCAGGAATATTACAGTTATTATGAAGTTTTTTATCAAAACCTAAAAATCAATAATCTGTGACCACTCAGGCTTGCTGTAATGCAAGTCATACAGTATTTCAGAGACTAAAAAAAAAAAAAAAAA
>Ga0181612_117912_pt1 | contig 11458 bp, 8 predicted proteins | sample HoacroProtozoa21_FD_119630 | JGI IMG/M metagenome (GOLD analysis project Ga0181612, IMG submission 119630) | Hoatzin crop microbial communities from Cojedes, Venezuel. Combined Assembly of Gp0051906, Gp0051904, Gp0051908
GCCATGACCTTTCAAATATCATGGAGAGTGGCTTTTCAAGTCCATCAGCCAACTCCCCCCGGACTCTGGGGTGCATCTCCTGAGGTCCCCTAGATTTTTGTATGTTTTGGGTCTTTCGGTGGCCACAAACTTGATCTTCTCTTACAGTGGGAGGGACTTTGCTCCCCCCTTCCCTGTCTTGCAGTCCATCCACTCTAGAGGTATGGGAAGAGAGGTTGCCAGTGAAGACTGAGGCAAAAAAATTGTTGAGTACCTCACTCGGAGATGGCTTTCCCATGATATCTGCAAAATATATGACAGGCAGGTGTGCTTGCTCTCAGTGATCAAGTCTAAACTAATAAGCCCTGCTGAGGAGTCCCATAACAGTTATTCTGTCTTTCTCTAACACAAATAGAAGAGTTGCCTGGCTCCCACAACAAACCTGACCTTAGCCTTTGCCCTCCTTTTTGCTGCCAACGTCTAAAAGGGTTAAAAAATAAGACTTGGACCATGACATTAAGATCAATCTGCCTTCCTCACTGGGAGACAGGTGGAGAAGAGGAATAGGAAAAGGAACAGAAGCTTAGAGACCCTGGTCAGACACGTTACTGACGCTGGAGACATGATCTAATAAAGAGATTATTCTTCAGTACACTCTACCCTTTGGCTGTGGGGCCTCTCAGAGCCTAATCACTATAGACAAGTATTTAACTTTCTGTGCCTTTGTTACGCCTTGCTTGGCATGGCTTCTGCCTCAGCAGGAGGGACAAGAAGACATGGAGGTCAAATGGCCCCCAGAGTGTTCCACTTAACAAACCATTAGCAGTTTTGGTGAAGGGATGCATTCCTGTCAGTATACATGCTTCATTCCTCTGGTACAGATGTAGAATGTGCTAAAGTCAATAATATACTGAAGTTTATAGAAGTCTTTCCACTTATTCCCTGTGCTATGGATCTGGTGCTCTGGAAACTTCAATTTTATTAATTAAAATAAGATGACAAAACAGTTGTGATGGCAATAAAGGAAATAAAAAGTCATTTTCACTTTGCCTTCCTCTTCTCTTGCTGAACAGATTTATTTCCCCTGCTTCTTTCTGTTCCAACTGTTGGCATCTCTGTCGAACTTCTGCTTTGAATCTTTTTTGGGCGTAAACACAGGAAGCTGAAGTACCTTAGTGAAATGAACATGATATAAAAAAATAAGAGCCATTAGGGAGTTTAGCAAAAAAAATGGTCTTATCAAATTTTTACTTCTCTCCAGAAGGATCATGAGGTGTGAAAACTCAATGAAATCCCTTACTGGTGTCACTTGTGCATCTCACGGGTAGTCTGCAGGTCTCAGTCAGTGCCCAGTTATGCTGGGATGATAGGAATGTAGGATTATTCAGGAAAGTGACCTGTGGAGGTCCAATTTAAACCGAGGTTAACTATGTGGTCAGAACCCATATTTAGATTTTTCTTTTTCCAAGATATTTGGGTCTTCAAAGGAAAATCAAAAATTTACAAGGTGCCTACATATCTTTCAGTTCTCTGTGAGTTTATTAAATTACAGGTTAGAAGGTGCGGTTTTCTGTAATAGCAGACTTGAGAAAATGGCTCAGAAGAACTCTTCCAGGTCTAGTCCCTGTGACTCACGAGAAGGAAACAAATGACAACTAGTCTTGAAATCCTACATCTTGAAAAAGCACAGGGAAGAAATGTGCTGTGGCTAAATGATTATGGTCACCTACGTCACTTCTATTGCCTTCGTTTCCTTTTTTCTCCCATATCACAGTGATAAAATAATAAACTTCTTAATTACATGGTGTGAGTTCCATCCTGAGAAAGACCTGAGCCTGACAGGTTCAGTTTATAATCTACAGCGATTCTTCTCATGCAAACATGGGAATTAACATCTACGGTTTTTCTGAAGACTACAGTGTGGAGCTGAGGGGTGCCTTAAACTGAGAAGGCTGAGAAAAGTCCCAAGCCTATTGCCTTAAATATGCCAACCAAATTAAATATGTTTGCACATGGGAAAAGTAAAGCAAAACATTTACATGGCCTTAGTTGCTTTAAAGAATCTCTGGGGTATAAAACCTAAAACTTGTATGTATAGAAAGTGAATAGAATTACTTTTTCTATCTTCAACCATTTCTCTAAGTTGAGGTACCAGAGCTCAATTACTTGGCTAGGTACAGTATCTTGCAGTAATTAGATAGATACACTTATCTCATACTTGCAGACAATTTTATATCAAGTGGATGAAAATGGAAAACAATCCATCTAACTCCTACTGGAAAAAAATATCTTCCTCCCCAATAAAAGACTGTTTATGCTTTATGGTTTTCTTAAGCAAAAGAAATTCTCCTGGCTTTTGTGAGAGGTGTGAGGCTCTGGGGCCCTGTTCAATGGGAGAGCATTGTATTTAGTTTAAAAGACTGGTTCTCCAAATGGAAAAGAGAGATGAATGACAGCAAGCTCAGTGTTTTCTGAACAGATGCTGTTTGGTGCCTCCAAATTACTCCATGTGTGTTGAATTTGTAGATGCTGAATTACCTTTTGGATGCAGGTTTAGCCTCTGCTGCGGAGACACCTAAGCAAGATGAAGCACTTTTACATTTAGTTCAGCAAATGGAAGACAAGGAATGGTCTTGCAGGAGAAGCAAGGATAAACCTCAATCACCTATACAGGAAAAAAACCCAGTCCTTTAACATGAGGCCATCAAGGGATAGAATTTATATTTATACATTATAAATTTAAATATGTTCCTAAAGCAATGTACTTCCATCCATATTTGGAGGCACTTGAAGTTCACAAATGTGACTATTTTCAGTCCCAAATATCTCATGAGCCTGCAAGTTCTATCTCTGAGCAAATGCAGAAGCACTGCCTTTTTCACTGTGTAGTGTAGTGAGCAGTTCAACATCTGAATAGCAAGTAATGCTTCTGGGATTTGGGAATTTTGAGTATTGAGCAGTTCAACATCTGATTAGCAAGCAATGCTTCACTGGGATTTTGGAATTTTGAATTTTGAATTTCTACCCTCATTTTTCTCCTCTGGGAAATTCTTGTGAAAAGTGTTCTCAGAGCATAACCAACATATCAGCTAAGAGTGACACTTAAAAAAAATAAATTACAGCTTGAGGAAATATGACACTGTTATGCTTGAGAGCATACCTTGGCCTTGTGTAGTTTACCCTTCATTGCCAAAAAAGGCTGACATTCAGAGCGTCTCCTTCCTCAAGCAAGAGAGACCAAAACTTATAAAGCCCAAGAAAGTCCATCACCACTTTTAGGTCACAACAAGGGAAATCCAAGCTTTCTCAAACATTTCTGTGATAGGAATTCTTTTATTGGAGGGACGATTCGGGTATGGAGGCACTGGCACTAAATCCTGCTCACAATCCTAGCAGTAGCTAGGAAAGAGAACTGTGAGTCAAAAAGAAGGTTCCTCCTTAAAGTTTATTATTTTATTTAGTTCTGTAGCTTTTTCAGTGCTAAATCTTATTTGACGGGGAGAAGTGCCTTCTCACAGATGTGCATTTTATAATGGGCATTTCAAAGATCCAAGGAGTAAAGGAAGGCATTTCTGTCTTAAGTACACTCATCTCTCAATTGACCAGTCAGCATATGTAAACAGAATATTCGGTTACTGCAATTTAGTATACCACAGAACAAAGAGTACTGAGAAGCAGAAGTCAATAAGAATATTTAATAAACAGGAGCAGAACAGGAAGACTACAGTGAATTATCGCCAGTTTATTATCCTTACGGGTCCTATTCTATCCAATTTGTTCTCCTTAAAGACAAATTTTCCTTTATTTCAGTTAGGCATTCAACCTTCTCCACCATTCACAACAATTGCCTCTTCAGAAAATAGATAGGGGAAATACAGAAAAACATAGTCAGGCTGAGGAAGAATAATGTAACCGAAGCAAAGGCTGCAGTTGCAGAAGTGGCAATAGAGTCACTCAGCTTTAGATCAGAGGCAGCTGCTGGAATCTTTCTGGGGCTTGCAGCATCCTGTATTTTCACAATTTATTGACAGGCTTGTAGCAAAGCATACCTACCTCCTCCCTTTCCTTTTTCCTCACTTTTTTTTTTTTTTTTGTTAGAATGGAGTTTTCTCCATGCAGTATATTGTTAGCCTTTAAGCATATTGTTACTGTGCTAATTGCTTACAGTTGAGAAGGACCAGGACAGACAATTAAAAAAAAAAAAAAAAATTATCCACCTCAAAATAAAGGGTAACATTTTGGGTCCACCCTCTTAGCTCAGTGCCACAATGTCAGCCTTACTCAGTTTATTGGCTACCATGTTCTCCCCTGGGAGTCAGCGTTCATAACAGATGAGAACAAAGCAACTTGCTAGTAATTGCAGTGGGGATTTCCTTCCATTCTCTGTGACAGCATGGGAGGTCATGAAACAGACCTCAGGACCCATCTGTTAAGTCTGGGTTTGGGTTAGAAAAGCAGACAGAAGCATTGTGAATTCAACAACTCTTCATCTCTTGAATGCCTGACTTGCTGCCCCTGTGGAATTGCTCACCTCGGCCTTTGGAGGGCTGGTCAGACATCTGCGCTGCAGAAAATGGCCCTGTAGGGCTGAAATACCAGACGGAAACATCAGAGAAACACTCCTTCGCTCACCTAAAGACCCAGCCAGTAAGGTCATTTCTTCTGTTGCTCTGAAGTGTTCAGTAGATTTAACCAATGACATGTGCTTATCCTCTGCAGCACATTATATATATGCAGGAAAAATATGTTTTATGCAAAAAGTCGGTCACTCACATGATCAAAACTAGCTGCTTAAAAATGCATATATCTATGCATATATCTAACTCAGCCACACATCTGCACCCACATTAAGGAACTGCATGGATAAATATGAATTTTCACTGACAAATGTCACTGAATTGCTATAAAACCAGAGGCTGAGCACATTTTTTAAGGTATTTTCTTATAGATTCATATAGACTGGGCTCCCCTCAAAGCTGACTCCTGGTCACCTTAGAGAGAAAAAGGAATCTGGCTGTGAAACCAGAGGATCGTATTTGACTCCTGTGCATTGGATAGACACTAGTAAATCCTAATTGTGCTGTCCAAGGATTCCTCTAAGGACTGTCACCCCACTCACACAGCACAGAGATGCTCCCGAGCATTATGTGAATGTGTCCATAAAACTGTGTTATTACCTTTGTGGAAACAAAGACTTGGATTTCTGAGCACCTTCTAATTAGGACACGTTACCTTTAGAGTTCAGTGTCTAGGTTTTCTGCCTAGTGAACAAGTCAGAGTTTTGTACAGTCAGATAAATACAAAAAAATAGGGCATTTTGAAGGCTGTGGTCTTTATCACTCACTATCGGTTTTCCCCTGGAGTAGGGAGAAATCCCAGGACTCAGTGGTGAAGAAAGAAAAGACAGCTCTCCATTCTGCACTAGCTGACGTTACCTGAAACCTCCTGACCAGAGAGTGGAGAACCAGCAACAAGGGCATTTGCAAAGTCAATTTAACGCCATTGTATATCTTGGGCTAAATGTAACCAGAAGACTGCTCTGCATCATGAGACTTCATGTTGCATAGGAGGAGGGGGTTTAATTATTGAGAAGTAGCTTTTGAAAAGATCTAGCTCCTTCTGCCTGCAGCAGATCAAGAAGTAGGACGACAGGCTCAAGAAGAGAAGTCATAAACCTCCAAAAGAGACCTCCTAGGGCCATCCTGAGTTTCTAGATGTGCAGTCACTACTCAAGGAGAAATATGAAATCGTGTACTTTGTAGACAGAGTCTATCCATTTGCCTTTATTCGTAGGGAGAGATGAGGACTGAGATGAAAAATGTGCGTGATAAGAAAATCCCTGCCTTCCCCTGACTCAATTCAACTCCCTGTGCTGGGCTACTCTTGCGCAGTAAATGTGTTTTCTTATTGGTTTTCTTCTTTCACACTCTCCCTTCTCTGTCTCTTTCTTTCTTTGCCTTCTTTATGGCACACAGCATTTCCTATTACTTTTCCCTGAATTCTCACAGAGCTTTTTTTAACCTGTTGCTCTGATTGACCTGAGCTGGAAAGTGAGCTTTGTTATACTGCATGACACTGATCGCTAATGGATAAGCGAAAGAACCCAGCTCGCACCAAATTGCACTTTCACACCAGAAGTAAACTTGTTGTAGACTTTTTTTTTTCTTTCTCCAACCTCTGCCTTTTTATTAACTCCGGTCAAAAACTGACCCATGCTCAAGCCAGCCCAAGTGCATGTCTCACGTTGAGTTGCACCTTTTCATATCCAAGAGGATTTTGAACTACAGATTAGTTGTAAGTGGAACACTCATCTTTTGTGGTTCAAGGCTTTATCTGGCACCAGTAAAATCAGCTTCAGAAACAAAATCAGTATTATGAGTCTGAAATGCATCCTTGCACTAGGATGATCAGCAGCACGGAGCATTTTCTCAATAGTTTGTTGTGGAAATCTGCACTTTAATGCTCACATAGTATGGGGATACAACAGCATTTAGATAAATCCAGACGTAATAGTATGAGACAGTTATTGGTAAAATAGCATCTGCTCTCAATACATAACCCTTATTACAGCTAATAGGAAATACACATTACAAATATGATTATGGGGAATACACATCATGCAAGGACCAACAGGTTTCATCTGCTGTTGTCAGGGCTGAAGCTTTCCAAATTTAGCTGTAATAAGGCAGAGCTCTCCGTGGAGGAAAAAGCAACCAAACTCTTTCTCCCAGCATTTTCTTGTTAGCAATGCTTGGGCTGTGCCCATTGGGCTCAGGGTCATTTATTGGACCAAACAAATCAATAAATTATGTATTACCACCCATTCTATCAGGGGAGCAAACTGCAGTTATGCTTATCTCTATAATGAAGAAGGGTCTGTATCTTACAGACACCTACTCTCCCATGACTCATTATCTCTACTCTCTTAGTAAGGGCATATATGAGCCACTTCATTCAAAAAACAAAGAGCACTCCCCATCCCCAAAACCCCCACTTTTTTTTTTTTTTTTCGCAAGCCACTCTGTAAGTAACACTAGGGCTCCATTCACTGCCAGTGGGATGATTAAGAGAAAAAATTCCACAGGCTTCAGCAGGATTAGGATTTGGTGTGTATTAAGATCATTTAATAAGCAAAAAAGAGATTGTTTAACAGGTGGGAGAAATTCACTTTTAAAGGTCTGCCATCTTTCCCCTTGCTGGATGAAACTGGCTGCACTTCGAGTATGAGAAGTCTGCTGCCACCTCACCTCTGCAGAAGAATCACTACACCTACACTTGATAGACATACTACTATGTATGCGAGGTTTCTTTTTACATAAATATTACATTGAGAAGGAGGAAAGCCTTGCACAGGTTTGAAACCCCTTTCATTGGCATGCACTTTATAGGCAGCAAAGTTGCATTTGTCTGCTAGTTGAGGTTTGAATTGTTCCTTCTTTTCTTTCTCTTTAGATCTTTAGAATTTGGGTTTTGTTCTAGAAGCAAATTTATTTTTTTATAACAGGAGATTGTACTGTCACATTCCAGACAACCATGAAACACCTTGAGTTGCTTGTGAAAAGGCAAGTTAAATAGTGCTCTGCCTCTGAGAATAATGACTAACTTTGCTTTGAAAGGCTGACCTAGATTGAAGAATGCAAAAAAGGGAGAGAAATATAGATAGTGAACATTCAGAAACCTTAGCAGTTGTTTACACTGTGATAAAAGTGTCGAAATAATGACTTTGATAATATGTACTTTTTTTCCTCATATAATTTTTTATCTTTATTTAGGAGTCAGAGAAAGGCTGTAACTCTGTGGCCTTACTTGCTAAAAGCTCTTGGACTTTGTTTTAAACCGCAGTTTAAACTAATCTCTGTTAAAAGTCTGTCATCGAAGAATGAGGATTACGGCACATTTAATCGATTCTGATATAATCAGTCTAGTTCTTCAGCCCGCTCTCCTAACCCCACAAGACTTTATTAAAGACTTTTTCAGAGTCAGCATAAGGTATACTGCACTGAGGCTATAACAAACAAGAAACTTTCTCTCTTAACCTCTCAATGTCTGCTTATGTCTGAAAGGAAACAGTTTAGTGATGGAAGAGCTCTGATGCTGAGTGCCCAAATTTTCTTGGGCAATTCACAACACAGTATTGGTTAATCCAAAGGTATGAAGACAGAGACAGACACGTGCACATACAGACAAATGAGTTAGACTTAAAGAGCTGCTTGCAAACTATGATTTAACTATGCACATGTGGAAATATAAATGGTCTCCTAGAGTAACAGACAATCTGACAATTTATATTGGAGAGGAGGCGAGATCAGCTCTGCAGAAATACAGCTAGATGCAAACAAACGCTAGCCGATTGTGTATTGCTATACATTCATACTGACATATTTGCAAATTCATACACTTCATGAAGCCAGACATAAAATTATTACTGCTTGGTTGCAATAGAAAATAAATATCATAAATATATGTAGGTATATAAAGCATAAACAAATATGATCTTTGGAGGGTTATATTCTTAATTCTTTATTATAATCCTTCATTTTAGTAATAATTAACTGAGGAGAAAGCTCTGTGTTGCATCCAGTCTCTGACTGTCTCCAGTTCTTATCCAGGTAAAGCTGTCTTGCAAAATTTTGAGCACGATTCACAAAAGCATTAAAAAAATAAGCAACTTCAATGCCATTCTCAGAAGTGGTTTATCCTCACAGCCTTAATGGTATCAGAGCTAACACATAACCTCGAAGCTGCCAGTCACTTTGAGCTGTGCGGACCCCAGGCTCCCTCTCCCATACTCCATTCCATCAGCCCAAATACTGGCTGTTTCCCTCACATGAAGTATTTCAACACCTAAGTAATATTTGTAAAGCCCTTTGAGGACTGATCGTGAATGATTTTACAAGTTCTAGTAAAAAAACACAGCAAGCCTTTTTCATTGTTCCAAAAAGAAAGCAGTTTCATAAAAAACACACAATTTTCACACTAAAAGTACTATTGCTATTTTTATTCTTTTCCCACTGAGAAGCTATTTAATAATCCAAAAGAGAACATTTTAATTTATAAGAGAATTCCTTATTTCCCTTAGGACAAAGACTTTTACTTCTAAGCACTTAGCAGATCAAAAGTGTTTCACTTCCATATGTGATGTGCTGTCCCATAAGGAATACTGTGGTTTTGAAAATGTGAGATAGCCCTGTCCCCTCACTGTTGCACATTTTGCTCCACTGTGATAATTGTGGGGTTTTATTTCCAATGGGGAAAATTTTTTCTCAGAACTGGACAAATGGCAATTACAGATATCAAAGTAACCCTTCCATATTCAAACAAGCCACTCTGACTTGTAAGGTGTTTCCTATGGTAAAGTCCATGGTACAGGGACGGGATTCAAAGATCATTCTAAACTCATCTGTTCCTTCTAGAGAAGCAATGAACCTTGATTTGCTCAGATACACCCAAAATCACTCAACACCAGACAAGTTTCGAGGTGAAAATAAGTTTGCGGTTTGGGATTTTTTTGGTTATGCTTCTTTTGTTCTCCTGGAAAAGGAAAGGATTATGTATTTATAAACAACCTTGAACACCTCTCAGATGTTATTACCCATGTTTACCCTCAATTTCCCCATAATAACAATGCAGAGAGCAGATTTGGCACCTACAGAGGCGCCTGCCTTCTGAAACCCTCACATGCCCACTGTTTATGTCAGTTACTGGAGACACAATTTTAGCAAAGAAAAGTCATCATGCAACAGTGTGGTGGAAAAATACATCAAGAATTTTGCATCCCTCACAAGTTAAGCTCATTTATCTACACCTGAATGGCACCTCCCTCCAATAGCACTGTGTGCATCATGCAGTACAGACTGCTGTTATCCCCTGTGCCACATCAGTGATAAATAGCTCCAATGTGCCACTCACTTTTACTGCCACGTGTACTAAAAAACCCCATGTTCTCTGATGTCTTCATTCAGAATTAAGTGTCCTGCTGCATCAAATAGGCTGAAAGTTGGACTAGATGACCCAGTTGGGGGAGAGGGGGTGACTAGACAACCTTTAAAGGTCCCTTCCAACACAAACTACTCTATGAAAGTTAAAAAAAAAAAAAAAGTCTTAGGACAGTCTTTACGTTTTTACCATGCTGTCAGTGAATGCATGTGACAGGAGCATGATGTGTCCCCTGGAGTACCCAACAGAATGAAGCAAAGTCCATGCAGAGGGCTGTGCTTTTAATCCCATGCACCCTGATTCAAACTTTTCAGAAACTCAGGGTTGAAAACCTGGTTCCAGAAAAGTCAATTGGAGCTTTTCAATTGAATGCCATAAGGATAGGCTTTTTTCTCCAAAAATCCCACAAAATGTGTTTTGTTCTAGAGGACAGGAATTAATTTTGGTTTGTGTTTTTTCACAGAGAATAAAATACAGAAATGGCCCAACCGAGGAACAACATTTATTTGCAGGAAGCGCATGGTGGTGTCTGTGCCCCATCCAGCCTCTCATCCCATCCAAGTCAACAGACATTGAAGAAGAAAAGGTCAGAATGGCTCAGTGGCACTTTTCAGAGCCTTTTGCATAGTGAGGACAAGGATTTCCCCACTCCAATTGATTGCTCCGGTTCCTTGTGCATATTCTGTCTTGCTTGTAGGAAGTTCCTCTGAGAAACAACTAGAATTTGAGCTTTCAGTGGAAAGCCCACAGTCTGCACCATGCCATTTCAGATACACTTGTCTCCAAAGGGTAAGAATGATCTCCTTGTGGATGAGAAGTCCATGATGGTTCAAATTTCCCCAGCTCCCAATATAGACCACACAATGGTGTAGCGAAGCGTGTAATGAAGACCCTGATGCTGCAGCAAAGGACTGGACGTCACCATGGCCAAGATACCACAAGCCACTACTATTAGTCAGCTGAGCTGTGGTAATTCAGTGGTGACAAACATTTCCCTGGTCTCTGCTTAGCTGTTGGCTGCTTTACTAAACTCTAAGCTTTGTGTTTAATGAATTTTCAGGTAACGGTCTTGGAGAGTGAGCAAAGGTATACGAGCACCTTCAAAAGAGTGCACTAAAGGCACTCTTTAATTAGCACCCTATTATTGCTGCTAGCTCACCGTTTTGTAAATGACTCTGCTTCTCCCCTTTACACACATTTTAAATTAGAGCAAATCCTGTGAATCCAGTCAAGTTCTTGCATGCAATTGAGAGAAGAATTTGGTCCATTTTTATTGCTCTTCTTTTATTTTCTTCCTCTTAATTTTTCATTAGAGTGTAAAGAATGAAACCTGTTTTTTATTAAATCTTATTTATGAAAACTGCTTTAAACCATGCACAGAAAAGCTTTGGGTGATTGTTCATTTTACCATGGTTATAAATATTGGATTAAATTAAAAATGACACAAAGAATAGTCAGAATTTTTAAAAAGTGTTTTATAAAACAGGCAGGGTAGGCAATTGAGATGACGGAGGAAGCATGTATGTGTGTGTGTGCATATATA
>Ga0181612_138071_pt1 | contig 11458 bp, 5 predicted proteins | sample HoacroProtozoa21_FD_119630 | JGI IMG/M metagenome (GOLD analysis project Ga0181612, IMG submission 119630) | Hoatzin crop microbial communities from Cojedes, Venezuel. Combined Assembly of Gp0051906, Gp0051904, Gp0051908
CCAGGTGCAGGACCCTGCATTTGCCCTTGTTGAATCTCATCAGGTTCCTCTCTGCTCAACTCTCCAGCTTGTCCAGGTCTCGCTGAATGGCAGCACAGCCTTCTGGTGTATCTACCACACCTCCCAGTTTGTTGTCATCAGCAAACTTGCTGAGGGTACATTCTAACTCTTCATCCAGGTCGTTGATGAAGAAGTTAAACAAGACTGGCCCCAGTACTGACCCCTGGGGGACACCACTTGTTCACTGTATATATATATATATATATATATATATGTTATATGTATACATATATATAGAGAGATATGCAGATTCAGTAGGCTACATCACTAATGTTTCCAAAATACCCATATAGAGAATGTACACTCAAACTTAATGGAATTTCTTCACCAAAGAAGTGATAATCTTCGCACTTTTTTCTCCTTCAAAATGGCATAAATTCAGAACTTACAAATTTGAACAGGGTGAGTAGCTGGGTGAGAGATCCAGAAGCAACCTTCACTTTCTGACTGCTGATGCAAAGGTCACCGAGACCACATGGAAGCAGAAGCCCATGTGAAGTCAGATGCTCTGGTACTGCCTCCAGTTTGGCTCAGGTTATGACAGCAGTCACAGGTAAAGACCTGTGTCTGCTGATGAGCAAGACATGAATGATCTCTGTCCGCTTGAAATCCTTTTGTGCTAATTTTGTCAAAGATGCAAAAGGGGCAAAAGTAGAATATAGCAGAGGGCTGACGGGTGCCAGAGGTAGTCTTCTACTTGACCTAGCTCATTCACGGGAGTGTAAACATGAAAAGGCAGCACGCAGCCACTTTTTGTGTTTAAGTGGATTTCTTCTGCTATCTCCTCAACTACTGGTAACTTCTCATTGTGTGGTCCTTCAAAGACCCATCATACTGGAATTCATAATATCTATCCATTTTTTTTATAAACAGGTGAGCATTGCCACAGCTGATGAGACCTCTACTTGCTATGAGGCAGTATCCTATCTCCAGAACTCTACCTTTGACCCCAATTGATTTCTTATGAGGAAAGAGCTAGAAATCTTGAAGCATACCAGGTTGGAACAAAAAGTGTTCCTATAGGCAGATTTTTCTAACTCACATCAGTTAAAACTTGGTTCATGTCCAAAAGAATGAAGACTAATCCTTACCACAGAACTGAATCCTTACCAATGCAATTCTGAATATTATGTCTTCATTTTCTACTTGAAGCTGTTGTGTAGCATAGCTATGTGTTGTTAAAAGAGCTTTTCTTTACCCTATATTAACTGAATTTCAGTTGTGGAGACAGGCCCTATGCTTTTCAGCAGTTTTTTAATTTTTATATAGTTATACCTGGCAGCCATAACACACAATCTCTAGCAGACAAAGTGAACCCTTACTACCTTATTTATAAGTGTTTATCCAACACTGATATGAATGATCTTAGATAACACCATTGTCTTCAATTAGAATAGGAATTAATCGTTCTTGTCAATTTATTGTAGCTTTTATATGATTCCAGAAAAAAAAAAAAAAATAAAACTTTCATGTGGAGCCTACACATTTTAAATCTAAGTTTGTGTTGATAAAAAGATTTAAAACCGCTGCAATTTTCAAGAATAACTGAAAGTCAGTGTGCTTTGGACAATTTAAATAATCCTACCTTTACCTGTTACATTGGCAACATTCACATCCATCTTGTACTGAGAAAGAAAACCTCCTGGCTTATAAAAAGCACCTTGTCCTTTCCCTCTGTTACTTGGATGAACTAATAAAATATGTATGTAATAGTAACTGGTCTGTTTTCTCTCATAGCTCTATTCTTTATTCCTTTGTAGCTCACTCATTTTTCATTGCTATCACTTGATCGGTTGTTACTATTATATATTCCAGTTACTATTATATAATCCAGTTTCGACAGGAAAATTCTTGGAACAAAATCCTGTTGTGCTTTATTTGTAGCGGAGATGCTATGAATTTATACGACAGTACATAAACAACTGCAAAACTCAAGCAAAGTAAACCCAGATGTAAATCCAAGTTCCAGTATTTGTCTTCCTGTTGTATTTCCTGTTCAAGGATTTCTGAGATTAACAGATGTTGCTGAATCAAGCATCGCAGTTCTGTGAAAAGGTGCATATATAATAGTATCCTCATTTTACATAAAGGAAAAAAGTGCTGTAGAAATAATGATTCTGCTTCTGGAGTAACAAAACAAGCATGTATACTCGCCATGCTTTAATCATAAACTATTCTCCTCATGTTTTAAATGGTCATTTTTAAGTCTTCTACTGCAGAGAAATCCCTGCCTTAGCCCCTCCGGCTGAGAAGCAGGCATGCTTTTCATTTGTTCCAAACCGATGAGATGGCTTTTTACTAAAATAGTCTACTTTTTGTTCTGTGCATTTCATTTCTAGTTGGATTCAAATGTCAACAAATTGATCTTTGGCAAACTAAGCTTTCCACTATGTAATATAATTTCCTCATTGAACTAATTACTTCACTGTATCAGTTAAAATATTGCTTTTAAAGTAATTGGGGACTTACATATCCATGTTCTTTATGCAAATGAAAATTAATAGCTATACTTAGTAAATGGGAAGACTGCCTAAGTGATAGAGCTGTTCCCAACCTGGAAATCCATTTTCTACAACAGAAACTCAGTTGTTAACCCGCTCCTGAATTTAAGCTACGATTTTTATGCCTCTGTGTCTAAAATGACACTCCTCAACCCAGATCTAAAATTCTAAATACAAGTGGCTCCCTTGTAAAACTGCCTGTCACCTTCAACTACCTCTAACCCAGTAAGACACAGTGCTCTCACTTTCTCAGTGCTGAATTATCTGCTCAGTTGTTTCCTTGAAACCCACAGAAATCAGGCTTTGTTGAAGGGAAAGACCTGGCTCAGAATCCGCCTAACTTCTTAAAACAGGTGCCTTCTAGCATCACAGTGTTTGGGCGGTCATTGCAAACAAATGGGAGGGGGTTCCTCTCTCCCAGGCCACCAGTTATTTTCCAGAGTGAAACACTGAACTCCTGGCTGTGCCTTCAAGACCCTATGATGCTGATCACACGGCTGATTCAGCCAGGCATTACAACTGCTCACTCAAGTCGGGCTAGAGGTCTGAAAGGTCAACAACAATCTTCAGGCAAAGTTTTAAACATTCGGCTACTGAGGACGAGCCAAACACAGCCAAGGAGGGGAGAACAAGATCTGCCATGGAGTCACACTGTAGAAAAAAAGGGTGAACTGGCACCATAAGCAATCTTAACTCACAGCATCAGAAGCCAGGAACATGCTGTGAGTAGGAAAGAGTAAATCAGAAGGCACAGTAGTTCTGTGAACAATAATGATTGATAAGATAATATCTTTTTTCTGTTAATTCTCAGGTATTGCTTTATTAGACTTGCTTGTCCATATCAGGGACTCCAATTTAAACCTATGCTTATGCTCTGCAGACACATCAGGACATATGGAAGAGTGAAATATTTCTATTAAACAAGCTGTGCTTCGTATATTACGATAAAGTATGCTGCTTGCAGTTAAGATTATACTTCTGCACTTACCCAAGGGGCAACATTCAGATATTCAACTGTTCTTGTTTTAATTAATAATTCTCCTGATTTCATTTCAAACAATCTCACTTAAGGAAAGGGGAGAATGATTGTTATGGATTGTGAAATATAGGAGCACTGGGAGGGAACTGAATGTGCCAGCTGGGAATATACAAAGGAGGGAATGAGTCATGCAACTTCCAGTCATTCGGAAAGGGGCACTCACTGGGCAGGGCTGCAATTGTTAAAATTTATGTATCGAGCATTTATTCCTCTGTTGAATGGATAAATGATCTGCTAGCAGATCATAACGATCATAAATGATCTGCTAGCAATGCTGTGATAAAGCTTCTGTCAGCAATTGTATTATAGGGATTTATAATACAGATCTTAAATAGTGCATCCTGGTCACTAAAATAACTCCAGAGTCAGACTTTGGATCAAGTTATCATAACCAAGCAGCTGACTAATGCCCACAAAAATATCCGTATGCATGGGAGTCATCTTTGTGGGAGCTGGTTGGGTAATTGTTTGTCTAGGGTTCTTCTTGCTTACAAACACCTCTATACAATGTACGGGTACGTGGTTATGTGAACATGCGTTTCTGTGTGCAGGTGCTCTAAACAAACACATGAACACATGTGCATACCTATATAAGTTTTTTAGGCCAAAACAAGAAGTATATATTCTTAAGGCTGAGTTAGAAGTGAATCTACTACTCCGCAGTAAATGCCAGTAACAGAAATGCTGACAGTACTTTAAACATAATAATGTTGAGACATAATTTATAGGACTTTTTCTTAGTCAGATGCCTGTGTTTGAAAATGTGCTTCCATAAGAGTTTCAAAAAAGGAATACATTTCATATTGTTTCAATTAAATTGCTGAATTCTTTAACCAGTTGATGGCTTCCCCAGTGCCGAAGTTCTGATATTCCAAATGCGAACTCAGTGGCCCTCCGTGACTTCTGTCAACTCTTAATGTGGCCTTGGTGCATAAAACTTGTTGTAAATTACAGGATCTCACAACAATAATAATTTGAAAATGGAAGGGAAGAACATGTTTAGCTAATCCTCTGCTAGTTGATGCAAATGTAGGGCAGGTAGGGCTACTCTGCAGGAACATCAAGCATTTTCGGTGTAAGTGCCTTTCTTTATGGTCTGCCAGGGCTGAAAGAGCAATCCCAAACACGTTCCAGTGCATCTTGTTACTCATCAAGGTAAAGCAGTCCTCCAGGAGTTCCAAATGGTAATTGGATTTGTACGGAGCCTGCCAAATTAACATTGCCTGCTTCAAAATATAAAGCTTGAGCAAAAAAAGGACGGGAAATTTTGAGTTCCAGTTGACAATGTATTCTTATCTCATCATGCTACTATAGAGGGTCTTTGGTGCATGACATAAGAAATCACTCCCTTGATGCTGTAACTGTGGTATAGATAGACATGGTTTGGTGTATTGATAGACACAGTTTGTGAATACATCAAAAATCTACCTTTGCACATTAACATATAAAAGATCATGCAGACTACGCTGGCATTACTGGAATTAAATCAAGAGTTTAATTTGATTCAAATGCTGTTGTGACACTTGACAACTGGATTATAAGAGTTCATAACAAAAACTATAACTAAAGCAAAAATCAATCTCAAGGGATGACAATCATTAAAAAACATAGCACTGAACCCCTGCCTGAAAGAGACTAGCTGATTTTAGAATATTTCTAACATGAAAACAATGCTTAGCTCCTAAAGTTTATTTCAGTATTCTGTTGTCAGGTATACGTAAATAAATATTTGCATGTGTTTATATATATGAAAACAACACCTGTGTTCACGGAGAGAAGTTCTGCAGAATGTTCTTCACCTTCATGATATTGTGCGCAGTGGATTAGGTGATCTGTATCTATTATATCATTGCTTAAATAGCAAATAACAATTACATTAAACAAGAAAACATTTCTTCTTTCAGTCTTCAAGTAATTCAAAACTAGTCCCAACCTCACGAAAACTGCATTAAGCCACTGAAGGTTATGACTTTATTTTGACTTACAATGACTGAAAGTTTGGTCTCAGAGCCATTAGTTACACATTTGTAAGCAATTTCCTTTTCCAGTTATGCTATGGTTCATGTTTTTCACGTGCAATTATAATTACAAAATGAGTGATGATTTTCAGATATAGGAAGCTAAACTAGTGGTCCCACAACCTCTTAACTGATTCCTTTGCTCCTATAAGAGGCTCAACATTTTTGAAGAACGCACTTTTTCAGCCTAAAATCAGTAAAGCACTTACCCTTACGTTTAAATCTAACACATTTGAATTCTCTTCTGACTAGAGATGATTTCCAGAAGTGAGAGACTTAAGATCCTATCTAGAGATTTCACAATCCAATTTTAGGTGCAAAGCTTGTATGTGTGTATATATCTCCATACTTTATCATAATAGAAATGCTCTTGCTGAGCCGAGATTTTCAACTTATTAAAAACAATAGGACTGTTTACAGCAATGCTGATTGCTAATGATACTTATCACAGAGATTTCCATCTCCACTTGGGTTTGGCAAGACCGAAAACTCATACTGTAAATTCAGGCACAAAACCTAGGCCACTCTAAGTTTGGGATTTCAACTCTGCTCCCTGGACCTGAAAAATACGAAGAAATGGTAGACTGAAATGTACACTTTAGGAGGAAATTTTGAGAGATAACATATATTCTGTCTGATACTGGGAATTTCATTCTTAGGTACAGGAAACTCATGTCTAGGTGGTGAGACTGTCTTCCCCAGGTGCTTTTCTCTTCCCAGTTTATGACTGTTGGAGCTCTCATAACCGTTTTTCCATCTGCATTCTCTCCACCGATTTCCTCCAACCTATTCCCCTCACACCTCATGTCTGGCTTAGGTCTTCTAAGGAATTAGCTGAGGATGGAGTCAAAGGCAGCTGCACTCTCAATTTGTAACACTTAGAACCATCTTGTCATGTACAGAGCCATCTTTAAATGTTCTGTAGCATAGCTACAGATATGGAAGTAGAAAAAAAGAGGAACGATGAGATTACGAAACCTCTCTTCCAGCACTTCAGGATGAAGATTGGGATAAAGTAACTTGGAATGGAAGAGATTTAGTAATCTCCCTGCTATTTTACTTTCAAATGTGTGAACCTTAGGGGGAAATGCCCCATATATCACCGAGTTCAGTTATGTTGATGTTGCAAAGACCATTCGCTGCTATTCTTACGTAGTCAGTGTCAGAGGTTCGGGTATCTGAGCTCCAATAGAGGCAGCAGTTTAAGTATTAGTTGTGGTATTTTGCTCAAGATATAAATCCTGAAGAAATCTTGACAATGAGAAATGGAGATTAGACCATGGCCAGGAAAAGACTGTCACTGACAGTCACAGAAAAAGAACTGCCTTGATAAAACATTCAAGATATCTGACAGGGAAAGAGCTATAACAATATTACACTAGGGAACTACTAGAAGTCTTAACAAAAATCAAAGAATATTATAAAATTTACTTTTAAGATAATCTGAACATGTTTTTAAAAGCCTATAATACTGAACTAACTTTCTGTACCTCTGCCCTTCAGTCCTCCTTGAACTATGGTCCCAGGATAAGCTGCCATGCACAAGCATCTCAGAATTATTTCTTCCAAAAACTTCAAAGATGGCAGGTGTGGACACTCATGCTACCACTGAAGAGCACCATTGATTTTAACTGTGCGGCAGCTCCTGTGCTATCCAATACAGTAACCAAAGCAAACAAATAATGGAAATGTACCAGCAAGAAGTCAAACTCGACTTTCAGGTACTGTAGTATTGCGTAACATGATTTGTGCTTGCATTATTCAAGGACATGCTGATGTTGAGTAATGCCCTTAGCTTACCTAAGAGGCAACCTAATCTTTAGTGAGGCTACAACTCAGGAAAAAATATGATCAACTATAGCATTGTAAATTTTATATTGAGATGGGGGGGGGGAAGTGAAACATGTAGGATGCTAATGTCCATACAACAATTTCTTACACCAATTATTTGTCATAGGCAAAGATTATCCCATTCCAAAATTCACATGTTGCTTAGATGTTCAACACAAAATGGAGGAAAGAATCTTTACATGATTTTTCTCCTGTGGGCGTAAACAGCTATTTTTAACCTCAGCTACCAAACAGAACTGACTGAGACAGAATTAGATTATACTTCCAACCAATACTTTTGTACCTTGCAAATATACGACAGCTGCGATTCTGAAAGATTTAGAACTAAGTTTGTTACTATCAGTTGTTGCTAAGAGATGCATTGCCTTTAGTAGAAGAATGAATATGCACCCACATACTAAGGAGATTGATGAACTAAAAGTCATCAACCCAATACAAAATCACTTGTTTATATTACAAAAGGGTCTGAAAATATTTTCTTGTAGGAAAAAATCAGCGTTATTGCACTTTGTGTTCATCATGAGTTTTGTTGACTTGCCTCCTTGCACAAGGTGTACTCAGTGACGACATTTTTAAAAATGCAGAATGATTGAAAATCACGCTGAAGACTATAACTCTTCTTGCAGAAGACTCAAGAAATTAAACCATTAAACCATACATTTTTAGTATCGAGTCTTTTTTGAATGATATTGCAAAGTCTAAAGAAGTCTGAGCCTCACTGAGAAAAAAGCTTACAATGGAAGATAGATATCAGATGTTTTAATGTAGTTATGAGTATTGCATTTACTCATAACTGTTTCATACAGGTATGAGTAGTACATTGTTACTATCATCATTTTAACAGCTGCCTCTTCTTTATCGCTAGCTCATGTATTCTCCAGTTTCACTTGCCTCTGCTCGGTACAGCATGCTGAGTTTCTATACTTCTCTCCAGACTTCTTTTGCATTTCCTAACCTTTGTCCATAATTTACTTCTCATATATCATTTTGTTGACAGATTTTTTTCACATTTGTATTGCTCTATAAAAAGGAGAACTTACTTTACCTCTGGTAGCATGCTTCACAGATAGATCATCTATGTTAAGAGGTGATATCTGAGTTGGTGGGGGTAAATGACATAGATGGCAAGGTCTGAAAAAACAACAAAGTTCTGTCAGCAAAAGGCACTACAAAAATATTATTATCCATTTTCAAAGTCTTCTTCTTAGTAACTTTTCCTTGGGTCTTGTGGGGAAATTATTATCCATTACAAAAAAGGAGGAGTTTTAGACCATGTAAAAATGTTCTTTAGAAAAAGACCATCCTCACTAGGAGACAGAGTAGTTGCAGCAATGAGTACCCAGGGACTAAAGCACAACCGAGCTGGACACACTATAAAAGTTTTAATACTTGACAGTGCCAGAAGAAACTGTCCTGACATCAAATTAGCAAAAATCCCTCTCTGATGATGATGTATAAGATACATTATTGGTAGGTAACAATTACTCTAGTATATGTATGGAAAATTTAAGGCAAAAAATGAAGCAGCTTGCTCAAAGCCCTAAGGATCAGCAGTGATGACATTTCCTATAAAATTCAAGTAAATCTTAATTCCCTGTCTGTATTCACTCCACAACTATCCTAATGTTTTTGTTGTTGTTGTATTAATGAAACCGCTTTTTCTCCTTGGAGACAGTCATTATTTTGAAACAATCCTCCCTCTTCCCCCCACCTGCTAGTTAACTCTTGGGGAAAACCGTGCAACTCCAGCTGTGGGAACACAGACAGGGCTGTGCCTTGTTCTAAGAAAATCGCTTCAGGAAGAAGATTGGTGAATGGTTATGAAACTGCAAAGTGGATTCTGACCCGCTGCAGAGTCACTCCATAGCCTGTCTCATAGCAGATAAGCTACGGAAAGCAACAAAATACAGCTTCTCATGCCAAACAGCAGATGGTCACAGATAGCTCCCAACAGCAGATATCGTAATGAACCACTGCTTCCTATAACAACACCACTAGCATTTTTCACCAAGCAACTTTCCCCTCTGACTTGACCAGTTCAAGGACTCAAACATCTGAGGACTGGATTTTACTGCAGTTGGGTTGACCTTCTGGAAGTGGCCACCGTGCCGAAATGTCACATGTAATAGTTGAAATACACACATCTTTGCATGTGGAACAGAACACATGAAAATTCCGGCCAATGATGGGTCACAAACTGGATGTAAAGTACAGAAAACACATACAGAAAGACTCTGTGGGTAGAAACTTGAGGGCAGCTCTTCAATGTGCTTTTGAAGCATCAAAAATATGAGCCAATTCTTAACTGAACCGTACTGCAGTCATACTATTATCGTGCCTTCAGTTGAATGACTTCAAGTGGAAAACTGGAAGATCTTGTAAACCAAGTATGGTTATCTCGGGTCAATCCCTGAATAGAAAATGTATGTGCTGTCACCACTGGTGCTGGCCATTCATTAGGTAGCTTCTCAGTGGGCCTGAAGGAAGAAGAACATAGCTGGTTGTCAGATGATGCCTGATGTTGCAAAAGCCTTCATTTGGGTAAGACCGATAACAAGGTTGTGACAATTTGTTGTCCTTAAATATCATGCAATGCATCTTATGGATGGATATAGCTTTTATACACAGTTGGAAGGAGAGAAGCAGAATATCTCCCTGGGTATCATGTAACTTTGCATGGACTGCAACAGCACTCCCGCTGAGGGAATACTTCAGCTTTTTTTGGAGCTCTTTGTTCCACATCCTATTTTTCCAACTGCTTTTTACATCTGCAGAGAAAAGATTGAAGAAGAAAGCCCAAACTGACAATGTGTAGTAGGTATCCCTGCTAGCTCCCTTTGTCATACTCTTATTACACATCATGAGTGCCTGTAAAAAGCGCTCCACTGCCTGAAAATATCAAGACTTGGATTAATCCCACCAGATTTTCGGCATAAGCACCTCTAGTCTATCCAAAGCCTGAAATGCTCTTTGTGACAACTATACAATTCAGTTAATTTATAGAGGAAGAGTACTATCGCCTTCCAAAGAAAGAATAAAGCCCTCTGTTTTCCCAGGATGAGTGGCTAAGTATCAGGCTGACTGAATCTGGCCTCTGAAGGCGTAAGAACATGAGAACTGAATGTGAAGGAGATCTTGTACTTGAAATTCAGGCCAGGTATTTTGTCCTCGTAACGCATGAATTCCCCCTGCAAACGAGTGCTTCACTGTGACTTTGAGCTCCCTGCTTCTCACGCTCATGTTTACTCTTGTATAAATTATAAGCACTTGGAGCCAGGAAAAATTATTTGTCATCAGCATGGCCTCTGGCAAGTCTTATCACTGCCACCACGACGCTGCCAGGAATTAGCAGCACTTCCAACCTCAGCACGTCACGAACAAGAAGATTTCAGACCCTGGTTCTTGGGCTGGCAGAGCTTGTTGACCTTTGCGGGCTCCCCGAGCGCCGGTGCCTGCCCTCGTGAGCTCCCTGCGAGCTGGGTGCCACACCACCAGTTGCCCTTCGCGCGGGGCTCATCGGTCCAGAGGCCTCTTGTGGGAAGAGCTGCAGGAAGGCCGGGAGCACGAGCTGGTGACCTCGAGTGCCCGGCCTGGTCCAACATGCGTTACGCAGCCCATGGAAATCCTGTTGGCTTTGCAGTTAATAATTCACCTCTCGCTTTCCAGTTCCAAACAAGGGCTTTATTTGCATGGCGCAGGGTAGATTAATCACGCTATTTGCAACTGTTTCAAATGACGGTCCCTCAGCCGGTCTGAGGGGGGTGAAGCCATGATCACCACCCATATTTCCGACGCCAGGGGAAGAGGGCCCGTCAGACCTCTCCCTCACACAAAGCCCTCTGCGTGTGCCCAGCACCCGCTATCAAACCAGAGTGAGCTTCGAGGCCGGACGGAGAGAGGCTACACGGGCCCGCGGCCTCCCGGCACCGGAGCGGTTAACGGCGGCAGCACAGCGTCAAGATGGCGCCGCGCAGGCTCCGCCCCCCTCA
>Ga0181612_128582_pt1 | contig 11457 bp, 4 predicted proteins | sample HoacroProtozoa21_FD_119630 | JGI IMG/M metagenome (GOLD analysis project Ga0181612, IMG submission 119630) | Hoatzin crop microbial communities from Cojedes, Venezuel. Combined Assembly of Gp0051906, Gp0051904, Gp0051908
GGAGGTGTTCAAAAAACGCGTAGATATGGCACTTCAGGATATGGTTTAGCAGGCACGGTGGTGTTGGGTTGATGGTTGGGCTTGATGTTCTTAGAGATCTTTTCCAACCTATGATTCTATGCTTCTATGATTCTCTGCGCTTCCAGCCGGGTCAGTGCAGTTTGAGGCGTACCCGTACACAGGAGAGTCACTGCTGGTTTGACCAAGTCTACAGCTGAGGGATTCTGGGAAGCATTCACCTACCTATCATCCACCATTATGTTTTCCAGGAAATTACTGAGACCCTTGAGGCTCAACCATGTTTATAGTTAATTCCACTAAATCAGTCCACCTATTCCAGAGGTGAAGGAAATACTTCCTACTAGAGATTTAAGGCTTCCGTAAATCAAGTCAGATTTACAGGTTTACAGCCAGCCTTACAGAGATCATGAGGGCAAGTGTGACTGTTGGTCAGCCTGCTTCAGGTGAAAACATCCCAAACCCGAGGGGAAGAAGAGAGCAACAGCTCATTCCGTGCCCTGACACAGTTACTGATGACCCTCCCACAGTGTGGCAGCGTCTTCCCAGCTCAGCAGCTGGTGACACGCACAGCAGTAATGGGGCAAGGGAGGGCGAGAAGAGGGCAATAAAGGCAGAGCCGAAACCTTTCGTTGTGGCTGGAGCAGTCTGGGGCTGCCCACTGCAATGGTGTCCAGGTGTGGCCCTGGCACCACCTTGTCAGGAGCAGGAGTCCTGCCTTCAACATTGCTGAGCTTAGGGGCAAGCCCTGGGTGTCCTGCTGTGCTCGGTCGGTGACATGCTCAAGCTACCCCGAGCCACCCATTCCCACTGCAGTGCAGCCCTGGCCTTTGATCCTCTGGGTATCACCTCAGGTATTTCTTCACAAAACCACAGTTTCCATTTGAGGTAACATCAGGTACTGAAAGAGACTGATTTTTTTGCTTGGTATGGGAAATCCTGAGTAAGCTGCTTTTCTTCCTGTGAAGACAAGCAAAACAAACCTCTGGTTTCATTTATCTGTATGCAACTTCAGCAAAGTTTTCTCTGTGCAAGCTCAGCATATACTCACTGATACAGTTTTTCTTTCTTCTTGGACCTTTCCAAGTCCACAGTAATTGTCAGGACTCTTCTCTGAGGCCCTTCCAAATTTTTCAGCAGCTTTTCTGAAGCACTGGAGTCAGAATTGGACATGGCATTCAACAGTGATCTCACCATTGGTGCAGAGAAAACAAAATGAAACAAAACAAACAAACAAATCCCCCACATCATTTCTTAAGTAGTATCTCTTTTTGAGGACAGCAGACTGAAGTTTCCTGCCTGCTCACAGGGCAATTATACTGTCTGTCAATTTTTAGCTTTCTAACCAGAAAATAAGATTGCCTTTCGTAATGCTAGACCTATTTAGTTCCAGAAGAGGGCCCTTTCTTCTAAAACCTTACCCGTAGTCTTGGCATAGAAAGTCCAGGTCCTTTTTCTCACTCACATTGACCTACATATACTGCCCTCCACCTGAGTTCAGGTTTTTATCCGTAATTTACAGCATTACAGACAGCTCGTGGGTGGGTGTGCCCAATCTGCTTCAATAGCTGCTTAACCCTTTTCTCCCCTGAGATGGTAGCTACTACTGGAGGCTACACTCATTCTGACAGTGCTATTTTTTTGAAAGTTAAACCATAGTTCAGGTCTGAGATGAACACCTTGCAGAAGACCATTTCAGGAGCATTTCTTTTTCCAGCCAAGCTGGTGATCTTCTCTAAAAGTTACAAAGTGTTTGGCTGACCAGATTAAATTTTCGTGGCTGATCTGAGACAACAGTGAGCTGGTTGAGCGTATGAATCTCATAACTCTTGTCCTTCTTCCTTGGTGCTTGGTGCTTGGAATTGTGTGATGAATCTTACCAGCCAGTGTAACTCTTGTTGGGATTAACACAGGTTATCTCCTCATTTTCAGACACACAGTCACAAGAAAGGATCTAGTTCAGTATGGTCATAGCTAAGGAAAGAAGCAACACCATTTAGTAAACAGACTGTCTTCAAAGGTCAAGCTAGAAATATTTACACGTTCTTCGAAAAAAAACCAACAAACCAAACCCATGCCCAAGCTAGTGGGCAGTAGCAGGGTATTCACATGATGAAACAGAAAGTGAACCTATGTATTTGTGCATACACATGTGTGTGTAGCACGCCAATGGTAAGAAAGTGTCATCCTTGGGAAACTTAAAAAGAATCATGCCTATTTTTATGAAGGCCAAAGTCATACTCCGCAAGAGTGAGTTCTCTGCTTTCACAGGAAAATAAGCTAGGAGATCACCTCTTTCTTCCATTCAGTTTAGTGGCAAAAATTTAGAAAGAAGCCCTTCCAGCACTTTATATTTCTACAACTGCCAAAATACAAAATATTCTGGAGAATTCAGGTGTTGCCTTGCTTATAAGCAGGAATGATCCAGCCTGAGTACTGTTTAAAAGAACTAAAAAACACAGAAAGGAAGGCAGACAAGAAGGTAATAATAATGAAAAATGTGTCCTAGGAGGCATGCATCTTCAGGAACTGGAATTTTTTATTTCTCCTCTAGATAAGAAACTACACTATGCTATTTCATCTTTGCCTTTCTCTTAAGCTCTTTGATAGATGTCATACTTTAAGGAAAATCATCAACAGTTTCAATTATTTATGAATGCTACAGAAAAACCGATCAAACAAGACATGGAGGACAGGCAGTAGGATGAAGAGCACAGAACTCCAATAATTAGAGATGGGTTCGTTCTTCAGATACTTTTTTAAATGAGAAGGATTTTTCTTGACAAGTATAAAAGCATGTCACTACATAGTGGAGAGGCTAAACTGGGAGCTGTCAAATTCTTGATAATAAACATCACCTAAAGCAACTTCATAAAAATCTTAATTTAACAACGGGCTGATTCAACTTCCTGGTTGGGAAAAAATCCCCACACTGACAGTAGAACTCACATTTTTCTACAGCGCCCTAAAACAGATTTAATCAGTTCTTTCAGTCATTTGAGAATAAGACACCTAGTCAAGGTACTGTAAATGTAATCTCCTTCTTATTTCTGTGTTCTAGCTAATGCTTTTTCCCATATGGAATGGTGACATGAGCTGTGCTGCAGGCAGCAGATTCAGGGCAATGTGTTACTTCCCTGTCCTCTTCCTCCACCCATACCACAAGCCCAGTAGAGATTTCATCTCTCAATACTGTTTGTTTAATTGTTTTCCTGGCTGATCTCTAACCCACAGATTGAGCCAGCTTGAAACAACCCTTTTCTAATAAAGAGTTTTTTTTCAGTTGGGTCATTTCTCAGAACAGATTTAGAGCCTACATAACTCAGCCTATTCAAAACGAAACAAATGAGCGAGTCCCAAACCCAACGGCAGGGATCTCTGGCAGAGGCAGCAGATAAAGGTGAGAACAAGCAGCTCCGTGGGGGGGCAGTGGTGTCAATAAAATATCGATTCAGCTGGGCTGTAACCAGAATAGTTCCTCTGACCATACCATAGTCCTTATCTCCTACTCCATCATACTGCCTGTACACGACTTCTTTAATTGAAGTAATACATCTTTCGGGTCACTTTCCTTGTGTTAATACATGATGAAAGACCAAACAGTCAAGTGAGTGAGGAGAATGAAAGAGGCAGCTGTTACACTTTGCATTCACCTTCTTAATACACGACTGGAAGAATCTGGAGGCACGTCTCGGGCAAACATCAAAACAGCTATTATACAAATATGTTAGAACATCAAAGCGAAGGCTCTCGTGTATCCTATTTGATTTCCATTGCAAATACAAAGCTAACTCATTTATTTTCCAGTTTGCGCTCATGATTATTTTAATTTAACATGTTTGTCCAGAGGCAGCCGTCATGTTGATGCCATGGTGCTGTGTCACATAAGCTGCAGGCTGAGGCACCCAAGCTGGGCATCTCAGTATCAAGAGAATTTATTCATGCCTCATACAAGTTATATTGTGCAGGAAAGCTTGCAGTGGATTCCTCAAAATAGCAAAATCTGTTACTCTGGAATGTTACAGATATTTTAAGAATCCCATATGGGCTTATCTAGTCTACTTTCTCTGAAGATGGTCAGAATATACCTTAGTGGCAGATAGAAAAGTCTCAGGAGGCACTTATTGGCATCAAAAGCGGATTGTCTGCAGATCCAGTTGTCCTTCTGCTTTGAGAAAAGCTAAAGGGAAGCTGCTGGGTTAGTGGAACCACCACTGGTGCCAAGGTTGATATCTAACTGAAATTTTAATATAAGACCAGTTGCAGGTCTGTCACAGAGTTCTCCGAGTTTTGAAGAGGAGTTGTCAGCTGTAATTGTGAAGAGCCATGCAAATATACCCCGGAGCCACGCAGGAGAAAAAAAATAGCTTTATAACCAGTGACTTAAACGTCAATCATTGGCTGTTCCAAGCATCTCACAGGTTCATGGAAATTAGGACTTGGGAGGGACCTTCAGAGCAGGTTACATTTGGGAAGTTTTCTTGATGGTTATCCTAAAGTTACGTTGCTGCAATTTCAGTAAGCTTTTGTCCTGTTTGTCAGGGAAGAGTGACAGTGGGGCTGCTCTCCAAGGGGTGATGAGCCAGGAGCCGAGGATGGCTCCAGCACAGGCAATGCCCTCCCCAGCCACGGTGCAGCTCACAAGCAGGGCCAGAAGAACCAGGGGCTGGTAACGGCGTCTGTCAGCACCCCTAGACGCAAGAGCCAGGAATGAACCAGGGCCAGGTCTGTCCAGTGGCAGCAGAAGATGAGACAGGAGAAGAAGCTGAAGATGGGATTGGAGACAAGGTGACAACACGAACCTGAGGTCCATCTGGGAAGCGCTGCCAGAGAGCCAGGGCAGGGGGAGTCAGGATGGGCATCCCAGGTGAGGCTGGGCAGGACAGTTCAGGCCTGTTAATGCTGACAGCGTCCAGACAGTATTCACAGTGGACATGGTGGTCAGGTACGCTCTTTTTTTCCTGTGGAAGATGCATCTGCTCTTTTTACCCTTTCCTTTGAAGTTGCACTTTTGTGCTCATGGAAGGGAAAAAGAATTGTGAAAATATACTTTAAAAAGATGTATAAAATCATCCACTCCGTTCTTGTGTTTGGTGGTGTTCTGTCTCTGTACAAGTCTGTGGAAGGTTCTTGTTTCTTGGTTGCTGTTATTGTTCTGGGTGTTTGGGTTTTTTTGTCTCTTGGCAAGAATGAGAAATAAAGTGTCTTTTTTTTTTCTTGAACCGCTTTACTCAAAAGTCAGATATATGAACATGTTCAAAAAGCAGTCCATGAGAACCGTGCATAGCTTGCAGTGCTATTTCTTTTATCGAAACAGTTGTATAAACATTACTTCTTTCCCAGAAGGCACTATCAAACAATTGGAGTCTTCAGTATGGGAAAATCAGGATAAGTGCAACAACGTGCACTACAATTTGCCACAGTTTCAGGCAAGGTGGCTGAAAATCCAGACCTCTGTCGTGCCCTTCAGTTTATGCATCCAACTACTGTAGCATGAGAATTGTCAGTACTGTTGCTGAGCGGTAGGTCATCCTCCGTATTTTTCATATATTCCAGGACCAACTGTTTTGTTTTGCCTTTTTTTTTTTTTTTTTTTAATTTGCTCAGCATTATTAAATGCTCATACGAAAACCATAGGGTGAAATCTGAAAATTGCCTCCTACCACCTTCCCAAGCTACCAGTGGCTCAGTTTTTCTTCCGAACATAGTCTATGAAAGATTTAAGAGAGGACAGAAGAGCTCTGTAAAAGCTGAAAATGTGAGTATGGTTATGACATGTTGAACTGAATAGCAAAATGAATAATATATAGGTTATATATTTTTTTTCATATATTTTAATTAAGTGAAAGAGCCCAGATTTGTTTCTAGTTTACAGTATGTTTTCTAGGAATTTCTGTTCCTCTTTCAAAGTGTATACAGACCTACAGCTTTACCCACTGTGAGATATTTCACACACATTGCATGAACGGTGCAAACACTGGGTTATTTAAGAAAAAAAGTATTTCGACAAGGCATAGCTGTGTACGGAGAAAATGCACATACTTGGAAAATAGCTCCATTCACAGTGCTAAAGCTTCACATACTCGACTATTTCCCACATTTTCTGCCATATGTTTTATTAAACCAGGAACTTTTGAACCTTTATCCCTATAGGGAATTTAATTTAATCAAGGCTCATTCAGAGGAGTGACAGATACTATATCTTGTCTTAAAAGTGCAGTCCAATTCTGCCTTGATGCTGCTGCATAATGGATGCATACTTTACACTTACATTCCAGAGTGTATTTTTCAGCTAATATACTGTTCCAGCACTGTAGAAAAATAATCTGAAAATTGAAATGTGTGTCAGTCTAATGGTAGAGATTATTAAAAATTGCTGCCTGTGTGAAAAAGCTAAACTAGGTTTCTAGCAAGAAGATATTTTATTAGCAGAAATAAGAAGTTCTTTTCTGAATTCATTCTCATATGATAAATTAACTTCTCTTACAGTACAGACATTAAATCATTCTAAGTTACCTTAACATGGTTCTCAACATCTGTGCCCTTGCTGAGATTCCTTCAGTGCCCAGCAGCAGGAGCATTCAGCTAGCTGGAAGTGAAAATGAGTTATTTATACGAAAATACTGAGCCACCTTTGAACTGATTATAAGTACAGTGACTGCATAAGGGTTCGTCTGAGATTCTTTGCTTTGTAAACCCCTCACCTCCTGTAGTTTCTATCTCCTAACCTTTAAGACCCATGACATTTTGCAGTGACACTTTTCAACCCAGATTCCTTACCTATGCATTTCTTTAAGCTTTTTTTTCTGAAAACAAAGCTTTTATACTTTGCCCAAGGCACTCATACCATTGAATTTTTCTGCATCCGTATAAATAAGACTATCCAGACAGAAGATAAGGTGATTAAGTTGATCTTGCCTGCTGCAGAAGTTCGATTTTCATCAAATGAGGAGGGCAGAGAGGGGGGCAGATGGATGGGACAGACACATTTACTCGTTTGTTGCCAGACACTGAACTTTGGGGTTGCTTCATTTGTCAGCAAATGATCTCAGAACATTGTGCTTCTGGTTTCTTTACATAATAATTGAGTAATCAAACTGTGATGATGCATCTTCAGAACCCCATTCATAAGACGCTAATTTTCTTTACATATTGCAAGTGGTTGATGTACATTATGATCTGACAATCTGTCAGAATTGTCTGATGCGTCAATTCTCATTCTCATTTCTCAATCTTCATCTTGGCTAAACTGCATTGTTTGTTAATAATACTGCTGTACTATGTCAGAAGCCGGTTGTATACGAAGAATGGTATGCAGTTTGATGAGGAAACAACCAAAAAAAAGCATTTCCTTCCCCAGTCTCAGTATAAAAAATAAATTATAAATGTTTCTAAACGGCCGGACTAACAAGAGGAGAGAATGAGCATGAAGCTGGTCAGCATGATTACCAGTGATCTGATGCTTCAGGTCAAACAGATTTGACTGTTTACTTTGCAAAAACCTCATGCTTCTTCCTCTTAAAAGCTAGAAGAAAATTTCCTGTAACTGTAACCTTTATAGGTCCTCTCAGCAGGGGCTGCAAGTCAAGAGCATAAGACCTGTCACAGGAGGATCTTCCGTGTTACTTCCAGTTCTACCTGCCGTGGTTTGGAATAGTTCAGCTCCATTTTAGGAGCACATAAATTACTGGATGGGGGTCCCCAGAAAGCAAGTCCTTGCAACACAAAGTATGGAAGCAACGTGTTCAAACCATTTGATGCTTTTTTCACTTACTATGAGCAACTGAACTAGAACTGCCTGGTGAAGAAAGATTAAAACCAACTAAAACATACATGACTGCCCAAAATTGGCTTGTATATAGATATAATTATAGGGTGCAAGTATCAAGGAAAGACACTGTTTAGCATGGTCAAAGGGGCAATCTGAATAAAGAGGTGATGCGTGTTACTTAGGAATTCTGCGTTACCAATAAACTAACCTTTATCACTGTGTGATTTTGGCAAATGCTGTGATATAAAGCACTACATAATTTTAAGTATTACATTAATTATTGTGAAGTTTTACGTGCTTCATGTATTTTTATGAGTTTATGTGTCTGCTGGGATAAATAAGGTTTTGTTAACTCTTGGATACTAGATCAAATACATAAAGGATTTGCAAACGTTAAAAAAAAGGAAAGTCTGGAGAAGAATATATGTGTGAAGCAGTTCTGCACAGGTTAACCTCCTGCAGCTTATTTCTGTTTTAGAATTGTACTTCAGCAGTGTCTTGAAGACTGACTAATTACACCATTTCCACAAGTACCTTCTTGAGGCTTTTTGGTATTTTCAACTCCTATATGTGAGAGCCTAACGTTTAGACAATAATGTAAATTGATGAATTGTTTGCAGCTATGATGTTTCGTAGTTCATTTTGTAACTAGTGAGATCCAGTGCCCCCTCCACAGAGAAGGAGAACAAACTTCCCTTTTCAGGCCTAACCACAAGATTTCCCACCATGTCGCCAGCACCAGCACTCAGAACCTCACAGCTTGCGTGCATAAAGGAGGCTAATGCTCTGTGCTCTGCAAAGAACGCCCCTACAAACACACATATATGCAAGCGTAGTCTGTGCAAGACAGTGCAGTCAAACAGCATTAGCAATGCGTTTCGCAGATCAGCACAGTCCTGCGTGCATTTAGTACCATTGGTGTCATCGCGCCATTTGCTGCTGTTTGGTGTAAGGGTGCGTGGGGTTATTTTAGCTTCAGCTGATTCCTTACCAGTTTAAACAGAGTGATTGTGAAACCTCCTTAAATCTGTGTCTGCATCAGGGTGCTGCAGTGATTTAACAAAATCAATTTCTAACCCGGTTTCCTCATGGATCCAAAATCCAAGCTTGGAAATAGCCCGGTCTTCCAACAGGACCACCAACTGACATATTAAAAATTCTTCTAAACCATCATAAAGGTCTTAATCTGCTATCATTTATAATGTTGGGGCAAAAGAAAATTGACATTCACATAACGACTGAGACTTCTCACCAGAAGAGCCAGGATTCATTGCATGTGAACTGAGAGGACTACCTAGGACATGGTTACAGGCTGAAGGGTGTTACAGTCACACATTCCGCATGGTTACTTTCGAACATGTGATGTCTCTTGGAAGGCCTGATGCAGAACCCTCCAAAACTTGGACTGTGTGGTCTGGATGGCATCCATGACATAGGCTGTGCTTCTCAGAGTTCAGTGGTTGCTCATCCATGGACTAATACCGGGACTTCTGAAAGAAGGCAATGGCAACGCTAGCCTGTCCTGTTTCTGAGGAGAAAGCGGACTGCGACAGGAGTGATGAGAGGCACACAAGTGTTGTCAGCGAATCTCCCACCAAAGGTCAGTCCTACAAACAGTTCTCCTTGATACTGAAAATTGATTTTTCCCATTCTGGGCCTCAGTCTAGGCATGTTTGTGGAAAAGCTGTTATTCCAGGAGGTGATGGTGAGAACAATCGAATGGATAAAAACAGAGTGCAAGGGAATGGTTTCTGAATTGGTTGCCTCTGTGCTTCTAGTACATCAGCAGTCAAAGCTGGGATAGTGGTTATCCTTCACCCAGAGAAAACCTTACTAAGAAACTGAAAAATAAAAAGACCAGAAATCAGCTTTGCTGTCTCTGGATAACTCTGCTGTGTTTCTAATGCTTACTGTGACAATGCTGGATTCACAGCTTGCTCTCTCTTGTCGAAACCTTTGGCAGCATGTAACAAGCAGTCCCACAGCGCTAAATGCAGGCTTCACTTTGTACTGTAATCTAATTTACCTTCTTTTTAGTGGTCAGGTCTTCAGAGAATCCGTGTGAAAAGATCTCAAGTCTCTTAGAAGCACAGCACAATTATTCTTCACTAGGTTTAAAAAATTCAAGATAGATTTTCCACAATTTATTCAACGCATTTGAGATTTTTTTCCCTTTCTGCCAATGCAGTTTAGGTATACTTTCCATTCCTAACGAGATATTAAGCTGGGCATAAGCTTAGTAGGTTAAGCCAATGATGGGGCAATGAAATACTGCTGTTACTCCTACTTCGAATGGGGAGATGAGGCCTGCTAGAGTAAAGATAGTATTTATGGAAGTGCTTGAGGGACAGAAAACTCACGAATTAGAAATCCAGTGAGAAACCATGGGGGTGGTAGTGTACTTTGTTGCCAACTAAAAATTTATTTGAGAAGACTTGTGTAATTTAAGGTAGGTTTCTGTTTTGTCATTGGATGAGGTTAACCCTGATGAGAATTTTCATGACAACAAATGAGACTGAGCACAGGTTACTGCCAGAGTCCTGTGTCTCTGCACACCTACCCAGAGATGCCATCTGCTAGAATATAGGGAAAAAAAAAGAAAGGCTAAATATTAGGAATATAGTTGAAGAAAAATAATACAAATATTGTATTTATAATGTAATGGTTTTATCTTTGATGTTATTTAATCATCTTAATCTTTAGTAGAAAAATTCTGGTTTACACTTACTTTGTCTTTCCTTTTTCAGATATTTCTGCTCAAATGTGCAGTTACAAATAGGTAGCCTGGAAGGAAATGAAAGGGGAGGTAACACAGGTGTAATACTAGAAAGCAAACACATAGGAATGCTGTTGTAGATCATGTCTCCTAGTACTTCAGCATCTAAGGAGAGGAGAAAAAGAGAGTGCAATGAAGATCACAACTTCCCACCGCTTTTTTCTAACCAAACTGTGCCCTCCAACCACTAAAACATCCTCCGTGCTGCAACTCAGTCTTAGTTTACTCACAAAGCATTTGAATGTAATGAATAAGGAGAGACATTTTAGTAAGCGTGATTGACGCACACAGACAGATCTTGCTGCCTGCCAAATTCACTTTGTGCCCTGTAACTCAGAAGTGGCCATAGCTGCGTGGTGAAGAATCAACTCTCCAGATGAGAAATTTTCACAGGCACAGAACTGCCAGCTCCAGACATTCAGAAATCACAGCTCAGGCCTCAAAAGAGTGCCACTGGGCTTTAAAAAGTATGAAACTTACTCAGAGTAATACATTCTGTATTTTTGCATTTATGCTCTGGATTTGGAGACGACTTGGTTTTGTTTCTTTCTTATTTATCCTGACATTCTTTTGAAATTTTGTGGCCCAGCTGCTGGTTTCTGTGAATACTTCCAGAAATTGCAAGGCTTGAGATAAAGTCGCGAGAGTTGGCAGTATGTCTGGCAGAGTAACGGCTGCATGCTGCGCAGGAAATTCCCTGTCAGGTGTAAGATAGGCAGAAGACTGGTAACAGGAATATCAGACTGAGATGAAACATGTCCCAGGGAGGCTGTGGACTCTTCCTCTCTGGAGACATTCAAGACCCGCCTGGACAAGGTCCTGTGCAGCCTGCTGTAGGTGACCCTGCTTTGACAGGGGGGTTGGACTAGATGACCCATAGAGGGCCCTTCCA
>Ga0181612_179859_pt1 | contig 11456 bp, 14 predicted proteins | sample HoacroProtozoa21_FD_119630 | JGI IMG/M metagenome (GOLD analysis project Ga0181612, IMG submission 119630) | Hoatzin crop microbial communities from Cojedes, Venezuel. Combined Assembly of Gp0051906, Gp0051904, Gp0051908
ATTATCATAGAAAAGCGTATCTGGCGATAAAGTGTAACAAAAAATATCCCCGAAGGGATATTTTTTATAGCATTAAGCCTCTTTTTCGGCTTTCTTGCGCTGTGGAACAGTAACTTTCTTGAAGCTACCGCCTGCTTTCTTGATTGCTTCGATAGCAGTCTTGCTAGCAAACTGAGTTTCGAGTTCGATCTTGTTCTTAATCTCGCCGCGGGTGATAACCTTGACGCTTGCATATGGATTTGCAATGAGGTTAGCATCGGCTAGCTTGAAGTTGTCGACCTTGCCTTCGAGAGTGTCGAGAGCGTCAGTGTAAACAACCTGAGCCTTAGCATGAAGAGACTTGAAGCCCTTCATCTTAGGAATAGCCTGCATGATAGCGCGCTGACCACCCATGAAGCCTGCTGGCATCTTGCTGTGGCCGGTACGAGACTTCTGACCCTTAGTACCACGACCAGCGGTTTTACCCTGGCCTGCTGCGATACCGCGGCCGACACGCTTGCGGCTCTTGTTTGCGATAACGTTAAGTTCGTTGTATTTCATTACTTGGTCTCCTTTGCTGTCTTAGCTTTTGGAGCTTCCTTCTCTGCCTTTGCAGCCTTCTTGCCACGATTGGCTAGCCATTCGTCGCGTGGAGTCTGCTGGCGAAGACCTTCGATAACCGCGTAAGCAATGTTTGCTTTGTTAGTGGAACCGAGGGACTTGCTGACGAGGTTCTTAACACCGGTCAAACCGATGATGGAGCGGATGACGCCACCAGCGATAATACCAGTACCTGGAGCGGCTGGCTTCATAAGGACGTCTGCGCCAGTAACTTTGGTTTCAACTTCGTGGCAGATAGTTTCGCCATCAAGATTGAAGGTGACCATGTTCTTCTTAGCGCGGCGTTCTGCTTTCTGAACAGCGCTGGTAACATCCTGACCCTTTGCCATACCGACACCGATTTTGTTCTTGTGGTTACCGACGGCGACCAATGCCTGGAAGCGCATGCGGCGACCACCCTTGACGGTGCGGCTAACGCGATTGATGCTGATGTTAACGGAATCGAACTCCTTTTTAACTTCTTCGGCTGCGCGGCGGTTGCGACGGTTGTCGCGGCGACCACGGCCACGGAAGTTATTTTCGCGAGCTTCTTTTGCGGCGCTTGCTTCTTTGTTGAGGCGAGTAGAGCCGGCTTCGTTAATAACTTTTGGTTGCTTGTTTTCCATATTAGAACTCCAGTCCTTCCTTGCGGGCTGCGTCTGCGAGTGCGCTTAGGCGACCTGCGTAGAGGCGTGCACCACGATCAAAGACGACCTTTTCGATCTTAGCTTTTTTAGCTTTCTTAGCAATTTCAGCGCCAATCTTTGCTGCGAGTTCGGTCTTGGAACCCTTGTCCTTGCTACCAACTGTGGTTGCGTAGGCGAGAGTTACACCTTTATCGTCATCAATGATCTGAGCGATGATGTGCTTATTGCTGATATTTACGCTAAGGCGTGGGCGTTCAGCGGTGCCATGAATCTTTACACGAGTGCGATTTGCTCTAAATTCTGCTTTCATGGTTTACTTCTTTCCTGCCTTACCGGCCTTACGGATGATAACTTCATCAACGTACTTAATACCCTTGCCCTTGTATGGTTCAGGCTTCTTAAGTGCGCGGATTTCTGCGGCGACCTGGCCAACAGATTGCTTATCGATGCCACTGACGGTGATGGTCATCTTGTTGACCTTGAGCTCGATGCCTTCAGGTGCTTTGTATTTGACAGGATGGCTAAAACCAAGTGCCATTTCGATTTCTTTTGGACCACCGCTTAGGCGATAGCCAACACCATTGATTTCGAGTTTCTTCTCGAAGCCTTTGGTAACACCAATAACTGCGTTATTGATGAGGGCGCGCTGAAGACCATGCCAAGCACGGGACTTTGGCTCGTCATCGCTGCGCGTTACGATAATTTGGTTACCCTCGACCTTAGTCTGGGTTTTCTCCTGGACAGGAACTACAAGCGTGCCTTTTGGACCGACGACGGTAATTTCTTTGTCGCCGACCGTAATTGTCACGCCCGCAGGGATGTCTACAGGTAGTTTTCCGATACGACTCATACTTTCCTTTTGTTAATAGTATCTGGGCTATTTTATCATATCTTGGGGTAGATTGCAAGAGGCATCAAAAAGCCCGCAGGAGATTTAGCGGGCTTTTGTGACTATTGGTCGGTATCGTTTGTGTCGCTAGTGCCTTTTGCGCTTTTTGTGCTATTTACACTGTTTGCACTATCGAGCGTGGCTATAATTTCGTCATAATCTTCGCCATATTTGTCGTAATCATCAGTGCGAACGATGGCCGTGTAGTTATTGACCCGAATAACGATTTCGGTGCCATTTGGCTGTTCTGCCTTTTCGTCTAGCTTACCGGTGATTTTGGAGCCGGTCAGCGTGTTGTTTGGGTTGTTCCATGGCTGCGTGCTAATGAGCTTTCTCTGGTCTAGCGTTTGCAAATACTTGTTATATTCTTGATTGACGATCTTGAAACTGAGGGCGAAGCTGTAGCCGCCACTAGTTGGCGGAACGTATTCTGGCGAGAAGTATGCGGTATAGGTAGGATTACTGTCGTCGTTGTTCTCTAAGTAAACTTTCCAGCTTTTTGGATATTTGAAGGTAATTGCGCCGAAGTCGCTCGGACCAGTAAATTCCTTGGTGTTGCTGGCGTTGCGATTTTCATAAGCTTGATCATCGAGGATTTTCTGCGCTGCTTTGGCATCGTCGACTCGTTTGCTGCGGTCGGTCATGACGTTTGCGTTAAGTGTGCTGAACTGGCTTTGGCAATAGGCTGCGCCAGCGATTGCGCCTGCGCCAATAAGGAAGATGAAGACGATGAGCGCGATCTCGAGGGCATGTCCCTTCTTTTGCGCTGGGGCGGCAGTTGGCTGCGGGGCTGGCATCATCGGGGTTGACTGCATCGGTTGTGGCTGCGCCATTTGTGGTGCTGGCTGCATTGGTGGTATCTGATTAATTGGCTGAGGATTTTGCTGCTGAAATGCATTATTTGGCGCAAAGTTTGGCGGTGTCTGCTGTACTGGCATATTTTCGTACTGAGCAAAATTTGCGCGGTTTGCAGGGTTATATGGATCGTCCTTTGGTAGGCGATCATAGTTGTTTTCGTATGCGTATTTTTCGAGAGAATTTGGCGCCGTCTCGTTGTTTTTATTTTTGCCGCCTCTATCGTTCATGGTTTAATTTTATCCTAACTGTTTATTATTTTCAAATCGCTAGTGCTTTGCTAGATGGTTAGCAAGACGAGCTGAGTGCCATTTCTAATGTCTGTATTTCTGACTAATGTATTGTTGATGTACATTTGCCCGGTTCTTTTATTATAGAGATTAACTGTGATATCTCCTGAGATTTCTTCATAGCGTTCACTCAGCATCTTTTTGATTTGCCTAACACAGTAGCCTACGGTTTTGTTGACTGGGATATATAGCTCGTAATGCTCTTCGATTTCTGGAATGTATAATTCGATTAAAACTTTTAGATACATGCTAGATGTCCTTGTCTATTGCAAGCTTAATTACGTCGTAGTCGGTGTCAGTAATCTTGTAGGCGAGGCCTAGGTAGTTGTAACTGATATCTTCTTCGGTGAAGTTGAGGTTCTCGAACAGGGTTTGAGCGTTCGGCGATGGGCCAAGCCAGAGACCGTTCTTGCCAATATTTGCAAACCACTCTTCTGCCTTGAAGCTACGGATCGATTCGTAGTTATCCACAAAGATGTATAGTGTTTGGTTGCTGCTATTGACTGTCTTAATAATCTTCTCGAAGGATTCCTGACCCTGCTGGTTTAAGACTTGCTTATATCTGCCGGCGCCAATAATAATATTAATGCCGCAGCTACTTTGCTTAGTTCTAACTGCAATATCTTTTTCGAGCGCAACAATGACGTCGTTCGGGTCTTGCTCGAACTTCTGAATATCCAAGATTGGCATTTTAAAGATACCGAGAAGGTCGAGAATGCGCACCTTAACGTTCGGCAGCTTAGTCATAACCTTGGTCAAGGCGTAGAGCGATTCAATGCTGTTAGCGATGTTGTGACCAGCAAAAATATGAATCTTCTGTGCAAGCAAGTCGTAGGTTGCAAGATCTTTCTGATGAAGGCTAATACCGATAGGTGTGTCGCTAATCTCGTTGATCCTACTGATGAGGTCGACGCTTTGAATGTCGTCAGGAATCTTTGCGAGCTGCTTAACCTTACATTTGTAGTAGTCGACGCTGCGCTTGGCGTAATCTTTGATAACTTTGTTTTCGTCCTCTTCGTTTGCGATTGAGGCGGTTTGGAATTCGCAGTAGGAATCTGCATTAGTGGGGTCGAGCTTACAGATGCCACGACCGATAACCTTCTTCGGAATGAGACCACGGCGACAGTTTGATAGACTGCGGTATGCCGTATCGTCGGCAAGTTGCATGAGGATATATTGATTGAAGTTCGTGAGGACGCGTGTGCTTATGCCGCTTGATGCGTTAGTGCTAATAATAAAGGTGATGCCGTATTTTGGGGCTTCACGGAAGTATTCATTGAGAGCTTCGACCGAGCGTGGCATGGCCTGTGTTAAGATGTCGTAGTTATTGATAATCACGACAATGAGATGTAGTTTTTTGTCGTTCTGGCGATTGTAGACTTCGAATGAGCCTGAATAGTCTGCAAGGATTTCCTTGCGGCGCTGCAATTCATCATTGACCATATCCATAAGGCTAGCAACCTTGTTGCTTTCGCTCTGATATAGCACTTCGCCGACTTGTGGGAAGTTTGCAAATTTTTTGAGAGTCTCGGAGCCATAGTCAATGATGTAGTAGGCGATTTCGGCTGGCGTGTGCTCACTGGCGCTCGACCAGATGATTGTTGAGATTAGCTTCTCGATACTACCATCGTTTTTGCCGGCAATTGCAATATTACCCTTGGAAAGGTCGATTTTGAGCAGATTTTGTTCCTGTCTGCGCGGTTCATCGTATTCGCCGATGATAGTTTCGTAGGTGAACTTTTCTGCGACCTTTGCATTGTATTTCTTACGAGGGTCAGTGAGTAGCGAGAATGTTTTGACGTTCTCAAGCCACATTGGTTTGGCTTTGAGGTCGACGTTCTTAGAAATTTCACTAATGTATGACACGATATGCAAAAGTTGGTCGCCCTTGCTTTCCTTGATTTCTTCTTTTTCTTCGTATCTGCCGATAACTTTGCCGGTCGTGTCGATCTCCTGGATGGATACGTCGGTGTTATGAATGACTGTGCTGGATGGGAAATATTTTGCGCCAGCCCAGGCGGATTGGCCAAGATTATAATAATCGTCGTTTCCGACCTGCATGTAGAACGAACCGACTTGCTTCAGATAGGCTGCGTCGGATTTCTTGATGATTTCCATGGAATCACTCTTGGATTGGACTTTGAGTGCAATCTTGAATTTAGAGTTCGACCAAATCTGTTCATTGACAACGCCGCTTGGTTTCTGGGTCGCAAGAATTAGGTGTACGCCAAGCGAACGACCAATGCGCGAGGTCGAAATGAGCTGGTCCATAAAATCCGGCTCTTGTTTTTTGAGCTCGGCGAACCCATCACAGATGATAATCATGTGCGACATTGGCTCGTCGACGTCGCCATTACGATAATGCCTCTGATATTTATAAATATCCATTTGGCTCTCTTTGAGCTTTTCGCGAGTCTCGTTAAATACGGCCTGTCGGCGCTTGAGCTCAGACTCGATAGCGGAAATTGAGCGGTAGATTTCAGACTTGTCTAGGTTTGTGATTATGCCAGCAAGGTGTGGGAGTTTAATGCCAAGTTCTTCGTTCTCAAAGCTCTTTGCGAGGCCGCCGCCCTTGTAGTCGATCAGAACGAATTGCACTTCGTCTGGGCTAAAGTTGACTGCGAGCGAAAGTATATAGGTAATAATCCATTCAGACTTACCAGAACCGGTCGTACCTGCGACCAGGCCGTGTGGGCCATTGGCCTTTTCGTGAATATCCATCATGAATGGCTCGCCGTTTTGGTCTATGCCGATTTGGACGGAAAGGTTATTTGATGGGTCGTTATTCTTCCATCGAGAAAGTGAGTTTAGCTGTTTGACATTGCCGCAGGCATACATTTCGAGGAAGGCGATGGATTTTGGCAGCTCAAACTTGCCCTTTTCGATTTGAATTGGGATGTTCGCAAGCATCCAGCCGCAGTCATAAACGTCCACGGTGTTGTTGCTGAGGTCGGCCTTGAAGATTTGGTTCTTGCGACTTGTACGTGCATCCATGATGGCGGATTTGTCTGGCGTGATGCTAATAAAACGCGATGCTTCGGCCGGAAGAGCTGTTAGATGATCGGCGGCAATCAAAATGCTAAAACCGAGATTTTTCTTATATTTTAGAATCTTGTTGATAAGATTTGTTTTTCGAATAAGCGAAAAATCCTCAATAATAAATAGATAGTATGGCTTAAATTCTGTGTATGAAGGCTTATCGGCCTCAACTGTGCCGTCGTCTTCCTTCTTCTCTTCGTCACTATTGGCTTTTCGAGCATCAAATACTTTCTCGATGTCGGAGGTTATGGCGTTAAAGCTTTCGATTGTGTCTGCATAGTAGCGAGTGGTAAGGTCGTTACTCCAGCAGTGCGGTACAATTTTGGCGAAGTCGCAGAAATTCTTATTTTTCGAGAAGATGACTATTTTTAGATCGGTACTAGAATGAAGCGTCAGAATCTGCAAGAGCATGCTCTCGATGAAGTTTTTTAGGATTATTTTTTCGCCGATAACTGAATTGATGATGTTTTCAGTCAAATTATAGGTAATTGGTGCGTCATTTATTGTTTTTGCGTCCGTTATCGTCTTTTTGAGAAGTAGTCGCAAATCATCTTCTTCGTCGATTGAAAATTTTTCTTCCGGCTCATTGATTGTGAGTTTGGTCGGGACGTCTCCAATGCCGACTCGGATATCCAAAAAATCTTCATGGTCAATATTTCTTTGCCATAATCTAGAGTTTCTGGTTCGGATAATCTCGGCGCACTCTGCAAGCGTTGGATTGTTGTTTTTGAGTGTGTCTTTCTGGACTTTTTTGATAAAGGCTAGGTGGTCTGCCTTGTGTTTGAGATAGTCTTTATACTTAGTTTGCCTCTTAGCTTCCCTTTTTTCGCGTCTTTTTCTTGTAATACGCCTTGATACCGAGGGCCACAACAATGAGCTAAGCACGGTCATGAGCATTGTAATGATAGAGATTATCATCGTGACTCTGCGCGCAGTGTTTGAAGCGTTTGTGAAAGTGAAGTTTACGATCATCGCAGAGGCGGAAAGTGCGGACATTGCGGCCATTGTTATCTGCGGGCCAATCTGAGCAATTAGTGGAGTTGAATTTGGTTTTTCTGGTGCTGTTGGTTCGTCAATGGTAGCCTCTGCTTCTTCGATATAGTAATCGTAGCGCGGAGTTTTGACGTAAAAATCTTTTTCTTGATAGAGCGGAAGACTTTCGTCTGTCGCTTCGTCTGAATTTGCTTCTGGCTGAAGATTTGGCTGGTTTGTTGTGGGTTTTAGTCTGGATTCGTTAACTTTAAATAGGTTTCCTGGGGTTTTGATGATTATCTTTGTTCCGACAAAAATAATATTTAGGCCGTAATAGAAGATATTATCGCCATAAAGAATTCTTTGTCTATTTTCGAGCCTTTCGTTATTGACGAAGAAATTCCTTGAGGTGGTTGACGCTTTGCAAATGTTATTTGCCGTTGCTAGCATTAAAGCTTCCGGTTCATTCTCTAAGACCGGGTAATAGATGTCGCATTGCGGCTGGTTGCCAATAGTGATTTGGCCAGACGTGTCGTAAACTTTTGCTTCGTTGAAAAATCTTGGCCCAGGGCTGGCTCGCCAGGCTGGAATTGATGGTAGTGTTTCAAGATTCATTATGTTTGCCGATGCGGATGATTTTTTCTTGCCAGAAGCTCTAAATAAGGTTGTTTCTAAGCTTGATGAACTAAAAACGGACATCTTAATAACGGCTTTTCGTTACGAGCGTGATGGCGAAGTTAAGATTCTTGAGAATGACGTTACTTGGCTGCATGGCAAGGTTTATCTTCGCGATTTTTTGAGCGATAATAAGATTTATTTCAATTCATATTGTGCGAACGAGGATAATGGCTTTAATCGGCTTTGCTTACTGTATAAACCAAAGCTGGCTTACGACAATACTCTTACTTATGTTTATAGTGAGAATTCGAAGTCGATTACGCGGCGAGATAATCGGCTATATAAATTTACTGGGCTGGAGTTTCTTGCTAAAAACTTGGTCTGGGCCGCAAATGAATATTTAAAGAATTGCAAGAATTGCGATTATAAAGCGGTTGCTTCTCTGCTATTTTGTCTTCTTATGGCTATGCATTATTACTATTTGGATTTCTTTGGAGCCTATGATGTGGATAAGATTTTGTTTTGGAGTAAAGAGTCGCTCGACTTGTATGAGAAATATAGTGGGTTTTTGAGTGATAAAGATGTAAGGCCTTTGATGGCTGCTTATGAAAAAGCTTATCCAAATGTTGTCAAAAGGCTTTCGTTTGAAGATTTTCTTGCAAAAGTAAAGGATGCGAAATGATAGATATTATTATTCCTGGATATAATTGCCGCGATACCTTGCCTGAGTGCTTGGATAGTTTGTGCCGCCAAAGTATTAAAAAGAAGCTGAATGTTATTTTTGTCGATGATTGTTCAGGGGATGAGTGCCTGGATATTCTCAATGCGTATCTCGATTCGCTAAATATTGTTTATCTTCGCTCTGATATAAATCGTGGCCCTGGATATTGTCGTCAGCTTGGTTTAAACAATAGCAAGTCTGAGTTTGTGATGTTTATGGATGCAGATGATCTGATTGCTGATGTTGATTCGCTGGAAACGCTTTTGGAAGCTGTAAAACAGGATTGCGATTATGTTTCTAGTCTCGTATATAACGAGTCGGCGGATTTGGTGTTGGATAATTCTGGAGATTTACACGGTAAGGTTTATCGCAGGAGCTTTTTGCGTAAGAATAAGATCGAGTTCTCTGAATCGAGATTGCATGAAGATAACTTGTTTAATAGCCTAGTTTTACTACATGAGCCGCGTATGAAATATCTATGCAGGGTTACTTATTTTTATCTTAATCATTCGGGCTCTTTGTCTGATCTTGTTCCGATTTACGATGAGGCGTCGCTTGGTGAGTATATTAAGAATATCTCAGTTGTTAAGCGTCATTTTGCTGATGCGGAAGACAATGTAGCGCTTCAGGAGTTTCTCGATACTAAGTATTACTATCTGCAATCGATTTATAGTGCGGGTAGTAACGATTCAAAGAGAAGAATCGCTAGTCTATTAGAAAAATATAATCTTAAGCCTTTGGGTTAGTATCAAAAAATATCCCCTTGCGAGGATATTTTTTGTGTCAGGTATCAATTACCAAACCTTAACTAGCACTGCGGGAAATCTGTTGCGGACTTCCCGTACTCGTTAAGTTTGTTACCAAACCTTAACGAGTACTTCGCCACCGAGCTTATTCTTGACGGCTTCTTGGCCAGTCATGATGCCCTTGCTCGTAGAAACGAGCACGGTACCACGGCCAGACTTGACCTTTGGAATTTCGCTCACACCAGCGTAAACGCGGCGACCTGGGGTAGAAACCTTAGAGATTTCATTGATCGTAGCATTTTCGCCTTCTTTGTTGATGATGATGTGCAAGATATTGCGAGGCTTAGCCTCTTCGATTTCTACCGCTTCGAGGTAGTGAATCTTTTGTAGCTTCTCAGCGACAGCAAGTTTGAGTTTGCTGGTAGGAACGCGGATTTCGGTTTTACCAACGGCGATAGCGTTGCGAATGCGCGTAATGAGGTCAGCTACTGGATCGCTAGTTTGAATAGACATATCTTTCCTTTCCTCCTATTACCAACTACTCTTTGTTACGCCAGGGATTTCGCCCTTGCTGGCTTTTTCGCGGAAGTTAATGCGGCTTAGGCCGAAACGGCGCATGTAGCCACGTGGGCGGCCGTCAAGCATATCACGGTTCTTCAAGCGGGTAACGCTTGCGTTGCGTGGAAGCTTTGCGAGACCTTCGAGGTCGCCGGCAGCCTTCAATTCATCGCGTTTTGCTTTGTACTTTTCGTACATCTTGCGGCGCTTTTCGTCGCGTAGAACAGCACTTTTCTTAGCCATTACTTAGCCTCCTTCTCAAAAGGCATGCCAAACTTCTCGATGAGCTTAGCGCTACCTTCTGGCGTACCATTCTTAATAACAAAGGTAATTTCGATACCATGGAGCACAGCTGCATCTTCGAAGCTGATTTCTGGGAAGACGGTCTGTTCCTTGAGGCCAAGGCTATAGTTACCCTTAGCGTCGAAGGACTTGCGTGGAACGCCGTGGAAGTCACGAACGTGTGGCAAGGCTACATTGATGAGGCGATCGGCAAATTCGTACATCTTGTCACCGCGAAGAGTAGTAAGGTAACCAACTGGGTCGCCCATACCTTTGCGGATCTTGAACTGTGCGATAGATTTCTTTGCCTTGCGGCTAGTGAGAGCCTGGCCAGTGATCTTAGTAAGAGTCAACTGGACGGTCTCGACAAAGCGCTTATCGTCGCGCTTTTTGCCGACGCCAGAGCTGACGATGATTTTCTCGAGCTCAGGAACCTGATTGATGTTCTTGAGCTTAAGCTCTTTCATGAGCTCTGCTTTGATCTTATCTTTGTACTCGGTTTTTAGGCGAGCTTCATATTTAGTTTCGGCCATTACTTAATCTCCCTGTTGTTAGCTTGGCGGGCGATGCGTACGGTTTTACCTTCGTCGTTCTTGGCGAAGCCGATGCGGCTAGTTTTGCCAGACTTTTCGTCTATGACTAGGGCAACCTTGCTTGCATGGATGCCGACTTGAATATCTTTCTTACCGCCCTGGCGATACATATTTGCGCGCATGTGGCGGGTACGGTTGCCGAGACCCTCGACATAAACGAGTTCTTCGGCTGGGCTTACTTTGACAACCTTGCCGGTCTGGCCCTTGTTAGAGCCAGAGATGACCTTTACGAGGTCGCCAGTCTTGATACGAGTTCCCATATTATAGTACCTCCGGTGCTAGGCTGATAATTTTGCTAAAGCCCTTGTCGCGGAGTTCGCGTGGAACTGGACCAAAGACACGAGTGCCTTTTGGTGTCTTGTCTTCGTTGACAAGCACGGCTGCATTTTCGTCGAAGCGGATAGTAGAACCATCTGGACGGCGAATTTGCTGACGAGTGCGGACGATGACAGCTTTGACTACGGCTTTTTTCTTGACTGCTCCGGTTGGGGAGGCGTCTTTGACGCTGCAGGTTACGATATCACCAACGTGAGCGTAACGAGCGCGGGTGCCGCCGAGAACACGGATAACGCCAAGTTCCTTAGCGCCACTGTTGTCGGCAACCTTTAAGCGGGTTTCTTGCTGAATCATTAGTTATTCTCCTTTTCGTCGTCGCTCTCGACCTGAG
>Ga0181612_126336_pt1 | contig 11455 bp, 6 predicted proteins | sample HoacroProtozoa21_FD_119630 | JGI IMG/M metagenome (GOLD analysis project Ga0181612, IMG submission 119630) | Hoatzin crop microbial communities from Cojedes, Venezuel. Combined Assembly of Gp0051906, Gp0051904, Gp0051908
CCTTGTCCTGTCACTGGGCACCACTGAAAAGAGTCTGGCCCCATCCTCCTGACACCCCCCCTTGAGATATTTGTAGGCATTTACAACATCCCCTCTCAGCCTTCTCTTCTTCATGGTGAACAAGCCCAGCTCCCTCAGCCTTTCCTCGTAAAATGTCCCCTCTCTGCTTGCCAGAAGCTTGCCAGGCACCACGTAGACCGGTGGCCGGGCTTCAAACACCCAGGTTTTGTTTTTTTCCCCCGGTGTAGCTGTTCCCCATGAAGCACGGGAGCAGCGGGAGCATGGGGTGGGAGTGCCGTGCCAGGGGAGGATGCGGCATCTGCTGCTGCTGCTGTCACCAGTGGAGATGCCTTTTGTATTCGGGCTGTTTCTGAGGTTTTCAGGCAGACCCTCCAACCTTGGGGGGGGGGCAGAAGTAAGGGCACGACCAAAGGTTTTTGCGCTCGCTGCCTCTACTCATTGTCTCTGAGAACTTCGTACGAGCTTTGCTTTGTGGTCTTCCTACCTACGGCATCATATGCAGTGAGTGTGGCGGTTTTTAGTTCCACTGGAGAGCACCAGCTCTGGTCTGTGAACGAACAAACCCAAAGCACGGGGAAAATCGTGGTGGCTCTGTCTATTCTTTGTGTGCTGCATGTATGAAATAGCTGATCGTGTAATTCGGGAAAATAGTACGTAGCTGCCAAAAACCAGTCATGCAGCAGTATTTTTCTGTCGATATGAACCTCTGAGCACACTGTATTCACTTAAAATAAAAGCAGCATTAAAAGGTAAAACTGGTAAAATTACTGTTGTAGTCATTGCGTGAAGCAATGATCAGGTGCTTTTTTTTTCTCCCCCCACTTGCCTGTCTCTCCATGCTTCTCTGCGTTTGAAATGCAACAATCCCTGAAGCAACCTGGTAATAAAAGACTGATTTATTTCGGAAAGCGGCGTAACTCTGGAGCATGCCCTGTCCCTGAGACTATAGCGAGAGCACACGCCGTAATTTCAGAACAGTCTCTAGAATTATCTCTAGTCCTCAAGTATTTGTGGTTTTTGGTCTTTCAACATTATGGCTCTGGAATAAATTGTATTTTCCAAGTGAAGCTTCTTGTGTTTGTGCTGTGTTCCAGTGGTAGCTTTGCCCCATCTACAGAACCCTGAAGTCCTTCAGCAGAGCCTCCTGCGTGCAGGACAGCTTCCGTCTGACCAATGCTGGGTTCTTCCCTTGTGCAGGCATCCACCCAGGCCCCGATGGGACGCACTGAGGGACAGAAGCTGGTTGCAGGGCAGGAACAGGCCTTCCCATGGTATCTTGGGAGAGGTCCGTGCGGCTGCGTTCTCAGGCATTCAGCTACCGTTGAGCTACTAATTATTTGGAAACTTGCTGCTGAAAGTTGATTTTACAGTAGTTTTGAAACCAAGAATTTCAGGGTATTTCTCTTTTTTTTTTTTTTCCTCCATCTGCAAGAAGAGGATACTACATTGGTATGTACACATTTGTGTGCAAAACCCTGGCTTGATTTAGGTCTGTAGGTGTAAATGTAGTGTCCTTGGGTGCACTGTAAATTTAATGGCTAAAATCTGAGTTGTTCAAGTAAGGAAACTGAATGCTGTTCAAATACAGTGAAGAGTTACCAACCAATATTCAGGGCCCTACTTTGGTTCCTCCAAGGGTAGTAAAGGCAGGCCATTTTGAAGTACTGTGCAAATGCACTGAGACAGCTTCATAACTAAAGAAAGAAAATTTAGGAAGGGCTTGAGTTGCTGCTTCTGTGTCGATCAGGAATGACAAGAATGAGGTAACAACTAGAGAAACCAAAGACGTTTCTGAAAGCATTAGAGATTTGGTAATAGAAACCATATGCAGCATAATGGAGTTTTCATGCATTACTAGGAAATGCTTTAAAGATTAAATAAAGATGGAGGGGAAATAAGGGAGGAAACACCTCGTGCAGAATGGAAGGGTCTTTAAAGTCTTCTCTGCAGCATCCTGTATCTCGTAGCTGTCTGTCTTAAAAGCGTGATGCCAGCTAAGCTGCTTACTTGAAGATGGAGAAACAAACTCTGTTAGTATAAAAATGTAGCTGTTGGTTATCTGATATGAAAATTCATAAGGTTAAAATAGAAACTGATTGATAGCAACATGATTCCTCAAACATGAAAGATTCCTGACTTGCCAGATTCTGAAAATAAAATCCTTTGACTTTCTTCAGCACACCAGTAAATGTAAAGAGACACTGATTAGGAACACATGTGGGATGGTCAGGTTTTGCCTGGGAGCAAGATGTGTAGTAATTCCCTCTTAAGTATGGTTAATGGAATTTAACTCTGAGGAAACAGTTTTATTAATAAAAACCTTCTGTCTTAGGATATAAATCAGAGGCCGGTCTCTTTTGATGCGTTTGGTATTGTGCTCTGCAGAATGGAAATTAAGTAGGCTGTATAGCTGATCTGACTTGCTGGGTGTAGGCTGCTAAGTACCTCACCAGTGCTGTAGTGTTGGGAAAGCCACATGCTTTTTAGTCACATGTTGCATAGTTTAGATTTTAGCCCGGTAAGTAGTGCCACGTATGATTATGATCTGCTGATCCATGGATTTTATTTTTCTTTACCCTGCAGGAATTTGAATGTCTTTTCAAAAGATCTGATTTTATGTACACTGCCCTAGCAGTTGTTCTGAGCAGCATGCACTTGGTGGTTAATGTAAACCGTAGGACTGGTGGTAGGAGCTGCACTTTGATTAGACACTTGCAGTCCTTACAAAGGATACAAGACTGAATGTGTAGTAAGACTGGACCTTAACCACCTGCCTTTTGCTACTTACAAAAGTATGTTGATGGATGCTCGCTAATGGTGTTGCGATGGTGGTTGCACTACTGAGGCATTGGCACGAAGAGGGTGTGAATGAAGTATTGAAGCATAACATTTTACACCAGGCAAAAGCCGAATAACTATAACGGCAAAGCTTCCTATAGGATTAATTTTAATGGCAGAAGTCTATGCCGTCATGACTTTACATGACAAATGGAAGTCACTTCTGTACAAGCAGTAAAATCAGGGGGCTGCTGGCCATCTCCTGTTTCAACAGTCCTTACGTACTCAATGGGGTGTAAAGCATAACCCCTGCAAAAGGACAGAGCCTGGGTTTAGCCTGTGAATTTATTTTTTTGCTATTACTATTTTCCTTATGTGATTTTTTGGTGAAGGAGGGGCTTATACTCAAAATTACAGCTTGACGTTATTAACTGTTTTAAGGTGAAGCAGAGGATGGTCACATAGCAGGATGCTCTAGATGTGCATCTGCTAGACAAGTTTAAGATGATTGCTGAACTATGGAGGAGAAATGAAGCAAAATTATGAAACAAAGAATGGATTAACAATAATAGAACTGATACGTGTCTCTCTCATCTAACTACCTTAGAAAAACACACACAAAGCAAGCACAAGTCAAGGTGTAAAAAAAAGTGAAAACCCAGTTGCAAACATGTGACCAACATGGGAGAGTAAAACCATGAGAAACCCTCTGGTACATCTGTTTGTCCAAGATAGGCTGGAGCCTGAGAATTGCTACGTCAGCTTCCTGTAATCGTCCTTCCTCAAAGCAGTGAAGCGCGTCATTTGGGGAGAAGGCAAACAAAACCAAAACCAGGCTAGAGGTGGTATAAAACTAGGAGTCTGGAAAAAGGCAGGGTGAAACTTGTCACCGCTGGATGCGATGCTCAGATGATTTCGGCATTCCCCGTTCATTTGCAGTTTCCCGTTGCAGGCATTTTGGCCAGCACTGGTAACTGCATGGTTGACTTCTGCTACTGATTGTGCTGAGCTGGTGGGAGGAAGCAAATTCAGTGAGCTCTGAGGTGGTGAAAACAGCCCTTCTGGGTTTCTTGCCATCACCACAAAAGCTGAGGCAAATGGGGAGGATAAGCTACCTGCTCTGACCAACAGGTTTCAGAACCAGATGGGCTGAAAGAATGGGGCTCCTCCTCCAGCAGCATTGTTCAGCCCTGTGTGCGAGCTCTGCACCAGTGAATAATGTACAGCCCATGCTGGGAATAGCTGGTCTCACTGAAGAGTGCCTTTTCAGGTCTACAAGCCCTGTGAAGTGAGGGAGGCAACAGCTCCCCAAAGTGTAAAAATGAAAATCTGGCCAGATTTTCCAGGCGCTTCCATTCCAAACTTTGCTTGAGGTGGAGGAGAGTTTACTGCTGGTTTGTAACTTTGTTTCACTAGGAGCTTTCACTAGGAGCATGTGAGGCCTCTGTAGTGTTCCCGAGTCCTCAGGATAGCCCATGATCCTGTAATTCAGATGCCTAAATTCGCAGACTAAAGCATATGTGGAAATGTGGGAACTCTTTCCTTGTTTGCAGTCCACACATGTTCTGCATAACTCCAGCATTCACGGCTAAGAGCATCCTGATGCCTCTAGAAAGCTGCATGTAGGATGTGAGAGTTCAAGGAAAGTGACAAGCTGTCCACACAGACAATTTTTTCTGATGGATCTGATATCATTTTCAGGGAAGGATTTTGGTAAGAAGGATTTGTCCATGCTCTGTTCCTCTATGCTGTTCTCTTTTCTCATTTCTTACCCTTGGGGTCCTTCACCTTGAAGAAAACCGTTCTACAGTGCAGAGGTGTCAGCAGAACCCTTTTAAAATTCTTGTGGCCATCTGACGTTCCACCAGTATTGTACGTTTTAATGATTTCCTCAGTGCTGGTTTCCCTAGGTGATATTTAGAGGAACACTCAACTTTCTGCATAGTAGCCCATGCTTTACATCCAGTTGCTTTGAACTGATGACATTGCCTTAATGAATAATACTTTTAGAACCAAGCTAAGAGCTGCCGTGTACACTGAAATGTGATAGCTAGCTGAGTGTATACGCTTCTCCCATGAACGTGATGTTGAGTAAAAGCTTCAACAGAACTCAAGAAAACTAATATTACAGTATTTTTTTGTAAGCACTAGAGTAATTCTGAGGTCACTGAAAGTTCAGCTGTCATGCTCTTCTGTGGATGAGTCAGTGACTGAGAGGTTCATGAACAGATTACTGGTGGTGATAGCAAGAGAAACGTGGCACTCCTCATGGTGTCTCATTCCTGACTGGACAATACACTGTATTGACAATCCACTACAGCACAATGCCTTGAAAGCGGCCTTCAGTGCTGAGGTAGGCTCTGTTTCCAAGGGTTCAAACATTAATGCAAATCACCTGTGGGTGTTTTTGTAAACATCTCTCAAAACAACGCTGTCACCAAGGCATTATGGAGAAAAGCAAACATATCAGTCAACAAATGACGAGTATAATAGATCTCCCTTGCTTGAAGCAGGATAAATAGTGTGTCTTTAAATACTTGCCATCTCTGTTCTAACTTAGAGTTGACATGGGGAGGATGGTGTCGATGGAAACGAACTGGCTTTGTGTGCTCTCCCACAGCCATTGACTGGGTGAGGCAAGAGACTGAATATCTGAGTGCTTCACCATCTAAAACACAGAGGTGATAGGGAGCGAAGGAAGTTCTGCACTGACAGGTTTGTGGTTTGGGAAAAAAGTCTATCCAGGAATTTGCTGTGAAACAATGACAATAAATTTACAGTCTGAGAACAGAAATATTTATCTCAGCAGCTTTTATTTCCTTTCTACTTAAAAAATGATGCTCTCTGGCACATTTTCTCCTGGTTAAAGAAGCTATTCAGTATGCTTCTTGATAGAAACTTTGTATTCTAACATGCTGGGATATGCCTTATTATCTCATGCATGTTTGCGAATGTGTCAGTAAAAAAAGTTCTGGCGTCTTCAAGCTAGTACTTACTCATTTTTCAGCTAGCTTTGGCTCTGTATCCTTCCTCGCCATGTTACTGTAGATCATTTATCTGTATTTCAGTTATCACAGTGGTTATGTTGCCATTTCCCTTGGTTATCCTTTCTAGAAGTCTATATTTTCATCTGTGAACTAACTCAACCTGTTTCAGGGAAAACCTTGTTAATCACACAGTGACGTGCAATATATGCATTAGCAGATATGCAGAACACAGTAAGGTCCATGTCATAAGCTTAGGTGCGTGCTGCCATTCCTGTGTAAGACGGAGGCATGAGAACAGAACCACTTAATGCAGAACTTGAATCCTAAACTCTAAAACTAATCCTACTAGACCCCAGCTGTTTGCATGGATCTAGTTGTTCACTACAGTGAGATCATATCAACATGAGAACTTGCTCTTAAACAAAGTTTTATGCAAAACCTGCGACAATATGGAAATCTTGGAGCTCTGCCAGCCAAAAGCATTCAACACTTAACTTCTTATCACATGAAGAAACATTAATGTGATTTCTCCTTCTGCTGACTGAAAGGGAATAGATTTTTTTTTCCTTTTTCTAGATTATTTTGGTTTTAAGCAAAACTGGCTTTTGAGTTAATAAAAAAAACCAAACACCCAAACCCAACCCTGTATATGATAGCTTGTGTTGTTAGTCCTATTTTCAAGAAGAATTAAATTTGTGTGATTACTGTAAGACATTAAACAAATTGCTGCAAGATCATAATTAAACTACATTAGTGAGTTGTGAAACCTTCCAAAAGACACTTTTAGGGGAAACACTTGGTATTATAGCAGACAAAGCTTGTCTGTCAAGCTGTGGCTTTGCTGGGCTGCATCTTGCATGAAGGCCAGTAGCTGTCACAGTCGTATTGGCTGGAGTTTGTTTCGTACAGAAACACTTCTTTGGATCCACTTCTAGTTGCTTGAGATTTTCATTGTGTCCGAATAAAGCATAACATCCATCAGTGGTGGAGACGACAGCATGGTTGCTGTGCAATTTGTTATGAATGCCATCAAGATGGGGGCCATGTTCAGGCCAAATGAGTTCACGACGGCAAACACGTATGCCTTTTTTCTGAAGTACGAGTTTGTAGCTACAGAGCGAAGACACAAAATAGCATTTGGTTGCTGTGGAGGGTCCCCACGTAGGGGGCAGAGATCTGAAGTGGATAGATTTAGATCACCTCCTGTACACTGAGCTCCCAAAGAAGACCAAAAAACTCAAAGGATGTTATTTTCATTAGAATTACAACTAGTCATCTCAGTTAATTAACTCCTTAAACAGAGAAAACTTACAGAGGAAAGGTTTATTCACAGCTTGATCTCTGCCCACGAGCCCTTGCAAGTTTCAAATAATAATGTTGGTTTCAAGTACGCAGTGGTGTTCTGCACTGGAGCAAATTTCCACAGTCCTCTGTGGTCCCAAACTTCCTTTGCAACACCTTTGGGGTCTGCCTGTGGGTCTGCTATATGCTCCTCACAGCATTTTTACAGTTTTGTTCCTGGGCTGAATCATAGAATCATTAAGGCTGGAAAAGACCAACCTCATGAAGTCCAAAATCTCTTGCCTGTCTCACCCTGCTGTTGCTGGAAACCTTCTCTCCTCTGAGCAGCCTCAGGGACTCCTCCAGGGAAGGAGCTCCTCTGGCTGCTCTGTCTTCCCCTTAAAACAAACAAATAACACAAGACTGTCTACGGGAGCCTTCTGTGCTGTCTTGCAAACACGGTGGCTTTGGTGGGACTGCATCCATGGGGCATACATGGTCTGAAGAGCCAGTCATCGGCTGGTGTGCTAACGATGTTCGTGGGCTCCATGCGGTGCAAAGGAGTCCAAATTTCACACTTAATTATTTCAAATGCCCTGTTTTATCTTCATTAATCCAGCCATATGATTCGGGTTCCCTGATCCAATTAGCTAGGGAGACAGTTAAATATAACTTCATGTATCTAGGTGCATTCAGCTCTTTGTGGTTAAATCTGCTCACTGTTCCTAAGAGACTATATTTCAAAGTTACGGAGTCACAGCCGGGAATACCTCCCAGCTGCCCTTCATCTGAAAGGAAAAAATACAGAGAATTCATCTTAATTAACATGGTAGATTTTTTTTTTTTAATCTTAGCAATACACCTCATAACTTACAATCACATTAAAGCCTTTCATGGATAAAAGGAGGCATCTTTCTCTGTTTTGCCACTAGCAACCAGCAAGTAACTGTGTTGTACACGAGAAATGGGATTTCCACTGTTCAAGTAGATAAACATAACTTTAGACTGTATGTGGGAAATATTTGCCCTTTGCTCTACAACAGATGGAAGATGGTCAGTAACCTGAGTTAAAATAAATTGAATAATTTGAAATTAATAAATCACAGGAAAAATACCTTGTCTGTGAAATCATTTCTAATAAACACAGTACTTGGTAGTCATAAATAATATGTGATCAGAATTAACATACAGAAGATTTTGTTGACCAGAAAGGGACAACAAGAAAAACAGAGGTCCACTCCCTAGTTGTGCTAAGCTTTTGCAACCAAAATAGAATAAATTGCCTTTTAACTGCCCTAAAAAGGACATCTAAGAATTTCCTTCCATATACTGTGCATGGAACATTTAAAGATCTTACTTGCATGGGTCGTATGCCACATAAAAGCGAGATAGCATTCAAGTGGATGCACATGTAAACAGTAAGAGTGATCAAACAGGAGCTCGGAAAGGGAAAAATGAACACATTGGTTTTGTGCAGTGTGAAGAAGAGAATGGTTATATGAAGAAGAGGTAAGGAAATAACAGCGAGAGATCACTGAAATGTAACTCATCCTGCCTTGGGGCAAGAAGAGAGACTATCTAGACTTCTCTTGAGGTCCCCTCCAGCCCTAAGATTTGTGGGATAAGGCACATGGGGAATGCTTGGAGTGAGCTTGTTGAGTGCAGAGAAATGAGCTCAGCTGAAACAAAATCATTCCCAAGCGTACTAATTTATTGGCAGTGTGTCTGAGCTCTGTTAAAATAGAGATCAAAAGATAAGCCCTCTGCTAAGATGCTGTATAGACATGGTATACACTAGAAAGAAATACACAAATAAGGCTTTTCTGGAGCTGGCAAGAGGAGATTTCATTTATTGATGCTGAACAGCATGGGTTGTTAAATGGAGATTTCTCGTAGCACTTTTGACAGAATTCCTGAAATGTGCTGTAAGTTTGAGGCTGTTCTTCAGATTGGGGCTGATGTGCAAGAGGGGCAGTAAAGCTCACAAAAATGATGGTGGCTTTTCAGTTCCTAAATTTTATTTCAAGACCGTGATATGTAGTCTTGTGGGTACGTTTGATAATTTTACTTTGTAAGCCTAGGATGAAATTTTGTGACTGCATCTGAGGACAGCTGTGTAATTCTGATTGATACGACACTAGGGTGTTTTTTGTTACTTAATCTATGGGCTGCAGAGACGTTTGCTGGGTTGTTCCACAGATGAGTGGAGAATCAAACTGCATAACAAAGGCTATACACACGTTTTCAACACATGGTTGCTCAAACTTAATGGCATAATAACAATGGCTTTGAAGGTTAAGCCTGATATAAATTAGGCTCATTTCTAAAGAAATGCTTGGTGTGTATTCATAAAAGCGTTTGAATAGACTTAATGTTTAGCTGAACAAATATCTTTGTACAACCTATCTTTTGGGTGCAGGTGGGCAGCTGGAATTCCTGGTTCAATAGCAGGGGCTGTCCACGCTGCGGCTACTTGGACTGCGTGTTTGAAATCAATCACCCTTTTTGTACCTGAGGGCAAACTGGGATTTATTTAGTTTCCATACGTGCTTACTGGAAATAGTGTTGCGCTCTTAAGAAACACTTGCGGGATTTGTACGTATGTTTCTGTTTAATGAACCAGATTCTTGGCTAGCTGCCCATGTCTTGGTGTTATTAGAGATGAGAAAATGCTCACCTTCATTTAGCTGCTAATTGTTAGAATATTCAGCGACGTGTGGATTTCGAGCTGCGCACAACAGTCTGTTGGCATTTTCTGAAGCGAACCTTTCAATTAGGGAGGCATGTTTGGGAGCAGCACTAGAGCTGTGGGCTTGATTCCGTTTTGTTGTTGTTGATCAGTGAGCATTTGCTTTGAATCTAGTTGAGTTGCACTGTTAAAGTCAGAGCTGTGAGCCGCTAGAATTCCACAGTAATTTGGATGGTTGAGTGGGCAGCGCTGGTTGGGTCTAATGCTCTTAGGTGATATAACAGTGCTTGTGTTTGCAATCGTAATACGTAAGCATTCATCAAAACATTAAATCCCAGTGTTCTGTCATCAGTTTGCTTTTCTTCCTGTCGTCCTCCTTTGAGAAACCAGTGGTAGGTTGATTTGGATAGTATCGATGTGGAAGGTGAGTTTCCTGCTGCCTGAAGAGGAAGAAGGGTTGTCTTTTTAGTCTATGGGAGGTGTGTGCAGCAATGCAATTCCATGTTGAGTAGATAGGTCAGATAAAATATACCTTAGGTTAGGATTATTTTGGTCAGAGACAAAATCCCTGGCATGAGGTCTCGTTTATATGAATAAGCTCATATAAACTGGCACAAAAGGCTGCAGAATAGCCTGCAGAGCAGAGAATTTTTCTCCAGGACATGGGCCTGTACGTGAGAAACAGCAGACCTAGTAATTACAGCAGCGAGGGAAGGGAGCGTGTCCTAGACATACCAGGCTATGCAAGCTAGTGCTGCTACGCAGTGATGTGTGCTAGGGTAGGCAGGGAGCGTATACGAGTGTGTGCACAGGCAGTGCCCTCTTCCCTGCAGTAGATCTCTGTGTGAGAGCTGTTGAATGAGGATGGTGGGTTAGGGTGGTCGTGGGGCTATTGCAGCTTGTCCTGGGGTTTCAGTCAACATCCTGCATCTGAGCTGGCTTCGGCTGTGTTTTGGTGGTAAATCTGGTTTCGATAGAAACTGGTTACAAGTGATGCAGCCAAGCCTGTTTCATCAGCTGCCTTACGGAGCTCTGCAGTGCAAGCAATAGGTAAGCAAGATGAAGTACTAAAAGTGACCCCGCTGGGACTTCATTCAAGGGTTGATACGCCCTAGAAAAGAGTTTTTATCTTCAAGTATTTTGTGCATGCTGATGTTTAAACTCCAGAGCTGGGCTGATTTGTCATAAAGAAATATCTGACGTGTATAAACCAGATATGGCTGGCATAATTAGTCTGCTTCTACGAAAACCTTTTCTACTGAAGAGACAGGCCATTGAAAATAAACATGAACTTTAAAATCAGCTGTCAAGTTTGTATTTCAGGATTAGAGTATGCTTTTGAGACTGCTGTCTGCAACAGTGGGGTAGGAGAAACATTTCCATTTTCTACCATAGGTAGCTAGACACTTAATAAAGAGTACAGTTCATGGGAATTTGAGGTTTAAGACCTAAAGCAGGCAATAGCATAAGCCTATCACAGAATCACAGAATCACAGAATAGTAGGGGTTGGAAGGGACCTCTGTGGGTCATCTGGCCCACCCCCCCTGCCGAAGCAGGGTCACCTACAGCAGGCTGCACAGGACCTTGTCCAGGCGGGTCTTGAATATCTCCAGAGAAGGAGACTCCACAACCTCCCTGGGCAGCCTGTTCAGTGCTCCGTCACCCTCAGAGGGAAGAAGTTCTTCCTCATGTTCAGAC
>Ga0181612_166099_pt1 | contig 11455 bp, 5 predicted proteins | sample HoacroProtozoa21_FD_119630 | JGI IMG/M metagenome (GOLD analysis project Ga0181612, IMG submission 119630) | Hoatzin crop microbial communities from Cojedes, Venezuel. Combined Assembly of Gp0051906, Gp0051904, Gp0051908
CTGATTAATAACAACCACCCTGAAGAGCCAGACAAAAAAAAATGCAAACAAAAAAGACACACAAAAAGAAAAACAAAAAAAAAAGGAGGGGAGGATGGAAAAAAAAAAAGGTTTTTTTTTTTTTTTTTTTTTTTTTTTTGATCTTGTAAGTCAGCCAGCTGTTGGCCTGCGTATTTTGAAAACAGAGTAGTGAACCAAGAACTTGTAACAGCAGGTGGTGATAGTTCTCCTACCAGCAGGAATCTGCAGAAGGAGGAGTGTCCTGCCCACCACAGCTGTCACCAGTTAAACTGCCAGGACTGCGCTCCTTTGTGGTGCTGTAGTAGCTGCTTTAAAGATCCCCCACAACACAACTCTGGTTGCATATTCAGTATTTGCCTCGTAAGCTGCTGGTCTTCATTCTTGCCCAACCTCCTCCTCTTTCAGCTGTCTCCTAGTAGTGTATGGGCTTCCCAATCCTCTTCAGGATCAGAACTGAGATCGTGTAGATCTAAAGATACTGTTTGCTTTGATGGCTTCTTATGTTGAATTCTAAGGCGGCAATCAGTAGGGGGTTAGCCTGTGTTTGTTTGGTTTTTTAATTGCTTTAGCAGTAGCGTGAAGGGAGTGACCAAAATGTGAATTTATTCTTTTACTAAGGTAGTTCTGCCTTGGTATGCTATCATCTTCCACCCAACCCATTTACCTTCTTTCCAGTAAAAAGTTATGGTCAAATATATTTCAGAATTGCTGTCCCTGCAGATTAAGAAATTTTGCTAGGGCCAGTCCCATGCTTCCAACAAGGCAAAGAGAAGCTGGACACAATCTGGGTGTGGGAGTCGAGTCCATCTGGTGCTTAACTACAAAACAGAGAAAAACTCTGTTAGAGTTGGTGTGTGCTGGTCCTATATCATATCGAATGATTCAAATTCAATGACACATGGAACAAAAAGGTTACACTAAATCAATAGTTTTTAAAGATATTTTACTTCTCAGGAGCTGTCACAGGACAGCTGGGTCTGGTCTTGATTTATGTGACTTTCCGAATGAGTCCTCTGAGTGAAACCCAGCACTGCACTCAGCTGCCCATTCGTAGTTAAACTTCTGTGACACCAGCTGCCTATTTGTGTTTTGGCTACTTGTTAGTAGAATGCTGTTAGTGTTTCAGTGATCAGAACTTCCAAGTAGGTTTTGAGAAAATAATTTTTTTAATAATCCCTTGTCTGTGTGTTTGGTATTGATGTCTGGGGTTTGTTTTTTTTTTTTTTAAAGCAAGACAATCAGAATTTTTTTTCTTATAAATACTTTGTTATAATAAACTGGATATAAGGGTATGGACCTTTGAGATGATTTGAGTTATATTCAAATGAAAATTTAAGGGCCCTGCCTGCTGACGTGTGAAGACTTGTGTCTGTACTTGCCGGGGAGGACAAAAAGGCCAGAGTATTAAAAACTGCAGTTGGATCTGTTGAATCTAAAAAGCATTAACTTGAATCTGTGGTTGGCTTTTTGCTTTGACCTTTTTTAAATGCTTAGTGATTTGGCCATATGAACCTTTGTAACTTACTTCAAACTTCCAGAAGGTCTTGGAGGTTTTCTCCCTAATGAAAGTTTTTGCCGTGCTGGCAAGACGGCCGTACAGAACGCTGTTTGTGTTGAGGAAGAGGAGAGGCCCCTCTGATTTCACTGTTGGCACAAAGTCCCGCAGTAAAACATGATTCATCTAGACAGCGTCACTTTCCACTGCTCGCTGGGCACTTGTAACCTTACCACAGCAGCCCCCCGTGCGCTGGAATGATGAGCAACTCAACAGGGCTGCACAGTAGTTAATGCTGTCGTAAACTTGGCTCGTGAAGTGGGGGTGCTACGGTCAGAGCTAACTCGGTCAGCTTCACATTTTGTGCATTAACTGTGGTTTGTTGCCCTTCTGCAAAAAGAATCAGCCTTATTCCTTGGGAAGCTTGAGAAGTTGGACTGCTCAGTCAGTTCTCAGCTCTCAGAAGTCGTATTTGTGTCTTCCAAGAGACACAGCTGTGGACAGTCGGGCATCTTGGAAGGCGAGTTGACCATTTCTACAGTCAGTGAGATTCTGGGCATTCAGGTCCTTTCTGGTTCCTAAGCTGGCAGTAAACTCCGGCAGTAAGAGCCAAAGCAGCTGAATGGACAGAGCATGACTGCAGTGACTTGCAGCACACCATCAGGAGCTTCACCTCTGCATCCATCTCAGTTAACCCTCTCAAGTTGTGCCATGGCTGACCTGTTATCTCTGAAACAGTTGCGAAAGACGGACCTGTGTTAGCTTATCAACACTTGTACAAAAACAAGGTGGATTTGGCATACTTGTGGAACATGCAGTACCTCTTTTTTTGGTAAAAGGGGTTTTGATACAAAGGAATGGTCAAAATCGGGAAGCACCTACGTGAGAATTCCCGCTTGAGTTGATAGCTTTGCAGAAACTTTCAAGGGTGAAAGTGGAAGTTGCTTTAGTTTCCTAAAGCAATAAAATACATCTCATGACTAGCTGCATGTAGAAATACGCAAATTCCAGCGTGCGGCATCTACCTGTATTGGGAAGCCGAGTAAGAACACTGCCCTCTGATGATCCATCCAGCTGTGTAGCCGTTAGTCTCTCCCCTCAGCAGCAAGTCTGCTGTGAACCGTGAGAGATGGCCGAAACCCGGGATCTGTGGAGACCAAACCACAACCGTCTGCCCAGGACGGTTTCGTACTGGGAGCTGCCATGGCTGTGGATCGTCCAAGTTTAACTTGAGATACTGTCTTCAAGATCTGAAAGCTCTGCTTCAGTTCTGCTATATGAATACCTTCCATTTCATTACACAAGTATGCACTCATTAGGCACATGAAAAGCTTTGCAAGCAGTTTTGGCATTTAGTCTTGTAACTACTTGCATGGTTTTACCTTTGTGTGCGAGATTGCTGTATTCAAAATTTAACTATATTGCTGCGAACCGAAACATCTTTCCATGCCAAGATTTAACTTACAGTAATCACATAAGTAGATTCTGTTTTGTAAATACAGCCTTCGGTGATTTATCATTAACCTTTCTAAATGCCTGTAGCTTGGTACTTTTAATTTCCCAAGGCAGCCATCGTATTACTACAAAGTGCTGCTGTAACCGAGTGCCATTCTGTGCAAAAAGTCATGTACATGTGCTGCTCTGAGCAGTAGCATGGAGGCCTTCCCGCAGGCACTCTTCACATCTCTTTCTCCTTTGATTAATAGAGCTGTGACGAGAGAATAGTGGTTTAGGCTGCTTGCAACTTTGGACAGGAAGGCAGAGTGGAAATAGTAACACGATGTGTGCATATTTACAAAACTAAGATCAGTGCAGATGCATACGTGTGCATGGGCTTCTACCCATTGACATAAATGACAGCGGAGTAATAAGGAATGATAAAAAATACCCTTGCATCTATAAAAGTACTCAATATGATGAAGAAGTCTTTAGAAAGCATGCAGCGTATTCTAATATTGTCAGCTGTACAAATGCAGCAAAACAGGCTACAGGAAGTCGGCTGCTGGTGAACAGTGTTGTTGAATGCTGAAATAAATGTTTTTCTGTTGGCTTCTCCATATTACCAAAGCTATAATCCTGCCTTATCGTAACCTTAGAGCTAGTTTACAGATTACCAAGACCAAAAATAAATGTACTGAGTTCTGGTTAAGGACAACCTGTAGAAGTGGTTAACACAATCTCTGCATACCACTGTGTGAACAGACAGCTAGGAGTTGGTCAGACTACTCGCAGCAGGCATTAGCAGAAGCTTATGTGCAGTGACCGTGCGTTGCACACACACAGTCTCTGAAGGAGCGGCACATTTAGCAGGGGAAAAAAACACTGCGGTGGATTCTGGCAAAGTTACATTGAAAAAAAAATGGTAACTAGTGCAAACTAGTAAAGATGACTAAATATCAGTTTTGAACACAACAAAGGTAACACTGCTTGTGCAATACTGGAGTTCCAGTTTCAGGCTTTCAGTGCTTCTTCCTGTGCCTCTCATCACTACTGGGGATTTTTTTGTTGTTGCTTAAACCATGCATGTGAGGAGAAGGGGAGGTTAGGGCCACAATCCTCAAACTATTACGCCGTTTACTATTCTGGTCTCTTAGGAAGAAGGCGGGGGAAGAAGCCAGCAAAAAGGCAATGCTGGGGAATTTGCATCTCTTCAGAACTAGGAGATGGAGACTAAGGAGCAGTTACCTCACAGTAGTGCATGATTTCAGTGAGAAAAAGCATTATTCTCAAGATGGATCTGTCACTTTCAGACAAAATAGGAGTTTGAAAGCAGTGCTTCAGTTACCAACCATCTGGTTGTGACTTAAGAGTGCTGAAGCCACTTTTTGCGACCGAGTATCTAACTGTTTAGCGCTGCCGTAAGAGCAGAACTGGAAACAGAAGTAAAGATTGTTGAACATGAAATGGGTGAAGAGGTGTATGCCTTCTTTCATACGTGAGCAGAAATCCCTTTTCTCTGTACTACCATGCATAAGAACAGAAGAATAACAAACCCACGTGGGTTGACTGAAGAAGCCACGGCAGCAGTTCACAAGGCATGTAAACAAGAAGTAATGTGACTTTTCAGTATTTGTGACCATGCTGGCATACCGAAAACTCTTCCTTGTTGAATGGTGTGAGTTAAAGCCTCAGAAGTACTGGTGTCCACCAGGCTGTAACCATGGTTTTCTGTTGCTGCCTTGCAGCTGACGGAACACAAGCCAACACGTACACCTGGAACCTGTCACCTTCCCTGACAGCCCCCAGGGCAATTCTTAGGACTATTTAACTTCTAACCTGGCTGGCCTCTGTCAAGTACCATTTTCCAGTTGCACGCAAGTTGCTTCTAGTTCTGATGTTAGGCAAAGGGTGTCTTTCAAGAAAGAACTTTCAGAGGAGCTTGTATCCGTTTCATTCCCTTTCATGCATTTAGAAATTTTTCTTACGCTATTTTACCAGTGTTGCTATTAAAATTCAAGTTACAAATCCCCAAGTTAATGCCAGGGCAATAAAACTGAAATAGTACTAAAACCAGGCACCTGTTGTTCCTATGAATATTTTAGTCTATGCAAGTTAGTATCAAGAACCAGTCTATCAGTTTCAATTCTTTAATTTTGTAAATAGTTCAAGACAGTACTTCCCCACCAGTATGCATCAACAGGTTCAGTGAAAACACCTTATTTTACTGAAAGCATACCATAAAGTCACATTGCAGTAAATTGGCACAATGAGTTTTGCAAGAACAGAACTAACCTTGTTTAGAAAAAGTCATTAAGTATACTCATACATTTACATTTTAATAGCTATAAAAATGCTGCTTCCAACTCCTACAAAACACAGTGAAAAGACATCCCCACAAGAGTTGAAAACCTATGCACAAACAGAGGTCAGTATCATAGGAAGAGGGCAGGTTTTATACAAATTAAGCTATTAGGCAGTTAAAAGTATTTACACTTTTCCCTGCTATTAGCTAGACAAACCTACAGTAGTCAGATAAAAATATGCTACAACTCTAAGTCCTGTAACATGTAAGCATTTGTTTTCTAACTGGAATTTTCACCTTTTGAAATGTGTTACCTGTTAATACTGGACAAAACTATTGGCAAAAGTGTTTAAATACTTTTAAACCAAGATTAAAGGGGCTTTTATTCCACAAAAGTTAACTTTAAAATACTATGCTTATAAAATTATTTAAACTTTCAGCAGTCTATAGATTTCAAATGCAAAACTTAACAATCCTCTTTGTTTTTTTTTTTAGAAAAAAAGACTCCAGTGGTGTCATTTGCTTTCAAAGGCAGAATCTTTTGCTGGCTTTTCAAGCTCTCTCTCTTCACCACATGTCCTAGAAACAAAATAAAGCAACATTAATGACCATAGAGAAGCATGGAGCAACACCAATTCCAGTGCATAGTGTGGAGAAGCGATGCTGATGCACACTCAGCAGCAGATGAAGTCTGGAGAACTGAAGCAGGCACTGATGCCAGCTGTCTGTCTTCTCTCTTATGCTGAGGGCCCCCAGATGTGACGCTAAGCTGGCAGTGATTAACATCGCGCTCAGGTACATGACCGGCAGTCCTTCAGAAGTCGGTCTGCGTTCCACTGAGGCAGTCCTCCCTGCTCTGCTGCCAAGCGTGCATCAGCTGGGGTGGAGAAGCAGCAGCCTGGCTGAACATACCCGACCAACAACTGCTACTTTCCTTAGTAGCCAGGAATAGCCCACTGTGTGCCCCAAATGCTAAGGTAACCTCAGGAAGGCATACATATTTTTACCAATACAGAACAGAAAGCTGTTCTTAAGTGCCAGTCACCTCAGCAGTATGAAGTTACACTGTGTCTGTGTTGCAAAATTTTTCAAGTACATCTTCAGAACAACACTGACATTTCTTGCCTCTAAGCATGAAAGGGAGTAGAGTTCAGAACTGCCCTGTGATTGGCAAAGCAGTGGGCACAGCAGGGGTGTTTCGAACACTGATGATTTGTTCACACTTACTTTGCTTACTACTATCTCACTTCTAAAATACTGAATATTGCAAATAAAAATGTATGGAAAATAATTAATGAAAGGAAGTTTCTACAATGGAGAGAAATGAGGCTGTAGCATGCCTGGATTCTGAACAGGTACGTGGGTGCGTTTCTCAACATGGAAGGTATTGCAAGAGGTATTACAAAATCTGGTTTACGTTAGCCAACAACAACTACAAGTCCACAGAAACTGCTCCCAAGTAGCCATACAAGTTTTCTTGTAGAGTGGGTTTGTTTCAGCAAGTCAAAGAATGTGCTGGAGTGTAGAGTTCAAGGCAATAGCAAACGCCACACACACTTGAAGAGATAAACATTTATTAGCAGAACATGACATCCCCACTAGCTCATTCATGGAAAATATATTTGCCAGTTTTACAGATACAATCACAATTACTCAAGTACTAAAAATATAAATTGTCTTGCCTCAAAAGTTACTTTTTTGAGACACTCTTTATATGGAACAGTCTTTTCAGGCATGTGGTATAACTATCTGAAGTATCTGCCCTGAGTTTCTTTTGACCAGTGTCCACTGAGGTGTCTGTCATGCATGCACCCAAATATTGTTAGTTCTTTTAATCACAAATGTAAAGGACAATCTGACTGTGATTGTCTCTCTGCCACTCAAAAATCCAAGTGTTGTCAAGTTCTGCAGGAACAAGGAAAGGAGCAGGCCATGAAAAAATTCCACCTTAGAGAACCAGTCATTTATTTTTAAGTATTTGGCCAAGTATATTCTATTATTACTGAATTGCCTTGCTATTGATTTCAAGTAACTCAGGTGTTGCACTCTGTTAGTGCCATGTTGTGATTTGGCCTAATCGCCTTTTTAAGCAGCGTGCTAGGCTGCGTGACCTGTGCTGGCAACCTACACTTGTGCCTTCATTATATTCCCGTAACGTGTGGCTTGTTCAGACCAAATGAGTATTTGGCATCACTGGTTGAAAACTCCCATATGTCACTTCTGAAAGCTACGTAGTCAGAAGCCTGAGAAGTTCTGCGGCTACTCCCAATTTTCATGTTAAGGGGTTTTTTGGTTTTGTTCCATTTAAGTTTACATTGTCATGAATAACAGTCAATATTCCACTCATTTGTACAGTTTTAACTTGGCAGACAGTGAAAAGAATGCCAGGCAACTGCAGTTTCTCCTGGCCTGCGTGTACAGAGTGATGAAAGGAAAATAAACTTGCTTCAGTACTTACTGCTGGACAAAAAGAATCCCTGAGCACAAGGTGCAGAAGTGCTCAGAGAAAACAAAGTGGTACTTCAACAAAACAGTTCAGCTCAAGGATACTTCTAGGCCTTTTCCTCATTATTTACTGAATTCTATGAAGTGTCTCATATTCTACAAGAGAGTTGCTGCCTGTTGTTCCTGTTTACAAAACAGGATTTTTCAGTGAGACTGAGGTGTAATTACTTACCTCCTGACACAGTTAAGCATTCCTACGGCTTCTTGTTTGGAAAAGGTAAATGCATCAACCTCGATAAAGTGTTCAGAGTTCTGAAATTTTCACAGGTCTAAGTTCTAGCCTGCAGTTTATCTGCATTTGGGCTATTCTACAGCTATACTATAGAAGACTAAATAGAGAACACATGATTTCACAAAAAACTTGATAAATCCCATCAGTTTCTGTAAGACTTGGTTCGGGCTTTATTTGCTTCCAACTTAGTAGTATCCACTAGTCTAAAACATAGGAGAAAGCTTGTATTTCGCCCTGTCTGACCACATGCTGGTTTTCTCCTAATAGGACATCCTGTAATTTTTTTCTTTAAGTCTTCGTCATACCAGTAACTGAAGTAACTTTTCAAATGTTCGCTCAGAACTTTAACAGAAGATTTGCATACTATTATCATTCCCTAAAGTTGAGAGAATGCTCTGTAAAGACAACAGAACCTCAGCATGGTTAAGTAACTTCAATCTAATGCTGTTCTAGTTCACATCATTTTGCTAGAGCAGAAGAGATCCTTAGCTCAGTAAGGTTATTAACTCACTTTTTCTTACTGCCAGCTTCATGTCTATCTTTCTTTTCCTCGGTGTTGTCTCCATAGTCTTGTGACGGGGTGATGTCTTGAGCTTCAGACCCTCCATTCAGAACCTTTGAACCTTTAAAATCAAAGGGCAGGGAAACAACTCAGTACTGCAGGCAGCAAAACTGTGCTACAAAAAGCCCCAGATAATTGCTTTACCTTCATCAGCTCAAACACTATAGATGTTTTCCCCTCACCCTGATACCCAGCGGATGAAACCATACAAAAAGCAGTAACTGATACAGATTCAACTTCTGAAAATTCTGTGCAATGAGTCTCATCCCATAATTTTAATAATGGGAAATGAACAGTGTATATACTTCATGTGATTTTGAGTTGTTCTTGTGCTTGCTAGGCTACAGGTAATAGGACTAATGCTTATTTATATTCTGAGCAAGAATAAAATTCAGCAGTAAATTCTGTTTACCACTCTAACCTGGTCAGACAATTTTGGGTGATTTCTGATATTTTTAACTGGAGGAGTTACTAGTTCCATGGATTCTTGTTTACTTTCAACTCTAACAAATATGTATATAATCAAAATATGACAAACATATATATATATAAACAGAGTAAAAGTGTTTAGTTATAGGACGCAATTGTCAAGCAGGAAAACAAAGCACTACATGGAAGTTGTATTTAGTGAAGTCAAAGCAGGAATATTTGACCTCTTTAAAACTTCTGTGATGAACACGTTTTGCTCTGGTATTACAAGCCAGTGAATTTTAAGTGGATTGCTGAGGAATGTCATTCTAAGTCAGAATTGACAGTCCATTTTATTTGAAGTTGCAGGTTTATCCAAAAACCCCTCTGTAAGTGCTACAGCAAGAAAAAATACAAGACACAAGACATTACTCATCTGAATACTTACAGGCTAAGAGACATTAAAACGCAGACAAGATCCATTTAAGATATTCTAGTGGTTGATCTGTTTTGGTTTGCTCAGAATCAGTTCTGAACTTGAATGCCACGGAGGAGTTCAAAGAAACAAGGAATGCTATAATCCCTTCTTACAAAGTAGATGGTGTGAAGCTGTACTTCAGCTGAAGTGTGAACTGCTGTAATTGTTGTGCAAGATAGCAAGAGTTCAGCAGTTCAATTTTTAAAAGGGCAGAAGTATAAAATGTAAGGAAAACAGAATGTCTCTTGCATTCTTTGTTGCAAACAAAGGAAAATCCCCTTCCATGAAATAATCGCCCTACTCTGATAAAACTTCTTACCATTCTCCATTTGGCTAGGCAACAATATGATATTTCAGTGTGTTTGAAGTCTCGTGTTTACCGTATCCGAAGTAGCCTCATTAGTCAGACTGCTGTGTACAGGAAGTCTTTCAGTTTAGATTCTTTCTTAAAGTATTGTGGTGATCACTGGGTTAGGGAAGGATCTGTGTGGAACCTCTGCTACATCGCACATGCTTCTCTCACCATAGAACAGCTGGATTTTATCTCATCATCTGTGCTTTCTTAGCAGTTAGAGAGTAGCATTGCAACGGCAGTTATGCAGAATCCTTGGCATCCTCAACCACCGCAGTTACAGTAACTTGTTTATTCCAGATCTGGGCGGTGTAACTTTCAAACAGTTTTCTGAAACAGTTTTGCTCCCAGGATTCAAGTTCCAAGTAAATATAATTTCCTTCCAGTGCTTATGGAGATCAGGGATCTAAATAATTGTAACAGATGAGCAGAACTCCTACATCTTCAAGGGTTTAAATTTGTTTGCAACACAGCTTCCCAATGTCTGTCTCGTTTTGTTCCTCTAAATATGCAGGTATCTATTTTACTACATTTCTTTCATATTTTTCTTAAATAACTGACCTAAGTTACTGTAGAGCATGCTTGCTATGGAAGCCTTTCAAATCACGCTGTACTGTACAACCACTTATGATTAATCTGGAATAGTTCTGCTGAAAGCATGAAGGCCTTTTCTCCCCTAAATGATGATTATTTCTTTACTGTTAGACTGAACTACTAAAGTTGCATCTCAGAAGTAACAGGCAAGTGGTTAAAAGCTGCTGCTACACGTAGTAGCAAGCATGTTATAGGAAGAGGCTAGTGAAAGAAATTAAGCAGTTAAAGCACACGTGGAAGCCTAGGCACCAAAAGGCTATTGGAGGAATGGAAGGGTAGTATGGGATTCTGCCTCACGTTTAATATATTTTTATTCCACATGGTAATAAAGTTAGAAAATTGACACAGAAGTAAAAAATGCTAAACTCCATTCCTGCAAAAGCCCTTCCCTTCAGGCAATAAAACAGCCTCAGAAAACATTATACCCTAATTATAGCAGTATTATCCTTGACTATTTCAGATATGTAAAGTTTTTAATAGATGGGTGGAATTGCTACATCAAGTATTTTTTGAAGCTAGCTTGGAAACTGATTGAGACTAGGTCTTTTATATGGCAAGAAACTAAAACCACAATGACTTACCTGTTTGGTCCTTTTCCTTTTCCATTTTTTTGTTTGCTCCTTTCTTCCACTGTTCTTTGGTTTTGTTGGCTTCCTCGTGCTGCTTCTGCTCAGCAAGTGACTTATTTAGCACTTGGGAAAGCACAGAATCTCCTTCCCCAACCAGAAACATGGTCTTGAACTTGTTATACAGCATTGTCGCTTTCTCCATGATAACTTGGCTAACTTTGAATTTCCGTATCTGAAATCAAAGTAATAAAACAGTAAGCTACACTTTGGTATTTAAATACCTATGTAATTTCATCACATGATAGATGAAATTCTTAATTTAACCTGAAATGAGATCACAGACTTTTACACTCTCTGAGTATCACAGAACAGCCCAGGCTGGAAGGGACCTCGGCAGATCGTCTGGTCCAGCCCTTTGTGGGAAGGGGAGCCTGGGTGAGATTATCGAGCACCCTGTCCCATCGCATCTTGAAAACCTCCAGCGACGGGGACTCCAC
>Ga0181612_106527_pt1 | contig 11454 bp, 9 predicted proteins | sample HoacroProtozoa21_FD_119630 | JGI IMG/M metagenome (GOLD analysis project Ga0181612, IMG submission 119630) | Hoatzin crop microbial communities from Cojedes, Venezuel. Combined Assembly of Gp0051906, Gp0051904, Gp0051908
CTTTACCGGAGAGGAAATCGGCTGCTGGGGATCGGCACAAGCGGATATGGACTTTTTCAAGGACTGCCGCTTCGTTATCCAGCCCGACAGGAAAGGAGGACACGACCTTATAACGGAGATAGGAGGAACTGACCTTTGCTCGAAGGAGTTTCTAGAAGCCATCGGATACGGGGATTATGGCTATGTCCCCACATACGGGATGATGACCGATATAGAAGAGCTCAAAAACAGAGGACTTTGTGTTTCGTGCATAAATCTTTCCTGTGGGTACTATCATCCACACTCAGACCAGGAAATCACAGTTGTCCCCGAACTCATCAACTGTAAAAATTTCGTCTTTCATATAATTAACACTCTCACAGATGTTTATTCTCACGTTCCAAGCGAATGTCTAGACAGAAATTTATGGGATGAGGACATGGATGAGGAGGTTGAATTTGCGAGAACGGAAATTACCTACATGCTCGAAGAATCTCCCCTACTCGAAACGGAGGAGATTGTTGAGATTATATCGGAAAGGGCTTTGCTCTCTAAACCAATACTCGAAATGATCGTAGAGGAAGTTAGGATGGAAATGGAGTTCGAGCATAACAACACCTTCTGGGGTGATGACAGACATGACCTATTTTAATGAACATTCCCGTTATGAAATAAAAACGTACCGATTTAATCTTGACATGGACTTAATCGTAACACCGTTTTCGTTTCGGAATAATACTTTGAATTAAAAAATGGAAAATTCACAAAACAAGACCGCTGTGATATATGCTCGTGTCTCAAGTACAGGAGACAGACAGAGTACCGACAGACAGGTTTCCGACCTTACCAAGTTCGCGGAGAAGGAGGAGATCAAGGTAGTGCGAGTCTTTGAAGAGCATATAAGCGGAGCGAAAAAAATCGAGGAAAGGGAGATTCTGCAACAATGCCTTGACTATTGTGTGAAACAGAATGTCACCTACCTGCTACTCTCTGAACTTTCTCGACTTGGGCGTTCAACACTTCAGGTCCTACGAAGTTTGGAAATTCTACACGAAGCTAAGGTCTGCGTTTACGTTCAGAACCTTGGCTTATACTCGTTGATGCCGGATGGGAAGGTAAATCCCATAGCGAGTATAATGATTACCGTACTTGCTGAGATGTCGGCCATTGAGAGGCAGAATATCACCGAAAGACTACGATCCGGATACGACAAACACAGGTCTGACGGAGGGAAAGTCGGCAGGAAGCAAGGATACAGGAAAAGCGATGACAAGTACCAAGAGGAATACGCCAATGCCATTCGACTTCTGAAGAAAGGCTACTCCGTAAGGGATGTGGCGAAGATTGAAGGCAAGGCTCCCTCCACCATACAGATCATCAAAAACAAATACTTGAACAACAAATAAATAGATATTATGAAAAAGACAACAAAAACATCAAATGCGCTGAGCCGATACACTTTCAGGATATACACCGAATACGATCCTGAAGACGGTTTCTCAGCATGGACCGAAGCCTACTCTCAGAGCGAGGCGGAGTCGAACATTAGAGGTGAGTACTGGGGCATCACCAGAATCTCCCTTATATCAGTTGAACAAATTAAAAACTAACACATTATGCCAAATTGGAGTTATACTTGCTACCACATCGTTGGAGATAGTGAGGAGGTGGCGACACTCAAAAACACTCTCGATCAACTTTCGGCGGACACTACACCTGTCCCGCCGATGAGTTTTGGACACCTGTGGCTAGGCAATATTGTCAAGGCCTATGGAGGAAAAACAGACACACTTTACCTTCGTGGTGAGGTGCTGGATTATGAGCTAATACAACCAGGCTTACTTCAGCTTTCTGTAGAGGCAGCCTGGTGTGAGCCTTCTGAATGGCGGGCTTTTATGCAAGGAAGAATGCCAAAGACAGACTTTTACTGGATGTCGGAAGAACCTGGAATGTGCGTGTACCAGAAACATGACGATATCAGAAATCCACATTTTCACGACAACTACATCCTGGAAATATATGGGTGTGGAATCGAGCATAGAGGACATTATATCACTTTCGAAGAAGCCGCAAAGGATGTCAAGGAAATACTCAAGCTTCCCAGGACACCGAAGACCATGAAGTCGGCAAAGAAGGCTTTGGGCCAGTTCCAGAGCCAACATGAAGACCTCTCATACTGCTTCGAAAAGTATGTAAGAGTATAATTTACAGAAGAAGGGCGACCGTGGAGAAATCCTGGCCGCTCTTTTTTTTCGCCCTTGGACCTTGTGGATGCGTCATAATCGGATTTTTGTCGTATATTTGAGAGAAGGATACGGTACGCCACTTTTACTTTCTTGTTCACAAGGATAATATTGAGGAGAAGCTTACGGGCGACTCCTGGTATTGTAACCATAATATTGGCACGAATGGAAGCAATGTCCTGCAATGCCTAAGTATGGGTGTTTTTTTAAGCCTTGTAACGGTTTACTGATCAATAATTTTACAAGAATATAGCATAAGAAACTTTATAATAATACATATGGCTAAGAAACAAAGCAAGACTGCTGCAGGACCGCGACTGGAAGATATATTGATGAACTGTCGCAACCTTTTGCGTGGCAAGATGGGACTTGCCAATAAGCGAGATATGTTGCTCACGCTGACATTCCTGAAATTCACCGAAGAAAAATTTGAAGATAAGCGGCGTGAAATCATTGCTGACCTTGTGAAGGATGACATCGATCCTGAAAGCGATTTCGCCAAGCAAAATTTGGAAAATCCTGCATGGTATGGCGATGGATTCTATTTGCCAGAACAATGTCGATACAACTACTTGGTGAACAATGTGCCACAAAAAGACCTCGCGTTAACCATAGACAACGCCTTGGCAGAATTACAAAGAATGTATAAGCAACTGGACGGTGCGCTACCATCCAAGTTGTTCGTCGATTCCCGTATTGAAAGCAAAGATCTGAAAGCGGTGATGGATGAGTTGAACAAGATTGACCACAAGCGCTTCATCGAAAAAGATCTCATAGGCCATGTATATGAATACTTCCTCCAAGCTTTCGCTGTCTCAATGAAAGACGATAAGGAGGAAGGCGAATTCTATACACCAGAAAGCATAGTGAAATTGATAGCGGCATTGATAGAACCGTTGGATGGCAGTGTGTATGATCCTTGTTGTGGTTCTGGTGGTATGTTTGTACAGAGCGTAAAATTCGTAGACGCTCATGGGGGCAATTCGAGAGCAGTTCAAGTTTATGGTCAGGAGAGTAATCCCGAAACTTATCGTCTTGCCCGTATGAATCTTGCAGTACGCGGTATAAGCAACAATCTTGGAGGTAGCAATGCATCAACATTTACTAACGACCTGCATAAGGAATTGAAGGTGGACTACATTATGGCCAATCCACCGTTTAACCTTAAGAATTGGCGCACTGAAGAAGAGCTCACTGACGACGTGCGATGGGCTGGGTATGACACGCCTCCTGTGAGCAACGCCAACTACGCTTGGATTCTACACATCATCAATAAGCTAAAACCCAAGAAAGGCATCGGTGGTTTCCTGTTGGCGAACGGAGCTTTGGGTGACGAAGATACGGTTAATATTCGCCGTAAGCTGATTGAGAACGATAAAGTGGAAGCTATTATTGTATTGCCAAGAAACATGTTCTACTCTACCGACATCAGCGTCACATTATGGATCGTTAGTCAAAACAAGAGTTCTCACACATGGCATGGAAGGCAGCTGCGTGATCGGCGTGGGGAAATTCTGTTTATGGATTTGCGCACATGGACTGAAAACATATATGATAAGAAATATGTACGATTCTCTCAAGAACAAATATCCCGTGTGGTTGATGTTTATCATCGTTGGCAATCCCCTGACTGTAACAGTTCCACTTTTGCTGAGCCGGAGTATTACCGCAGTGTGGGCAAGGAAGAGATAGCCCAGAATGGCTGGAGTCTTGTTCCAAGCCGTTATATAGAGTTCGTTGATCGTGACAAAGATCTGGACTATCGTAGCATCATTGCGGAGAAGCAGCAAGAGATAACTAGACTGTTGAAGGAGCAAAAGAGCGTAATTGATAACCTTGAAAAAGCATTGAAATCTCTGGAGGTATAGTCATGGCACGGTTAGGTGATTACATAGAACAGGTGGATGAAAAAAACGTAGATGAACATCTCACGCTTGATAGTGTAAGAGGTGTTAGCATCAAGAAGTGCTTCATCCCCACGAAAGCGAATATGGATGGTGTTTCACTTAAAAGCTATAAGATAGTGAAACCGATGCAAGTTTGCTATGTGCCTGTTACATCAAGAAACGGTAACAAAATCACCATAGCGCTGAATACGAGCACTGAAGAATATCTGGTTTCAGGGACTTATATTGTTTTTAAGGTGAAGAACGAGAAAGAACTACTCCCACTGTTCCTTGATGTTCTTTTCAAGTGTTCGGAGTTTGATCGCCTCTCACGTTTTAACTCGTGGGGTAGCGCACGCGAAACGCTGAGCTTCGATGATTTATGCTTGTTCGAGATTCCCATTCCTTCGATAGAAGTCCAGCAAAGGATTGTGGATATTTACAGTGGACTGAACGGCATTGCCATCAGGAGCAATCAGATGCTCGCACCATTGAAGGAATCATGCAACGCCTTGCTAGCGAAAATTGCCAATGAGTATGAGAGAGTTCCACTAGGTGAGTATATAGAAGAATGTAATGAGCGTAATGCAGAAGGGCTATATGGGGCCGATGATGTCAGAGGATTAGCGACGTCTAAAGAAATTATAGAGACAAAAGCAAATATGACTGGAGTTTCCGTTACATCATATAAATTACTTCATCCATTGCAATTCGCATACGTTGCAGACACTTCTCGTCGTGGAGATAAAGTGAGTATGGGCTATAACTCCAGACAGGAAACATATTTGGTGTCATCCATATCAACCGTATTTCAGTGTATGGATAGGACGAAACTCAATCCAGATTATCTCTTTTTGCTTTTCAAAAGGCCAGAGTTCGATAGGTGTGCGCGATATAATTCATGGGGAAGTGCAAGGGAAACTTATACATTTGCTGACTTATGTCGTTTGCATATTCCCCTCCCTCCCATCGAAGTTCAAGAATCCATTGCCGAACTGATGAAAGGGATGGACGCATTGAATGATGAAAGCAAACGGGCAACGGAACTGTTGCGAGACCTATGCCCTGCACTCGTTCAGTTGGCACGTCACTTCGAATAAACAGAAATGATGTAACTATGGCTAAGACAGGAAAGTATTACGAAAGCGAGTATGAACAGGCCATCATAGAGAAACTGAAGGATCTTGGATGGCAATACACTTATGGTGGGCAGATTGATCGTATGAACACCGATATTCTGCTGGAGGGCGATCTTTGCGAATATATGCGAGACCGTTATGTCGATGATGATTTGACAGAAGCTGAATTGGAAGAGATAATCGCCAATCTGAAGAACATCAATGAGACAAGCTTGTATCACACGCTCCGTAAAAGGTTTATCACCTATCGTGACGGTATGACATTGAGCCGCAAGGAGGGTGAAGATGTACAGGTGGAATACATTAATTTCGAGAATCCTTACAATAACATCTTACGAGTAGTCAACCAGTTTGAAGTTGGCTATGGTTCTGGAGGTGACACTCGCCGTCCCGATGTTCTGTTATTCGTGAATGGTATCCCCGTATGCATATTTGAACTGAAGAATCCCTTCGATTACAAAGCCACCATTCGTGAAGCATGGCTGCAGATACATCATCGCTATGAGGCGGACATCCCATCACTAATTTCATATACCGCATTGTCTTGTATTAGTGACGGAAGCAACTCCCGTCTTGGGACACCATTCACGCCCTATGAATACTACTATGCTTGGAAAAAGGTCAACAACGATGACGATGCTGCACGACCAGGCTTACAGGAACTAGACACTATGCTTTCTGGAGTGTTCGCTCCACTGCGGTTTCTAAATATCTTGCAAGACTATGTTTATTTCCCCGACTTGAAACTGGAAAAGGATGAAGAGGTGGTGTGCCGCTACCCGCAGTTCTTTGCTACAGAAAAACTCTATGCTAATATTCTGGAGCATAGCACGGCAAATGGTGGAGATGGGAAAGGGGGAACATATTTCGGCGCTACAGGTTGTGGCAAAACTTACACGATGATTTTTCTGGCTCGACAGTTGGCAAGGAAAAAACCGATAGGCAGTCCTACAATAGTGGTCATTGTCGACCGAGACGATTTGCAGGATCAGACAGGTAAACTGTTTGTCAACTCAAGTGACTTCTTGGATGATAGTGCTGTGCGCGTTATTGAGAGCAGAGCAGATTTGAAGAAGGAACTAGGGAGTAGACCGTCAGGTGGCGTCTTTGTCTGCACTATCCAGAAGTTTGAGGAGAGTACGGGATTGTTGTCCTCCCGGAGCAATATTATCTGCTTCAGTGATGAGGCACATCGCTCACAGACCAACATCGGATCAAGTCTCAAATTGGTGACTGATAGCCACGATAAGGACGGAAAGCCTTTGAAAATGGGAGCCTTCATTTCATATGGCTATGCGAAGTACCTGCACGATTCTTTCCCGAAAGCCACTTTTGTCGGCTTCACAGGTACGCCAATAGATGAAACCATTCACGTCTTCGGTCGAGAAGTGGACCGTTACACGATGGATCAGGCTGTAGCTGATGGTATCACTGTTAAAATCAGGTACACACCACGCTTGGCTCGCGTAATGACCAATGACGTAGTTAAACAAATAGAGGACTATTACAAGAAGTGCTATGATGAAGGGGCCAATCCGGAAGACATAGAAAAAAGTAAAAAAGCGATGTCGAGTATGCAGGTGATCCTATCCGATCAGAAACGATTGGAAAAAATCGCTTCTGACATCTATGCACACTATGAAAAAATGTGCGAAGACCAGCCCGATCAGCCACAAAAGGCTATGATAGTCTGTTCGAGGCGAGAAATAGCCTTCCGGCTATACAATGTATTCAAGAAGATTGCTCCAGAATGGTTTGAGAAGCGTTTGTCTCCTTATCACGACAAATGGGATGAAGGTGAACTTAAGGAGGATGAAATCCAGAAGCTTGAACCGATGGAGACCATCCATGTGATATGTGATCGTGCAAAGAACGATCCACCTGAAATGGTGGCCACTTTCGGGACGAAGGAAGAGCAGAAAAAACTGGCTATTGCCTACAAGAACGCTTACACAAACTTTCGTGTGGTAATTGTTGTCGATATGTGGGTGACAGGGTTCGACTGTCCAAGTCTATCCGTTCTCTACAATGACAAACCTTTGCAGAAGCATAATCTTGTACAGACCATTTCCCGCGTAAACAGACGTTTCAAACGAAAGGAGTATGGTTTGATTGTTGACTACATTGGCATCCGCGACAATATGCGTGAAGCCATGAAACAATATGGCGGAGAAAAACAATTTAGCGGTGAGGACGAAGTTCAATTAGCATTGGATATCTACCGTGAAGAGGTACAAGTGATTCAAGAGATGATGCACGGTTTTAATCTTATGCCTTTCTTTGGTGACAATCCACTTAAACGGCTGCAAATCATTCAAGAGGCGGCAGAATATGTAATGGGCAATCCCAGTAAGATTGTAAATGAGAAAGGGAAAAGCATCCGTTTCTTGACAAACTTTAAACATCATGTTAAAAACCTTAGGGCAGCATATGTAATCTGTCATCCTGCTGGTGTGCTGAATGAAGAAGAGACTGCTTGGGGCCAACTGTTTATGGGTATCTGTTCGTATATAAACAAGATGACATCCACCCAATACGACATGGCCTCAATGAACAGCCAGGTGGAAAAGATGGTTTCGGAAGCCATTAGGTTCGGTGAGATTGAGGATGTGTATGATGAGAGCCTTAAAATAGAAGACCTTGCATCGGCAGAGTTTAAAGAAAATCTGAATGATGTAAAGATGCCTAATACTAAATTCCAGATTTTAGTAAAGCAACTTAAGCGTGCAATCAAAGAATACGGGAAGACCAACAAACTTGCGGCGCATAGGTTTGAAAAGCTGCTGGAAGATACAGTGGAAGACTACAATAATCGTGACAATCTAAACTTTGTAAGCCAAGTAGCCGGTGACGCTATTGCCGGTATACAGGGTGTTGTAGATGAAACGTTGACTCCTCTGACAGATCGGCTATTGGCTCTTTTAAAAGATTTGAATGCGGAGAAGGAATCGTTCAAGAAGTTGGGTATCACGTTTGAAGAAAAAGCCTTCTATGATGTACTGACTAGTGTTAGGGATATGTATAAGTTTGAATACGCTGACGACAAATGTATCGAACTGTCTCACAAGATTAAAGATTTGGTTGACAACATGACGATGCATGCCAACTGGAACGACAATCAATATTTGAAAAATCAACTGAATGTGGCCTTAGGTAAGCTCCTATACAAAAACAAATATCCGACCAAATGGAGCCAAGAAGTGTATGAGAAGGTACTTGAGCAAGTGGAGAATTATACTTCAAATCTGTGATTGACAATGGCTTAATCTTCCACCAAAAAAAATCAAGGGACTTACAGCTTCGATGGTTGTAAGTCCCATTTTTGTATCTTTCATCTCCAACAGGGCGCTACTCCTACGTTGCTATTCTAATGCCCTTGTGATTTGGTGATGGGCTGGGTTCTTGGCAACGTTCATTCAGCGCCCTTTCCCATACAAAATGCTGCCACAGAATACCAAATAGCTTAAAAATAATTATATTTGCGTTTGCCATCTTTGGGGAGAAATCCAAAGAGGCAGAAGGCGATCATGCTCTTTTCCGAAAACTGAACCTAGGAAATTCGGAATACCAAGGAAGAGACATGAGTTCGGCCACCTGTTATGTCATCGTCAGGGATTATACCCTCCGAGCATACATAGGTCAGGTCGGCTTATGTATTCTTGTTTTGGTAGCGGCTTCCTAGGGCCGAGTTTTCAGCAAGGTATGTAAGTCCCTGGCCTTCTTTTTTTTGTGCCTTGCCTATTCTGGGGACTAGTGGCGGCAACGAAAATTCAAACAACAAACTAATACAAAAGAACCATGAAAGAAGTACAGAAAAAACTTACCTATCTGTCTCCGGAGGTCGTCTCATATGAGGTGGCTTCTGAGAATGTGATGGCGGGATCTACCCTTAAAGAAGGAGGGGTGAATCTTGGTGAAGTCGAAGAAGGACCATCTATCTCAAGCATTGGAGGTGTGTCCACGTTCTAACAAATTTTATTTTAAGGAGGAAACTATGAAAAAAATTTATGTACTAACAGCTATTGCGTCAATGCTTTTTGCCGTATCCTGCAACAAGACAGAGCAGAACGTAGCTGACAAAACTGCTAATGAAGAGATATCGGATGCCAATGAAACATCTGGTGGAAAACTTAAGAGCTTCAATGTCCAGGATTTTGCGACGAAGATAACCGGCACAGACAACGGATCAATTTCTGTCAACTGGGAAGGTGATGAAACGATAACCGTCTACAACAAGACCAATGATGCTTATACGAATTTCTCCAATTCCTCTTCAGATAAAGTCACATTTGAATGCTCAGATGGCTTGGAGGTAAGTGAGGGTGACGAGCTCTGCTTCTTCTATCCTGCAGTCAATTCCTTCACTGAAACAGAATCTTCGGGAAAAGCCGCTAAATTTAATCACAGCAGTTACATCGTTTCTGATATTGACGACTTATTTGATAGAGTTCATTTTTTTGGTAAAACCACATACGAAGGAACCGTTCCAAGTGTAACCATGAATATGGTAGGAACGATTTTGAGATTCAACCTATTGTTTGATTATAATTTCAATTACAGTTTTAATATTATACGGGACTTGACAATATCTATCCCCGTTAGTGAATTGGTTACTCTAGATGGCGAATCTTATGCAGATCCTGACTATGTATCAGATGATTATACATTGGGAAATAGTATCTCTTGGGGCAGTATAACACAAGGAGAAGAAATAATAGCGTATGTTTATGTACCGTCGCAAACCATTTCTAACGCATTGGAGTTGACTGTTACTGATATAACTTTTGTGGACTATCCCGAACACACAAATGTATGGACAGGAAAAACTAAAAGTACTGATATAGAGTTACAATCAGGTAAAGTTCAAACTGTAAACCTATCAATGGAACCGTCCAGCAACTTCATTACAATAACCTGCAGTAAAGATAATGCCACTATTGTCTTATTATCTAGTTTCCAAGGTGAAGCTATTGAATATGAAATAGAACTCAAGGAAGGAACAAACAAAGTCTTTGGGCGACCTTTGGGATTTCGAACAAGTAGCGGTGGCGCTATAACTTCATTCGACTTATCCAACTGGGATGGTTCAAACGTAACAAATGCATCCAAGATGTTTTACTCTTCTGGTATTGCCTCCGCTCCAGATTTATCCACTATATCTAATGCCACAAATGCCTCTTATATGTTCTATGGCTGCAGATCTCTGACAACACCTCCTGATTTGTCTGCTCTGGTTAACCTTACAAATGCTGAGGATATGTTCCAGTATTGCACATCTCTGGAAACGCCTTCTGATTTGTCTGCTCTGGTTAACCTTACAAATGTAAGAGGTATGTTCTATAGCTGCACTTCTTTGACAACGTCTCCTGATTTGTCCGCTCTGGTTAACCTTACTGATGTAAGTTACATGTTCGTGGAATGCTCCAGTATAGAATCTTTGGATCTTGCCAACATCGATTTTAGTACTGTGGATTATACCATGATGCTTTACAAAACGACATCTCTTAAGGAAGTAACGACTAGCGTATCCGATGAGACTCACCTTGCCAATCTGAAGGCTCATCTTGAAGAGACGCATTCCGACAAGACCGTCACCCAGGGAGAAACATCATCCGATGGAGTAACCGTATTCACTATCGAGTAAATCTTATCACCTATATCTAAAGGGGCTCCACATAAAGGGGCCTCTTTTTTCGTATCGGCAAAAAAAATGAAGGGAGCGCACAGTCTTCAAAACTGTACGTTCCCTTTCTGCTTCATCATCCAAACGTGATATCCACATAAAATCCAGTAATGTCTTCGTAGGCAGTCATACTCTTGATCCGACTCCCTCCAAAGACTTTGTTGTTATGTTTATAATTGTCCACAACATCCCCTTCTTCATAGAAATAATTGAACTGTCCGGGGAAAATGCAGAATAGATGATATGGGGTTTGGAAGCCATGCCCATTCCCGTCAAGTAGGGAGTAAGGCTGGTCCCATATCTTCCCGACCTCATAGCCAACTCTCTCTGGATGGGAAATCTTGTATACGAGCTTCAACGTCTTCGTACTGTTGTCATATGCTACTAAAAGACACCCATTGAGCCTTGGAGTGTCGGCGGCAATATCACTATTCACCTCAGTTTCCAAGTCCTTCACTGTCTGCGGATCTTTGGTGTTGAATTCTCGAATCTTCTTGTAGATGAAGATTTTTTTAAAATTTTTA
>Ga0181612_132410_pt1 | contig 11454 bp, 6 predicted proteins | sample HoacroProtozoa21_FD_119630 | JGI IMG/M metagenome (GOLD analysis project Ga0181612, IMG submission 119630) | Hoatzin crop microbial communities from Cojedes, Venezuel. Combined Assembly of Gp0051906, Gp0051904, Gp0051908
CATGTACAGCGATAAGATTATCCCTGTAATCTACTCTAAATACCGTCAGATTAAAAACGTTACACAGGATTCTGTTTATCTGGCCGTTGCCGATATTATTAAGGTCGCCGCAATGCACAGAGTAACAGATACTTACGGCCCTATTCCCTATTCTCAGATTACCGAGGATGGCAAGATTCAGGTGCCCTACGATTCCCAGGAAGCAGTTTACACACAGATGCTGAAAGAACTTGAAGCCGCTGTGAAGGCCTTGCTACCTAACAGTGAGAATCCTTTCTCTTCCTCTGCCGACGTGATTTATGGTGGCGATGTAAGCAAGTGGATTAAATTTGCAAACTCACTGCGCTTGCGCCTTGCAATGCGTATAGCCTACGCTAATCCTACTCTGTCAAAAAAGGTTGCGGAGGCTGTTGCTAATGAGAATTCAGGTGGACTTATGACATCTAACGATGACAATGCAATGCTTTCCACCTTTGGTACCGATGGCAATCCTATCAATGTGGCAGTGCATTATAACATGGCTTCCCATAGCGACGGAAGTACCTGCGCAACAGGTGGTGACTCCCATGCCGCGGCCGATATTATCTGCTACATGAATGGTTATAACGACCCTCGCCGTGAATTCTACTTTACCAAGAGCGAGTGGGATGGCTATGAGTATGTAGGTCTTCGTCATGGTATTGTAATTCCCGACCATGGTTCCGTGGGACATAAATATTCAGGAGTCAATATCACCGCTACATCTCCTCTCTGCTGGATGAATGCCGCCGAGGTTGCCTTCCTTGAGGCTGAGGCTGTTGCTGTATTTGGCTACAATATGGGCGGAAGCGCTCAGGAATTCTACGAGAAGGGCATTGAACTTTCATTCGAGCAGTGGGGTGCCAGTGGCGCTGCATCTTATCTTGCCGATAATACATCAATCCCTGGTACATACGTGGACCCTTCAGGCTCAAATACTTACACTGGCACAATCTCTACCATTACCATTGCTTGGGATGAAAGTGCCTCTAAGGAAGTAAAGCAGGAGCGTATCATCACCCAGAAGTGGATTGCCAACTGGCTGCTTGGAAACGAATCCTGGGCAGACTGGCGTCGTACAGGCTATCCTCATCTGATTCCCGCTACCGATGCCGGCAACAAGAGCAATGGCCTTGTGGATTCCGAGGTCGGTGCCCGCAGGATGAAATATCCTGTGGATGAGTACACCAACAATGCCGAGAATATTAATTACGCAGTATCCAACTACCTTAAGGGCGCCGATGAAATGGCAACCAAACTGTGGTTCGACTGCAAGAAATAAAAAAGGAGGACAGCAATGAAAAGAATATTATTTATTGTAGCCTTGGCTAGCATATTCTCATTTGCGGCCTGCTCCAAGTGGACAACGGTTGAACCTATTGATGTCCATTACACTACTCTTGAAGAGAAGAACCCCTCTCTTTATAATGCCTATTATCAGAGCCTTAGGGAATATCGCGAGACTCTTCATGGAATCATGATTGCCAAGTTCGACAATAAGAGTACGTCTACTGTCGGCATGGCCGACCATCTGACCGCGCTTCCCGACAGTGTGGACTATGTAATTCTTACCAACCCTACAGAGGCAACCGAGAAGACCCTTTCCGAAATTGCCGAAATCCGCGAGAAGAAGGGCATCAAAACCCTGATTGAAGCCGATTACGCAGCTTTCGAGTCTGCCTATAAGGAAATGATTACCGCTGAGGAAGAGCTTGCTACCGCAGATTCTACCTACACCGCTCCCGGTGACTCTCTGGGTCGCTTTACCGCTTGGCTTGAGGAACAGATGGGCTCGGTTCTCAACATCCTTTCGAGTGGCACATACGACGGTATTAACCTCATTTACAATGGTAAGAACCCTCTCAGTATGCAGGAAGATGCACGAGCCGACCTTAAGGCACGCCAGGAAGCCTTCTTTGCCAATACCATGAAATATCTTGCGGCAAATGAGGGTCTTATACTCTTCTTCGAAGGTATGAGCAAGAATCTGCTTGTAGACGAGAATGTGCTTGGCACCGCCAAATACATCATCGTTCCGGCTGAATCGGCCACTACATCATACGAATTCACTCAGACTGTTGCCGGCTCATACGCCACAGGCAACCCTACCGATAAGTTCGTTATTGGGGTGACAACTCAATCCCTCACCGACCCTTCAAATCTGGATGGTACTTTCTCAGGTACCGACGATAATGGCAATAGCTTAACGGCTATAGTTGGTGCAGGCTATTGGGTATCAGGCACTTCTACCAACTTTGGTAAGGCCGGTGTATGCGTATCCGCCGCTCAGAACGACTACTACAATATCACGAAGGTTTACAGCAACATACGTGAGTCTATTGCAATTATGAATCCTTCACCGTTAAAATAATTGAATATGAGATACTTAAAATTTGCAACTATCTTTCTTGCCGGTGCTACCCTTCTTGCGGGCTGCACTACCGAGCAGGACAGGATGGATAAGCATCACTTCACGAACAAGGTTTACGTTAATGCTACCGATGCGGTAGAGAACATTATCGTGAAGCCGACTTCCTCCGACATCGTCCGTACTCTTTCAATAGGCACTCCGCTTCAGGTGGAGAGTAAGGTTACAGGTACTTTTGCCGTTGACGCGAGCCTTATTGCGGAGTATGAAAGCACTTACGGTGAGGAAGTGGAAATTCTTCCCGATTCTCTCTACGCCATTGTTGATGCCGACGTAACAATTGAGGCCGGTTCCAACAAGAGTAATGACGCTTCGGTTGGAATGTTTAATCTTACATCCCTTAATAGGGAACTTGTATATGTCCTTCCGGTTGCGCTTACAAATGTGCAGGGTGAGGAAGTGCTTGCTTCCAAGACCAAGATGTTCTATGTTTTCCGTGCAGGCGCACTTGTAAATGTGGTTTGTGGCCTAAAGGAAAACCGCGCATACCCTGATTGGAAGAATGCGGCTCCGGTTACCGACATGAGTCAGTTCACCCTGGAAACCCTGGTTTACTGCAATGCCTTTGGCAAGACCATCTCCACCATCATGGGTATTGAGGGACTCTTCCTTATCCGTATCGGCGACGCAGGTGTGCCTGACAACCAGATTCAGATTGCTACTTCTTACGGCAACCTTACCAGCTCCGACCTTCAGCTTGAGACCCTTAAGTGGTATCATGTCGCAGTTACTTTTGATTCAGGCAGCATCGTTGTCTACATTAATGGCAAGGAGAAACTTTCTGGTTACAAGAGCCTGAATTCCGTTAATATCGGAGTGGCCCATACCAACGAGGACGACGGTTCCCGCTGCTTCTGGGTTGGCTATTCTTACTCACGAGACCGTTATCTTGACGGCTATGTTGCCGAGACTCGTATCTGGAACAAGGTTCTCACCGCTGAAGACCTCAATTCCAACTCTCATTTCTACACTGTTGACCCCGAATCCGAAGGCCTTGTGGCTTATTGGAAGTTCGATGAAGGCGCTGGTACCACCATCAAGGACTATAGCCAGTATGGCAACGACCTCACCGTGGACAGCGAGCCTCAGTGGAAATCAGTAAGTCTTCCTGAATAATTGCTAAATTATTGAATATGAAGAAATTATTATATACGGTTATGGCCTTTGCCATTGCAGGATTCTCTTTGGTTTCCTGTAATGAAAAGGTAACCATAGACAATGTGAAAGAGTCCAATTATGCGAATGTTACATCCAATTTTGGAACATTGCGCGACTATAACACCGGTAAGGTCAGTACCTTGGTTGAGATGAGGGATACTTCCTACGAGACCAAGGTCGCATTTAACCTTGCCCGTGCGCCAAAGCAGGGCGTGGATGTGGTTGTAAGCATTGACGAGGCCTATTTGAGCACCTACAATGCCGAGCATGGAACTTCATTTAAGCTGTATCCTACCAATAGGGTATCTATCCAGAACAATGGTAAGATTCTGGTGGCTCCCGATGAAAAGGTTTCATACGCTCTTAACGTGGCTTTTGCTCCCGCGGATACCACTGAACTCGTGGCCGATGCTACATACGTAGTGCCCCTTAAGGCCACTGCATCCGACGGCGTGACCATCTCCGAGCAGGAGAGTCACTGCATTTATTTGCTTAAAAATCTTTCTTACATCGGTGGCGCCGACAAGGGCGCTGATGCCAAGAAGATTTTCGCGTATTTTGAGGTTAATGATACAAACCCTCTGAACGTGCTGCTTTGGGAAATGGAAGATGGCAAGCTTGCCATTGACTTCCTTTGCCTATTTGCCGCCAATATCAACTATGATCGCGAAAAGGGTGAGGTTTACGTTTACAACAACGAGAACGTGCAGTACTGCCTTGATCACTACGATGAGATTCTCCTCCCTTTAAAGAAGAGGGGAGTAAAGATTATCCTTGGCCTGCTTGGCAATCACGATGAAAGTGGCCTTGCACAGCTTTCAGACATCGGCGCAAAGGACTTTGCAAAGAAGATTGCCGACATCTGTTATGCCTACAATCTTGATGGTGTGAACTTTGATGATGAGTACTCCAACAGTCCTGACCTGAGCAATCCTCTGTTTACCAGCCGTTCTACTGAAGCCGGTTCGCGTCTTATGTTCGAAACCAAGAAGGCAATGCCCGACAAATACGTTACCACATTCCAGTATGGTTGCATGGGCGGTTCCGACTATGTTGACGGTATTCCCGCAGGTGAGTGGCTTGATATCGCTGTTGCCAACTATGGTGGTAGCGGAAGGCCTCTACAGGGAATGACTCGCGCCAACTGCTCCTATACTTCCGTTGAGTTTGCTCGTGGTGGTAGCACAAGCGTAGATGCCGCTCAGCGTGCCGCTGCAAGCGACTATGGTTACTTCATGATTTTCGCTCCTTGGGCTGCTAACAATGAGGGCTCGCAGAGGCATTACAACAACATAAGCAATCTTTGCCAAGGTCTTTACGGTGTGCCTCTAAAGGCTTATCCTGGAGGATATTACAAGAAGAACTCTACTGAATTTGTTTCAAAATAATTGAGATAGAATATGAAAAAGTATATTTTATTGATTATGGCTTCGGTGTTGGCTGTTTGCGCTTGCAACAAGCAGGAAACGCCCACCAATGTGGATAACAGTGCCATAGAACTGTCCACTTATGCTATCGAGGCCGGCCCTAACGGTGGTAGCTATAATGTTACCGTTAAAAGCACTGAGAACTGGAGAATCTCCGGTCTTTGCGATTGGGTAACATTCTCTGCTGAAGAAGGTGCCAATGGTGCAACATTCACCGTCACGGTTGATAAGAATTCATCCATGGAAGCCCGCTCTTCCGAATTTAAGGTGTTTACCGGTTCGGCGGTGGCAAAGCTTACTGTGACTTCTTCTCCTACATACGGAATTGCACTCAGCTCTTCCGATTCCATTCGCGTGTCTTCGGATGAAAACACCTTTACAGTAACTCTGGTTTCCAATGTTACCGACTTTAATTACGCTATGAGCAATGATGGTGAGAATTGGATTAGCCCTGTTTCCGTTGAGGATGCATTCGGTAAGAAGATTCTTACCTTTAGCGTGGAACGTTCTTCCGAATTCAAGGAGCGTAATTCCGTGATTACCCTTTCCGGTACTGGTGTTGAGGAAGGTACGCAGTTCACCTTGTGGCAGGATCAGAGGGACACCGCCTTTGTTGTTGGTGAGAACCGCATTATCAAGGATCTTCAAGCGTATGATATTCCTCTCGTAATCAAGAGCAACATCGATTTCCAGTATGACCTTCCTTCATGGCTTACAGAGGTGTCCAAGACCACTTCCGAGGCTGATGATACAGGACTTTCCACTACTAACCTTACCGTTCATTGCGATGCTTGCGGTGGTAGCCGTCTGGTAAATCTTGACTTTTATCAGAACGTTAGGAGCGGTTACTATACCAACAAGAATGTGTATGGTACTGTGCTGATTAAGCAGCAGAATCCTAATCCCACATACGTTACAATCAAGGATGCCGACCTTCGTAGCAACCTGAATGACAAGGAGTGGATTTTGGACGATGGTACCGAGAAGGCTGAGGTTCTTGAGGCCGGTATGACTGGCACCAACCTGACTATCGGTAGCGATAGCAGATGGGGTTCATCCGTTACAATCCAGGATATTTCCGGACTTGGAGGATTCCCTTGCCTCACCAGCCTTACCCTTCAGTATATGTATGCTTACAATGTAGACCTTAGCGATTGCACGAACCTCACTTCTGTGACCTGCAATACTTTGTATAATCTGGAGACCATTAACTTTGGCGACCTCAAGATTACAAGCTTCTCCATAGGAGACCAGACATACATTAGAACATCTACAACCCTTACTGTAAAGGGTACTTATCTTGAGGATGTAGACTTGACTGCCAACACATACTATGTATCTTGGTATGAGGCACTTCAGGCAATTGATGTTACCGGTTGCCCAGCCCTTAAGACATTGAAGGCCAAGCGAGTATACAACTCTTGGGGTTACGAGTACAAGTCACCTTACACAACCATTTACATGACCGCAGCACAGCAGTCCTCTGTAGAGGTAACCAAGAGTGATGACGTTTCTATTGTGGTTAAATAACAGGATAGATTTGTTGGTTGAATGATTTTGGGGTCGCGACGAGAGTTGTGGCCCCTTTTCTTATAATGATTATCATTTTTTGAGGTTTCTATTCAAAATTTTACTATATTCGTGGGATATGAAACTACTAACCATTATACTTGCGAGCTTGACAGGGCTGGTGAACCCTTTTGTGGGGAGTTCGAACTTTGGCGCGACGAACCCTGGGGCGGTGTGCCCCAACGGGCTGATGAGTGTATCGCCGTTCAACGTAAGTGGCTCTGACAAAAATACTTGGGATAAGGATTCCCGCTGGTGGAGTACCCCTTTCAGCGGCGATAATTGCTTTTTTACGGGCTTCTCCCATGTGAACTTGAGTGGGGTTGGATGCCCCGATATGGGGGCGGTGCTGGTAATGCCTACAACCGGCTCTCTGACAGTAGATTACAAGGAGTACGGCAGCACTTATAATAGGCAGCAGGCTGAGCCTGGATATTATCGGGTTGACCTTGACAATGGGGTTAGGGCAGAGGCTACCGTGACTCTTCGCAGCAGCATAGAGCGATTTATCTTTCCAAAGGGCGAGAGCCACATTATCCTCAATCTGGGGGAGGCTCTTACCAATGAAAGCGGCGCTTGGCTACGGAGGGTGAGCGACACCGAAGTTGAAGGAATGCGACTCTGCGGTGGCTTTGGCTATGCCACGCAAACCACTATCCCACAATATTTTGTGCTAAGGGTGAGCAAGGCTCCGAAGGCCGGTGGCTTCTTTAAGAAACAGCCACAAATGACCGCCGAGGCCGCTTGGGATGCGGATGCAGGCAAGTATAGAATCTACAAGCCGTCGTATCAAAAGGAGATTGCGGGAGATGATTTGGGATATTATTTTACCTACGAAACTGTTGCAAATGAGGAGATTCTGGTGCAGGTTGGGGTGTCCTTTGTAAGCACTGAAAATGCCCGCGAAAACCTTGATGCAGAGCAGTCTGGTTGGGATTTTGACCGCATTGAGAAGTTGGCCTGCGAGCAATGGGAGGAGTCTCTTGGCCGAATCAGGGTTGAAGGGGGCACTGCCGAACAGCGGCAAATCTTCTATACGGCGCTCTATCATGCGCTGATCCATCCCAATATCCTAAACGATGTAAATGGGGAATATCCCATGATGGGAGGCGCTGGAATCGGCAAGGTTGAAGCAGGCCACAACCGCTATACCGTGTTCTCGCTGTGGGATACCTATCGTAATGTGCATCAGCTGCTTACGCTGGCATATCCCGAAAAGCAGGTGGATATGGTCCGTTCGATGGTGGATATGTACAAGGAGAGTGGGTGGATGCCAAAATGGGAACTCTACGGGCAGGAAACCTATATTATGGAGGGTGACCCGGCCATCCCTGTGATAGTCGACAGCTATCTTAAGGGCATTCGGGATTTTGACGTTGAGGCGGCCTACACTGCATTCGAAAAGAGCGCAAACACCCCAGGGGCGGACAACCCGCTGAGGCCTGATATTGACCCGTACATCTCCAATGGATACATCCCTCTTGGCTACTATGCCGCTGATTTTTCGGGAGATAACTCTGTTTCACATGCCCTTGAATACTATGTTGCCGATGCGGCTCTGGCTCGCTTTGCCGAGGCTCTTGGACGCGATGGCGGCGTCTACAGGCGGCGCTCGCTGGGCTATAAAAACTATTACAGCCCTGAATCGGGGTGTCTGCGTCCGCTAAATCAGGACGGCAGTTTCCTGACCCCTTTCAACCCTCTTCAGGGGGTTAATTTTGAGAATGTTCCCGGCTTTCACGAGGGCACGGCCTGGAATTATACCTTCTATGTTCCCCACGATATTGATGGGCTGGCCAATTTGATGGGTGGTTCCAAGGCCTTTTGTGACAAGCTCAAGGCGGTGTTTGACAACGGCTGGTACGACCCTGCAAATGAGCCGGACATAGCCTATCCATACCTCTTCAGCCGCTTCAAGGGCTATGAATATCTCACGGCCAAGACCGTTGATGCCCTGCTCGCCAAGTATTTCACCCTAAAGCCAGATGGCCTCCCCGGAAATGACGACACCGGCACCATGAGTACCTGGGCGGTATTCAGCATGATCGGCATCTATCCCGACTGCCCCGGCGACCCCTCCTACACCCTCACAACCCCCACCTTCGACCGCGTCCAAATCGGGGATAAGTTGCTGATTACCAAAACCAAAGGGCGCAGGATAGCTTCGATAAGACTGGCGGGCAAAACACATAATTCCTATCGTATAAACCACAACGACCTTATAAAGGCCGGCAAACTTGAATTCAGATGCAGATGAAACCTTATCTTGCAGTCTTGCTGCTACTTGTGGCATCCTGCGCCAATACAAAAAATGAGTATGTTCAGGCTCCTGAGGAATATGTAAGTACCTTGGTGGGGACGTTGTCTGATTTTTCGCTTTCGACGGGGAATACCTATCCTGCGACGGCGGTGCCATGGGGGATGAATTTCTGGACTCCCCAGACCGGGCGCAATGGGGATGGATGGCAATATGGCTACCAGGCCAAGCAGATTCGGGGATTTAAGCAGACCCATCAGCCATCTCCCTGGATTAACGACCATGCCTGCTTTAGCCTGATGCCGGTACGGGATGCAGCCCTTATGGACCAGGATGCCCGTGCCAGCGTATTTTCGCATGAGAGTGAGACGGCGTTGCCTTACTACTATCAGGTTTATCTGGCAGATCATGACGTAAATGTGGAGATTGCCCCTACCGAAAGGGCCGCTGTGATGCGCTTTACCTTCCCTGAAAGTAGCACTTCGGGCATTGTGGTAGAGGCATTTGATGGGGAGGTAAAGCTTGATGGAAACCGCGTTGTGGGCTATTCCAAATACAATCATGGGGGAGTGAGCGAGAATTTCTGCAATTATTTTGTGGTGGAGTTTGATCGCCCCGTTGAGGCCGGGGAAGTGCTTAATGTTGAGGGCGACCCCAAGCTGTGTACTATCGTGGTGAAGTTTGCTACCAAAAGGGGAGATGTGGTTTGCGCTCGCGCCGCTTCTTCCTATATTTCCGCAGAACAGGCGCTGCTTAATCTGAAGGAGGCCTCCGCATCTTTTGATGAGGTGAAAAATGCCGCCAAATCCGCCTGGAACAAGGCTCTGGGGCGCATTTCGGTAGGAGGTGGCACCGAAGACCAATATCGCACCTTCTACTCCTGCCTGTATAGATGTCTGCTCTTCCCGATGAAACTCTATGAGATTGATAATCAAGGGAATATGCTCCATTATAGCCCGTATGATGGGAAAATTCACCCAGGTGAGATGTATGGGGGCACAGGCTTTTGGGATACCTTTAGGGCACTGTTTCCGTTGCTGAATCTGGCCTATCCCGAGCAGAGTGCCGAGATTATGCGCGGCTTTGCCAATATCGCCCGCGAGAATGAGTTTATCCCCGAGTGGAGCAGCCCAGGGCATCGAGACTGCATGATTGGCAACAATTCCGCCTCGGTGGTGGCAGATGCCGCCTTGCGAGGGTTGATTTCCGATGAAGACCTAAAGGTTCTGTATGATGCCCTGGTTTATGGCACCGAGCATGTCCATCCTAGCGTATCTGCCTCTGGGCGAAAGGGTTATGAATACTATAATACTCTAGGGTATGTGCCTTACGATGTGGGTATAAATGAGAATGTGGCCCGCACGCTGGAGTATGCCTACGATGATTGGTGCATCGCCAAGATTGCTGAGAAGTTGGGCCGTCCGCAGGAGGAAATCGACCTTTATCTCAATCGCAGTGGCAACTGGCGGAATGTGTTTGATTCCAGTGTGAACCTGATGCGCGGTCGCAATCAGGACGGAACATTCCAGGAACCCTTCAGCCCCTACAAATGGGGAGATGCCTTTACCGAGGGCAACGCCTGGCACTATACCTGGAGCGTATTCCACGATGTTCCCGGGCTGATGGAGGCAATGGGAGGGCGCGAAAAATTCGTGCAAATGCTTGATTCTGTGTTTGTTGTGCCCCCTATTTACGATGACTCCTACTATGGCTTCCGTATTCACGAAATCACCGAGATGCAGGTGGCCAATATGGGGAATTATGCCCACGGAAACCAGCCTGCCCAGCATGTAATCTATCTCTATGACCTTGCAGGGGAGCACGAAAAATGCGTGCATTGGGTGCGTGAGGTGATGAATCGCCTTTATCGGGCTACTCCCGATGGCTATTGTGGCGACGAGGATAACGGCCAGACATCCGCCTGGTACGTCTTTTCTGCCATGGGATATTACCCAGTGTGCCCTGCAAGCGGCGAATATGCCAAGGGTGAACCCCTGTTCAAGTCGGTTAGGATTCGCTAGTTGTTCCCTTTTCCAGCAGGGTGAAAATCCATGGATAGATGGCGGTTATAAAGAAGGGAACGATGAAACTGTAGACCAGGATTCCCCACATTGTGCCGAGTTTATCCATCGCATAGTCCTGTCCTGCCCTGTCCATAAGCCAGAGGATAAAAAAGCCAATGCAGAAGCGCATGAAGCGCATCCAGATAAGGCCATCCGTGCTGAAGTGGATTTTGCGCCTCTCCAGCAGCCATCCAAGGGCGAATCCAACGGCCTGTCCTGCCGAAAACAGGCAGGATGCCTTGGATAATTCAGAGTCGGGCATACGGTCAAGATATTGAATATCAGCGGGATATGGCTTCAGAAAGCAGTATGCTGTGGCGGCCGCACTCACAAGAATGATGGCAATCACCAGCTTGATATCGTTGTTTTTCCCCTTGTCGGCAAACTTCAGTGCCCATGCGGAGACAAGCAGCATCAAAACGCCAATAATCACCCCTGCAAGCACGTCAGTGACGGTATGGACCTCACAATAGATTCTTGACAGGCAGATGAGGATGGCCACAGTAATCAGCACAAAGGTAACGTTGGAAAGGG